>Ga0307512_10004289_pt1 | contig 15728 bp, 13 predicted proteins | sample 14_EM_MG_FD_200267 | JGI IMG/M metagenome (GOLD analysis project Ga0307512, IMG submission 200267) | Populus trichocarpa ectomycorrhiza microbial communities from riparian zone in the Pacific Northwest, United States - 14_EM | ecosystem: Host-associated > Plants > Roots > Unclassified | place... | reverse complement strand
GAACGGGCCCGAGATCTCCGGCCGGCTGCAGACGTTCACCTACATCCCGGTCGGCATCCTGGCGGCCATCGCGCTGGTTCGCGGCGTGCAGATCATCCCGCTCAAGGACGCCGAGGGGCACCGGTGGCGGGCCGCCGCGCCCGCCTTCGACTATCCGGCCGCGGGCGGCTGGCACCTGTGGGTCCGGGTCGCCGCGGGTTCGGCACTGATCACCCTCCTGATGATCGGCGCCCGGGCGGGCGGCTGGCCGCCGATCGGCTCGGTCCTACCCGGTCCGTACCTGGCCGGCGGCTTCGAAAGATCGGTGGACGCGTACGGGGTGAGCGCGGCGAACTGGGAGCGGAGCACGCTGGGCCCGCTCAACCGGGTCGGCGGCGACGTCACCTCGAACTCGCTGGCGTCCACCTACGGCCGGCAGGACCCGGTCCGCGAGGTCGGGCCGCTGTTCTACGCTACTGAGTGGGGTCTGGCCCAGGACGATCTGGTCACCACGCTGCACCTGCAGTACCTGGTCGTCGACCGGCGGCTGAGCACGCAACTACCGGAAAGCGGGGCGTACTTCGAGAACGACCCGAACGCCGGGAAGATCACGTCGCCGCTCACCCCGACGCAGCTCGACAAGTTCGACACGTTGACCGACGTCGACCGGCTTTACGACAACGGCACCGTCCGGATCTATCGCATGGGGGTCGAGTGAAGCCATCACACGCCCGCTATTTCGCCCTGCTGACCGTCGCGGCCGGAGCCGCCGTGCTGTTCGGCCCGCAGCCGCTCGCCCTCGTCGGCGGGCTCCTGCTCGCCCTGATCCTGCCCGGTCTCGCGGTTACCGAAACCGTGCTGCGCGGCCGCAAACTGGCCCGGGTCGAACGCGTCGTGCTCGCCCCGGCGCTCAGCCTCGCCGTGCTGGTGCTGGCGGGACTGATCGTCTACATCACGGGCTTCCGGCTGGAAAAGGTCGCCTGGACCTCGGCGACCGTCGGGGTGACCCTGCTCGGCCTGTTCGGCGCGACCATCCCGAAGGCGTGGGCCATGGTCGCCGCCCGGTTCGGGGCGTACCTGATCGCCGAGGACGATGACGACGAGGCACCGAAGAAGGCGGCCGCTCCGGTAGCGGCCCCCGCGCCCGCCGCGTTCGTCGCCGTACCGGAGCTACCGCCCATGCCGGCCGTCACGGAAACGGGCCACATCATCCCGGCCACCGGCAAGGACGAGACGCTGATACTGCCGGCTGCCGTGCTGGAGGAACAGGCCCGGGCCAAGCTCGCCAAGCAGGCCGAGAATCCGGCCAAGGAGACCCCGAAGCCGGTCAAGCCGCCGCGCCGGCTGGTCTGGCAGGCCGCGCCGCTGCTGCTGGTGGTCGGGCTGCTCGGCGGGGCCAGCTGGATGTCCTACAGCAGCTCGGTGAAAAGCTACGAGACCACGGTCACCGCGCTGGCGGCGGCGCCGTCCGGGCCGGTCAACTCCGCCGGGACGCGGGCCGTGGCGGTGACGGCTTCCGGGCTGGTCGCCACGGACGGGCCGTACAGCCTGGTGGCCACCGGGGCGAACGGAACGACCGTGCTGCGCCGCACGATCGAGGTCACCGACAGCGGCACCTGGTCGCAAAGCCTGACGCTGCCGGGCAGCGAGCGGGTGACGGTGAACCTGTACCGGTCGGGCGACAGCACCGCCTACCGGACGCTGTACATCTCGCCGGTGGAGTAATCTCGTCGGGTCACGCGACTGGCGGCAACGAGGATGGGTCAACCATCGGGGAGCCTGCCGTGGGGGCCGTCCGCCTGGGTGCCCACGTCGAGGGGGCAACATGTCTTCACCTGCCACGACCAGCTCTGCAACCACCGAGACCGCCCGGGTGCTGGCCGGCAAGCCGGTCGCCGAGGCCGTGCTCGCCGACGTCGCCCGGCGCGCCGAGGTGCTCCGCGCCCGCGGCGTGACCCCGAGCCTCGCCACCATCCTGGTCGGCGACGACGACGCCAGCGCCGGCTACATCCGGATCAAGCAGCGGCAGGCGACCGAGCTCGGCTTCGACTCGCCGCACGTGCACCTGCCCGCGGACGCCACCCAGGCGGACCTCGAGCAAGCGATCGCCGGGTTCAACGCGGACCCGGCCGTGCACGCCATGCTGATCCAGTATCCGGTGCCGGCCCACCTCGACTACGACGCCGCCCTGCTGACCGTCGACCCCGACAAGGACGTCGACGGGATGCATCCGCTCAACCTCGGCCGGATGTCGGTGGGCCTGCCCGGCCCGCTGCCCTGCACGCCGGCCGGGATTGAGGCGCTGCTCGCCTACTACGAGATCCCGGTCGCCGGCCACGAGGTGGTCATTCTCGGCCGCGGCGCGACGATCGGGCGCCCGCTCGCGATGCTGCTGGCGCAGAAGCGGCCCACCGCGAACGCGGCGGTGACGGTCGTGCACACCGGCGTCCCGGACTGGAAGCGCTACACCCGCCGGGCGGACATCGTGGTGGCGGCGGTCGGCGTGCCGGGGATCCTCGGCCCCGAGGACGTTCGGCCGGGCGCTGTCGTGATCGGCGCGGGCGTTCGCTACGAGGGCCGCAAGTTGCTGCCGGACGTGGTCGAGGAGGTCGCGACGGTGGCCTCGGCGATGACCCCGCGGGTGGGCGGCGTCGGCCCGACCACGGTCGCGATGCTCTTCCGCAACGCGGTCACCGCCGCCGAACGAGCCGCCGGCTGACAGCCACCAACCAAACAGCCAAACCAGGATCAGACGCCGCCCGGCGGCCACACCGGCGATCGGCGGCCACACCGGCGATCGGCGGCCACACCGGCGATCGGCGGCCACAGCGGCGATCGGCGGCTTAGAGATAGCGGGCGGGGGTTGTGCCGAACGCTTTGCGGAACGCCGCGATGAAGGCGCTCGGCGAGCCGTAGCCGGCGGCCGCGGCGGCGTCCTTGACCGGCGCGCCGGCGGCCACCCGCTCCAGCCCCCGCAGCAGCATCCGCTGCTGACGCCACCGCCCGAGCGTCATCCCGGTCTCGGCCTGGAATCGGCGCTCCAGGGTGCGGACGCCGACCCCCACTGCCCGGGCGACGGCGGGGGTGGCGAGGGCCCCGGTCTGGTCGCCGACGATGAGGCGGGCCGCCGCGACGATGGCCGGGCTGGTCGGCTCGGGCAGCCTGAACGGCGGCGGTCCCGGCTCGCCCAACTCGGCGACGATCAGGCCGGCGATCGCCGCCTCGGTCGGATCGCGGCCGTCCAGCATCCCGATCGCCGTCGCCCGCACGATCAGCTCGCGGAGCAGCGCCGAGACGGCGAGCGCACGGCAGGCTCCCGGGAGGTCGGTGCGCCAGGCGGGTTGGAGGTAGATGGTGCGCAGCGCGCTGTCGCCGACGAAGCGGATCGCATGGTCGATGCCCGCCGGCACCCAGACCGCCCAGGTCGGCGGCGCGACCCAGGAGCCGGCGGTGGTCGCGACCGACATCAGGCCGGACCGGACGTAGATCAGCTGGTGCCAGTCGTGGGTGTGCGTGGCGATGACGGCGCCGTCGCGGACGTCGGACGGCGAGGCCCGCACGAGCAGAAACGGCTCGTCGGCGACGGTACGACGTTTTCTCGACATCGACCGGCAGAATAGCGGGATGGCGTCGCCGGCCGCCACGGCGTTACGGTGCCGGTATGCCGAACAACCTCGCCTCTTTCGCCATCCACGTCGACGATGTCGACCGGGCTCGAGCCTTCTACGAGGCGGTCTTCGGCTGGGATTTCGAGCCGTGGGGCCCGCCCGGCTTCTACCTCATCCACACCGGCGACGCGGCGTCGCCGGGCATCCAGGGCCTGATGCACGCGCGCCAGGAGCCGCGGACGGGCGCCGGCCTCAACGGCATCGAGCCGACCTTCTCGGTGGACGACGTCGACGCGATCGTCGCGCTGGTCGAGGCGAACGGCGGCCGGGTCATCTTCGGAAAATCGGTCATCCCGACGGTCGGCGCGCTCGTGCGTTTCCTCGACCCGGAGGGAAACGACATCGGCGCGATGGCCTACGACTCGCCCCCGCACACCTAGGGCGTTGGTCCTAGCCGCTGAAGCGGGGGCTGTTGGCCATTGATTTGTACGCCGCCAGCGACGCCGGATCGGTGTCGATCCGCCACTTCTCGGCGTAGCCCGGGTGGGTGTCGGTGTCGAACCAGGTCACCGCGCCCACCGCGGGCCGCTCGTCGACCCAGTCGGCGAAGGTGGTGATCCAATCGCCCTTGGTGCGCCCGCCCCGGTCGACCGAGCCCACCTCGCTGATCATGATGGGTTTCGTCGCCGAGTACCGGTTGTAGATCGCGTCGTACAGCTTGGCCGGCGTCTCACGGCGCAGGTTGTAGCCCGATACGCCGACCCAGTCGACGTACTTGTCGCCCGGGTAGTAGCCCGGGATGTCGTTGCCGGTGTCGGGCGAGGCGGTGGACCAGTTCGGGCTCCACACCCAGGAGATGTTGTCCGCGCCCTCGTCGGCGAAGATCCGGTGCATCCGCTGCCAGCACTTCACGAAGTTGGCGCTGCCGCCGTCGTTCTTGACGCCGCTCCAGACGTACCAGTTGCCGTTCATCTCCCACGCCCAGCGCAGCAGGGTCGGCTTGCCGCTGGCCGCGAGCCGGCGGGCGGCCTGGGCGATCAGCTTGTCGCTCTTGCCGCTGAGGATGTCCGCGTACGCGGTGCCGCGCCACGAGATCATCGGGATGGACGTGGCCGGCGCCCCGTCGATCGACCGCGGCAGCGTGTCGGTCCAGGCGTAGAAGACGTGCATGATCCGCTCGTCGCGGCCCAACTGCTGACGGCGCAGGGCGAGGCTCTGGGTCAGCGTCTTGCCCTCGAGGTCGAGATACGCCCCCAGCATCGCCTTGCCCGGCTTGAACGGAACCGTCCCGCCGCCCTTGGTGACGACCTTGGGGCCGGTGGAGCCGCTCGGCTTGGCCGAGCCGCTCGGTGCCGGACCGCGCGGGGTCGCCTGGGCCGCCGGATTCTTCTCCCGGATCTGCAGGCCGACGAATGTCGCGGTGGGCACGGCGACCAGCCCGGCGATGCCCAGTAGCCGGCGACGGGTCAGCTTTCCCGGCGCCCGGTGGGAGGTCACGTCAAATTCTTTCCGGCTCGCCGCGCCGTCTTGCGAACTAGCCGCCAGCCGGGCTGGGCGAGCTGCTTGAGCTGCGGGACAAGCTGCGAACCGCCGCCGGCGACCAGCTCGACCAGGTCGGCGCCGGTGTGGTCGGGGGTGGGCTGCAGCCGGGGCACGGCGAAGCGCCTTTCGCCCGGCGAGTGCAGCCGGCGGCCGACCTCGGTCGCGTTGTCGTATCCGGCTTCCTGGACCACGTCGCGGACCCGCCGGCCGTGATAGCCGTGCGGGTAGGCGAACGAGCGCAGCCGCAACTGCAGCCGCTGCTCCAACTCGTCGTGGCTGCGGACGATCTCCTCGCGCAGTTGGTCGGGCGGCAACACGTCGAGGGGGTGGTGGATCAGGCTGTGGTTGCCGATCTCGACGCCGGCCGCGGCGACCTGGGTGAGCTCCTCCCAGGTCAGCATCGGGCCGAAGTCGCTCGCCGAGCTGCCCAGCCAGTCGGCCTGCGCGCCGAGGTGGCCGACGGATGCGTACAGGGTTGCGCGGGCGCCGGCCGCGGCCAGGGCGGGCACCGCCGCGGTGAGGAAGTCGCGGTAGCCGTCGTCGAAGGTGACGGCGATCAGTTTTTCGGTCGAGCCCTGGTCGAGCAGGTCCAGGGCCTCGCTCAGGCCGACTAGGCGGTAGCCGGCGGCGCTCAGCGCGGCGAGTTGCTCGGCGAGGCGCTCCGGTGGCACGGCGAGATCCCGCAACGGCCCGCCCACGGCGGACACTGAGTGGTACATCAATGCCGGCATTGTCTCCCAGGCCGGCGAAGCCGTGACGGTCACCGCAGACTTCCTCCCCGTTGCCAACCTGCCACGACCACTATCGTCCGCCGCCTGAGCAAGTTTCGGGTTTGCCGGGGTCTTTGGCAACCCGCCCTATGGCCCCTTCTGGGTAGCCATTTCCGCCGAATCGCCGCGGGTCGACACCGCCGCCAATGGTGGCGGCCGGGGCATGAGCGGCTGCCATTCTACGACCCCGCCGCGCGGCGCCGATCTCAAGTACTCCGTACGTGATGCGGCTTTTCACGGTCTTTTATCCTCTTTGTTGCTCGGCCAAAGGTCATACTCCGCAATCCCGCGCAGGAGGGAAGCGACGGACCCGCGCGTCACGGAAAGCTACAGCCATGGACAAGCTGCGGTTGACCGAAGCGGCGACCGAGGCCGCTCTCCTGCTGGGCCTCGTGGCACTGCCGACTGCCTGGCGGGCCCTCGACCCCTCGCTGGCGGTGGTGCTAGCAACCATGTTCGCAGGTCTCACAGCGGGCACCTACGCGCTACATGCTGTGACATTCGACTGCTTTCGGCTCACCGGCCACCGCGACCGTCGACAATTTTCTTACACGCAGCGTGAGGAGTGAACCGTCCGGCCCTTTCCGCGCGTATCCCGGTAGGACGGCACACGGCACTACCCCGGGAGCGGCGAGGATGTTCCGACTCATCCAACTCCACGCGCACCACGGCATCCCCCGCATCAGCGCGGATCCCGACGGTTACGCCCACGAAAGAGCGGCGCTCGAGCGGTATCGGGCGACGCCGGCGACATTCTTCGGCGTCGGCCGGTTCGACTCACGCGGCCGGCTCGCCGAGATCATCATGGACACCATTTGCGGTCCGCTCGGCGACTGCCCGCGCCCGGCGGTGGTGATCCAGGCCGGGACGTTCCAGCGGCTCTGCGACACCTGCGCCTTCGGGCGCGAGGTGCTGACCGTGCCGCAGCTGGCCGCGCGGCTCGGCGTGGCGGTCCGGCTGGCGCCGGTGCTCGCCCCCTCGGGGCGGCACGCCGCGGTCGAGCCCGGCTGGCATGCCGGAAATCGGATCGCCCGCGAATTCGCGGCGCACGTCGAGGACCCGGTCTGGCGGATGGACCTGTGCGCCGAGCTGGCCCGCAACCCGGGCGCGGTGAACGGGCTGCTGATCGGTGTCGGCGCGCTGAGCCACCGCGACGTGCTCGACCTGTATCCCGCGCTGTGCACTCTCGGCGCGCAGCTGCCCGCCGGCGTGCACCATGACCTGCTGCGCGCCACGGTCCGGCCGCTCTCCCCCGCCGGGGTGGCCGCCCTGCGCCTCGGACTCTGATCTTTGCGCCGGGCGGCGCGTCGGCCCGCCCGGCGGCGCATGCCAAACTCGGCTACGTGCTGACCTTCGACACGCTCGTGGATCGGGCCCGTGGGCTGGCCCGCGACGGGCGGCGAGCCGTCCTCGGGATCGTGGGTGCCCCGGCCGCCGGCAAGACCACCCTGGCGCAGGAACTGGTCCGGGCGATCGCCGGCGACGGTGTGGCGCACGTACCCATGGATGGTTTTCATCTTGCCGATGTTGAGCTCGCGCGGCTCGGCCTGCTGGATCGCAAGGGTGCGCCGGACACCTTCGACGCGCTCGGATATGCGGCGCTGCTGCGCCGGCTGCACGAGGACCGCGACGACATGATCTACGCACCCGGCTTCGAGCGGGTGATCGAGCAGCCGATCGCCGGGGCGATCCCGGTGCCACGCGCGGCCCGGCTGATCGTCTCGGAGGGCAACTACCTGCTGGTCGACGACCCGCGCTGGGCGACGGTGCGGCCGCTGGTCGACGAGGTCTGGTACGTCGACCTGGATCGGCCCGAACGGTTGCGCCGGCTGATCGAGCGGCACATGCGCTTCGGCAAGGACGAGCCGTCCGCGATCGCCTGGGCCACCGGCACCGACGAGTTGAACGCGGCCGTCATCGCCGCCACCAGGGCCCGAGCGGATCTGATCATCCCGGCCGAGCTGATCCACCAGATAGGTGCGCCGCCGGCCTGACCCGCCGCGTGGCATGCTCGTATTCGTGGCTGTTGGGGAAACTGTGCAAGCGGCGCCGCGCGGGCGGGTGTCCCGGGCCGTGCGATTCGGGCTGACCATCACGGCCGTGCTGGGGTTGCTGTTCGTCGTCCCGTGGTGGACGCTGCTGCTCGCGGGCAACCACTGGCCCGGCTGGGTGCTCGCGCTGGGCACGGCCGTCTTCGGCGGCGCGATGCTCGCTTTCCCCGCGCTGATGTTCGCCGGGCACGGCGGGCAGCACCGCGACTGGGCCGCGCGCATCGCCGACGCCGAGCTCGGCGTGATCTGGGTGCTGTTCGTCTGGTCGATCCTCGGCACCGTGCTCCGGCTGATCCTGCTGGCCGCGGGAGTCGCCGATCCGGACCGCGCGCGCATCGTCACGGCGGTGGTCGCGGTGGTCTCGATCGTCCTGCTGCTCTGGGGGTACGCCGAGGCGATGCGCGTCTCCCGGGTGCGCCGCATCGAGGTGACGCTGCCCCGGCTCGGCAAGGCGCTCGACGGGCTGCGGGTCGTGTTGCTCACCGACACCCACTACGGCCCGATCGACCGGGCCCAATGGTCTAAGCGGGTCGTCGAGGTGGTCAACACGCTCGACGCCGACATCGTCGCGCACACCGGCGACATCGCGGACGGCGAAGTCTCGCAACGGCGCGCCCAGGCCGCCCCGCTCGGCGACGTGCGCGCGAAGCTCGGCCGGGTCTACGTGACCGGCAATCACGAGTACTTCAGCGGGGCCCAGCGCTGGGTCGAGCACATGGCCTCGCTCGGCTGGGAAGCCCTGCACAACCGGCATGTCATCGTCAGCCGCGGCGACGACCGGCTGATCGTCGCCGGGGTGGACGACCGGACCGCGGCCGGCTCGGGCGTGCCGGGGCACCACACCGACCACGCGGCGGCGCTCGCCGGCGCCGACCCTGAGCTGCCCGTGCTGCTGCTCGCCCATCAGCCGCAGCAGGTGGCCGGCGCGGTCGCGCACGGGGTGGATCTGCAACTGTCCGGGCACACCCACGGCGGGCAGATGTGGCCGTTCCACTACCTTGTCCGGATCGACCAGCCGGTCCTGCAGGGGCTGAGCCGGCACGGCGAGCGCACCCAGCTGTACACGAGCCGGGGCACGGGTTTCTGGGGGCCGCCGTTCCGGATCTTCGCGCCCAGCGAGATCACCTTGATCACCCTGCATGCCCCGTAATTGGTTTGAGCTGCGGTCGCAAGCACCGGAGGATGAGGGTTCCGCCCCCTTTCTCTGTGAGGATCTTCTATGCGCCTGCTTCGCGACTTGTGGACAACGTCGCCGCGGCGCACCTTCTTCGTCGCGCTGCTGATCGTGGTCGGCGCGGCCGGGCAGGCCGGCGCGCTCGCCCTGGCCGGGTCGGTGTTAGTCGACCGGTCGATCCCGCTTTTCGCCCTGCTCGCGGCCGCGCTGGTGGCGTCGGTGCTGACCGACCTGAGCGTCGGGCTGATCGCGGCCGGGCTGACCGCCGACTGGGCCGCCGCGGTCCGGCGCCGGCTGTGCCGGGTGGCCTTCGGCCAGGACCTGCCGACTCTGGACAACACGCCGGTCGGTGAGCTGCTGGACCGGATCGACAGCGATGTTTACCAGGTCGCCTCCGAGATGCGTGGCAGCGGCGTGCGGATCGCCCAGTCGCTGGCCGTCGCGCTGCTGTCGATCCTCACCGCGTTCGCGGTCTGGTGGCCGGCCGGGATCGGCATGGTCGTGGTCTCCTGGCTGCTGTTCGTGACGATGAACAAGCCGATCGCCCGGCTGTCCCCGGCCCGGATCAGCGAGGAAGAGGCCTGGTCCGACCTGGCCGCCGTGATGGAGGAGTCCATCCACGGGCAGGACGACGTGCGCACCAGCCTGGCCGCGCCGTATGTGCGCCGGCTCTACGCGCAGCGGGCCCGCGAGGTGCTCACCCGGGGCCGCCGGGTGTGGCGGATGTCCTCGCGGATCACGCTGGGGGCGGGCGCGATCACTCGTACGCTCATCGCGGCCCTGGTGGTCTTCGGCGCCTGGGCGCTGCTGTCCGGAAACATCGACGGCGCCCGACTGACCGGGGTTTGGCTGCTGGCGCTCGGCTTCGGCGGGACGCTCGAGCACGTCACCCGGATGGTGCCCGAGCTGCAGAACGCGCTGGGCGCCTGGAGCCGGGTGCAGCTGCTCAGCGACGTCAAACAGGAGCCGACCGAGGGACTGCCCCCGGTCGACGGCGACCTAGTGGTGCAAAACCTGACCTTCCGGTACGGCGAATCCGACTCCGCCCGCCCGCCCGCGCTCACCGACGTCAGCCTGAGCTTCGCGCGCGGCCACTCGTACGCGCTGATCGGGCGCACCGGCTCGGGCAAGTCGACGCTGGCCAAGGTGCTGACCCGGGCCGTCGACGTGCCCCGCGGCACGGTCTTCCTGGCCGGTAACGACATCAACGACCTGGAGGTCGAGGGCCTGCGCCAGTGGACCGCGATCGTCCCGCAGCGCACCGAGATCCTGGCCGGGACGCTGGCGGAAAACATCGCGCTGTTCGACCCCGACCTGCTCGCCCAGGCCGGCACGGCGCTCGACGAGCTCGGCCTGACCAGCTGGGCCACCAGCCTGCCCGACGGCATCGAGACCAAGCTGGGCGACGGCGGCTACAAGCTGTCGGCCGGTCAGGAGCAGCTGGTCGCGTTCGCCCGGATCCTGGTCCGCGACCCGCACGTGGTGATCCTGGACGAGGCCACCGCTCGGATGGACCCGGTCACCGAGGCCTGGGTGCAGCGGGCCACCGACCGGCTGCTCCAGGGCCGGATCGGCGTCATCGTGGCGCACCGGCTGTCGTCGGTGCAGCGCTGCGACGAGGTGGTCGTGCTGGCCGACGGCAAGGTGCTCGAGGCCGGCCCGCTGCGCAGCTCGCGCCGCTTCGCCGAGCTGCTCGCGAGCAGCAGCATGGTCGTGCCGGCCGGCGGGATCGGCGGCGGAGTGCTGCTGGCCGACCGCGACGAGTGGGAGGTGGAAGCGCCGGCGCCGGCCGCCGACAACCGGGTGGTGATCACCGCCGAGTCGCTGGCGAACACGCTGCCGCTGGCCGACCCGCCGCCGCTGCCCGAGCCGCCGCAGGCCCGGACCATGCGCGAGATCGTCCGGCTCGCCACCAACGACGCGCGATACGGCATGGGCGCGGTGAGCCTGTTCGTCGTGCTGGTGCTGTTCGGGCTGGACGGCGCGATCCTGCCGCTGCTCTGGTCCCAGGTCGTCGACGGCGTCGGCAGCCCGCTGTGGCCGGCCGCCGGCATCGCCGCCGCGCTCCTGATCACTACCCCGGCCCTGTATTACACGGGCGCGTGGTTCCCGGAGTGGTGGGTGCGCCAGATGCTGCGGATCAGCCTGCGGCTGGTGCACGGCCAGATCGGGCCGCGCCGGGTCAGCAAGCACACCCCGGCCGAGGTGGTCGCGCAGGGCGGCGACACCGAGCGCGTCGTCATGCTGGCCGACAACCTGATCGACCAGAGCACCAGCCTGCTGCTGGTCGTCGCGATGACGTGGGCGGCCGGGTCGTTCGTGCCGGCGGCGTTCTTCCTCGGGACGATGGTGGTGTCCGGGCTGGCGGCGACGATGTTCGGGCCGCGGCTGGAGCGCGCCGCCCGGCGTACGGTGGCCGCCCGCGCCGCCTTCGCCACCGCGCTGGTCTCGTCGCTGTCGGCGGCGCGCACGGTGAAGCTGGCCGGCGCGACGAAGCCGGTGCTGGCCCACCTGGCCGGCCTCGACACCGAGCGCAGCGACCGGCAGCGCCGGGAAATCTCCATCCAGGTGTGGGCCCGGTCGACGCCGTCGCTGTTCAGCGGTCTGCTGCCGATCGCGGCCTGGGCGCTCTACCTGACCGGCACGCTGTCGGCCGCCGCGACCCTGATCGCGGTGGCGACGCTGGGCGCGGCCCGGTGGTTCGCCTGGACGACCGCTTCGCTGGTCTCCCAGCTGCCGTCGGCCCGGGTCTGGACCCGGCGCACGGTCGCGATGACAGGCATCGCCGAGTATTCGACGTCGGTGCCGGGGGTGGACATGGCGGCCGGAACGGCACCCGCGCCGCCGACCGCGGCCCGGCTCCCGCTCGACCGGCTCGAGCTGCGCGGCTTCAGCGCGGTACACGAGAACGGCACGGTCGGCGCCAAGGACGTCGACCTGATCGTCGACCGCGGCCAACTGGTGCTGGTCGTCGGGCCGGTCGGCTCGGGCAAGTCGTCGTTGCTGCGCGCCCTCGCCGGGATCGTGCACCACACCGGCTCGCTGAGCTGGAACGGCAACCCGGTCGACGAGCCCGAGCTGTTCCTGCGCCCCAACCAGGTCGGCTACGTGGCCCAGCTGCCGCGGGTGCTGTCCGGCACGGTCGCCGACAACATCCAGCTCGGCCACGAGGTGGACGCGGCCGACGCGGTGTCAACGGCCCAGCTCGAGCATGACCTGGCCGCGGCCGGCGGCGGCCTGCAACTGCTGATCGGGCACAAGGGCACCCGGCTCTCCGGCGGCCAACTGCAGCGGCTGGCGCTGGCCCGGGCACTCGCACCGCGGACCGAACTGTTGATCGCCGACGACGTGTCGTCCGCATTGGACGTCACGACGGAGCTCGACCTGTGGCGGGCGTTGCGCGAGCACGGGGTGACCGTGGTGGGCTCGACCTCCAAACGGGCGGCGCTCACCCAGGCCGACAAGGTGGTCGTGCTGATCGGCGGCCGGGCCGAGGCGCAGGGCACCTGGGCCGAGCTCGAGGACCACTGGGGGCACCTGGCCGGCTGACCGGTCGGGTTGCCCCGGCCGAGTCAGTTCGCCTGCGCCTCGAGCTGCTTCAGGGCGGCCGTCACGGTGTCGGCGGGGATTGCGAATCCGAGTCCGACGCTGCCGCTGCTGTCGCCGGCCGTGGCGATCGCGACGTTGATGCCGATCACCCGGCCGGAGGTGTCGACCAGGGCGCCGCCCGAGTTGCCCTCGTTGATCGCGGCGTCGGTCTGCACCAAGCCGGTCAGCTTCTCGGAACCGGTGTCCACACTGCGGTTCAGCGCCGAGACGATGCCCGAGGTGACGGTGCCTTCCAGGCCGAGCGGGGCGCCGAACGCCAGCACGGTGTCGCCGACGGCCACGCTGTCGTCCGTACCGAAGGTGACCGGGGTGAGCCCGGTGAGCCCGGTGGCCTGGACGAGGGCAAGGTCGTGCGTGGCGTCGGTCGCGACCACCTTGGCGGGGACGGTCTTACCGGTGGAAAGCCGCACGCTTGCGGTGCCGCCCGAGGAGATGACGTGGTTGTTGGTCAGGATCAGCCCGTTGGCGGAGACGACCACACCCGAGCCGAGCGCCGACTCGTTGGCGCTGTCGATCAGGACCGTGACGATGCTCGGCGAAACCTTGCCGGCGATGGGCGCGAGCGCGTCCCCTTCGGTCACCGTGGCCGTGCCGATGGTCGTGGCCGTGGTGGTGGTCACCGTCGTGGTCGGGTTGTCGACCAGGTACCGCTCGGCGAACAGGCCGCCGGCGGTGCCGCCGCCCGCGACGAGAGCCAGGATGGCGGCGCCACCGGCGACCCGCCGGGGCCAGCGGCCGTCGCCGCGGCGGTGGCTGCGCACGTTCGGCGGCAACGGGGGCACGGACGGCGGCGGCGTGAGCGGTGCCGGGGTTCCGGACTCCTCGGTGAAATAGGGCCGGGTCAACAGGTCGGTCATGGCGCGCCTCGTTTCAGTCCGTGCGCTCGCTGATGACCACTACTGTTCACCGACACCTTGTCAGGTATTGATGAGTCCTCTGTGGGTTCGCTGTACGGAAACCGCACGCCGACTCGCGTTGCTGGTAGACCGCGGGCCGGATCCGGAAGGGGTGGCCGGCGTCACAACCGGCGAAACAAAAGCGGCCGACCAACCCGGTCTACACCGAGTCGGTCGGCCTTCTTACCTTCTGATTCTGGTCCGGCCAGCTTTCTGATTTTGGTGAGGCCGGCTTTCTGATGCTGGTCTGGTCAGCTTTCTGATGAGTTGGTCAGGCCGTTCTGATGCTGGTCAGGCCGGGGGCGCGCCGCTCGGCGGAGTGCCGCCGGGACCTCCGGGACCTCCGGACGGAGGGGCGCCGCCGCCTCCCGGCCCGCCCGAGCCGCCGCCGGCCGGCGCCTGCCCGCCGGACGGAGTGGTCGTCGTGTCGACGCCGACCGCGAGCGAGACCGCGTAGCCGGCGGTGACGTCGCCGGTCACGGTGCCGATCTGGCTCACGCCGTCGTCGTCACCGAAGACGTTGTCGTCCGCCAGCGTGACCTGCGCGAGGTTCTTGACCGACGCTTCGTAACCCGTCTGCGCGTACACCGTCTTGCAGACCTCCTCGGGGAGCGCGACCTGCGAGGTGGCGATGGCGTTTCCGGAGTCCGTGATGTCGGCCTGGCTGGGGTAGACCTCGAAGTGGATGTGCGGCCAGCGCCCGGAGTAGCAGGCCGGGAAGATACTGGTGAATTTCACCTTGCCGTCGGCGTCGGCGATCTGGACGCCGCGCAGATAGTTCTCGTCTGTGACCCCCTCGGAGTAGAGGGAGTAGTTGCCGCCACGGTCGCAGTGCCAGACGTATACGGCCGTTCCGGCGAACGCCTTGCCGCCGTTCGCCAGGTCCTTGAGGGTCAGTTCGAGGGTCATGGGTACGCCCTCGGCCTTCCCGCTGGCCGAACCGAAGCTCGAACGGATGTCACTGCGGACGATGCCGCTCTGGGACAGCACGTTCGGGCCGTTCGAGCCGTCGCCCGGATAGGGGCCGGCCGTCTCGTCGGGGATCTCGCCGGACGAGGTGGATCCCGACGCCGTTGTCGCGGCGGTCGTCGACGTGCTGCTGTCCGAACCGTTGCCGCAGGCCGCGAGACCCAGCGTGGCGGCGCCGAGGCCGAACGCCCGCAGGATATGGCGGCGGCCCAGCAAGGTCCCGAGGTCGAAGCCAAGACCCTGGTCGACGACCTCTTCGTCCGGCCTGGCCAGCGGACGACCCTCGTACGTCACCATCTGCTCGCTTTTCTCCTTCATCAGGTCCTCCGATCGTGGATCACGGGTTGGTGCCGCGGAACCATGCTGAATTAGCAATCGATGAATGCATGGTGCGTAACCTGTGAGCGGTCTGTGGACATGCGGTCGGTGCCATGATCGCCCTTTAAAGAATTATTTCATCATTGATTAGGGCAAACCTGGCCGCAAGACACGCCCCCAGGACGACGAAACCGAGCCCGTCCCCGGCCCGCCGCACCCGTTTGCCGAGTTTCCGGGCACCGGTGCCGGGTTTCCGGACGCGGGCCGCTGTGGCCGTTGACACTCCCCCACGTGCTACCTAGCGTCTAGGCAATCGTTTTCCTGATTTTCCGGAATGGCTTGGGGATATCGACATGAAGCTTTCTCGCCAAGCGCTGGGCGCGGCGGCCGCGCTCACGGTCGCCGCCGGCCTGTTCGCCGGCTGCTCGTCCACGGATTCCGCCTCCTCCGGCGCGGCGGGCGGCACGTACGCGATCTGGGATCCGTATCCGCAGTTCGACGACGGCTCGGACTGGGTGAAGTTGCTGCAGAAATGCGGCACCGACGCCGGGGTGACGGTCAAACGGACCGGCTACGACACCACCGATCTGACGAACAAGGCGTTGCTCGCGGCCCAGCAGGACAACTCCCCCGACGTGCTGATCGTCGACAATCCGGTGGTCTCCACGCTCGCCGAGGCCGGCGTGCTGACCAGCACCGACGAGACCAACCTCGACGCTTCCAAGGTCGAGCCCAACCTGCTCGCCGCCGGGCAGAGCGGCGGCAAGACCTACGGCGTACCGATCGGCGCCAACACGCTCGCGCTCTACTAC
>Ga0307512_10004288_pt1 | contig 15729 bp, 26 predicted proteins | sample 14_EM_MG_FD_200267 | JGI IMG/M metagenome (GOLD analysis project Ga0307512, IMG submission 200267) | Populus trichocarpa ectomycorrhiza microbial communities from riparian zone in the Pacific Northwest, United States - 14_EM | ecosystem: Host-associated > Plants > Roots > Unclassified | place... | reverse complement strand
GGAAGCACAACCCGAAGAAGATCCCTCGGTTTCAGCTCGTCTCCAACGTTTGCAAAACAACTATGAAGATTTTGGAATGCGGAGGACTGTTGAAGGTATCCTCGTCGTGCACGATCACGGTCATCCACATATCCTCATGTTGCAAATCGCGAACGCGTTTTTCAAGTTGTAAGCCCCAAATTTCGCTGTAGTGTCGTCATTTGACGCTGATGATAAAGCGCGACAGGCCTGGAGACTATCTTAAACCTGGTGAGGATGAGATCGACGGTTTGAAGCGGAGGCTGGATGAACGTCTGGCCCCTCCCTCCGAATCCCGCCAGTTCAACTCTACTCACGGTGTGGATAACGATTGGGAAATCGGCGACTGTTTAGCTCAGTGGTGGAGGCCCAATTTCGAGACTTTTATGGTGCAGTCTATTCGTTGGTCCTGTGGGCCGGTGCTAACTGGTATGGTAGTATCCGTTTGTCCCTGCCCATATCACGAAGCCCAAGGAATGCAAGAAACTTTTCCTTGTCCAGATGCCAGAGAGGAGTCCGTTTCTCAACGTCCAACCCACCAGAGTTTGCACTGACGCGCGTCGTGTTCAGAGGTTCTGGCAGTCCCAAAAAACATGAAGCTTCTCGCAATTCCTCTGTTTGAGCTTTACGATAATGCCGCTCGCTACGGCCCCCAGCTTTCCGCAATTCCCCACCTCTTGTCTCGGTATGTCAATCATCTGCGAGTGTCATCTTGAATCACGTTAATTTTGGATTCTCCAAAGGTACAACTTTATTTACCAGTAGATCCATTGTCTGTCCTCGCAGGTTTCTCCGTTGCACTTTAGCATATCCCAATGTTTTTAAATGGCTGTCTTTGTCTGTTGTCATCGCGTACACGTTGTAACATAACGTTTGACCATTGCCGGAGAGGGTCTGACATGCAGCGTCAGTTTATGTCAACTCGATCATTTCCAACGGTGAGGTTAACGATGGCTCTCACCAGGGACAAACACTACTGGACTCAACTACGAACGGCCATCACTGCAGGCCAATGGGACTCCGACTTTCCTGGCAAGGATCCAAAGGGAAACACGCTGAACTGGGCGAATCTGCTGCGAAAGTTCAACAAACACTGTCCTGGGCAGAACGAGTTCGCCGAGGTCGTTTCACAGACGCATCACCTCTATCTTCAACTCGCTGCCGGCCAACAGAAATCGGCTATTGATGGCTCTCAACGTTCTCAGACAGGTCCGTTGGACTTGGGCGACGACACTATTCTCCCAGAGGAGCGGCAGCAGGAAGGGCGGGTAGGATATGACGTACTGCACGCCATACCATCACCATCAGAAGTGAGTCCCACTAGATCTCACATCTACTTCAGGCTTAATCAAAATCCCAAGTCAACTTTGCTGGCCTTGGCATACTACGCTTATTCGCTTTCGCGCCCCTCTGAATCCTTCGATATCTTATCCAAAATCAAGGATCTGACGCACCCCCTGAAACGAATATCTGCCTCTAAATCCGCGACTTCTACCTCGACCGCGTCACGACCTAGCACTGATCATTCTCCTGCTTCGTCTTGGGTGGGTACGTTTTCGACCGTCGAGCATAGTCAGGTCAGTCCTGACATTAAGGATGGGAGAGCCTGGTCGCTAGTCGAAACCGTTCGGTCTGTCTGTCTGAAAGGTATATCCCAGTGCCTACACGACTACTGTGTAATAATGTTTACCCCCAGGAATGTCGTACGAGAAGCTGCATCCGTCAGATCTGCAGGGGTCGCTCGATATATATCTTTCCGCTTCGATTCTCGTTGAGACCCTGGAGTCGGAAATACCTCGCGCTGTTCATACGGCAGGTTCCCCCAACCCCCAACCCTCTTCCTATACTCAGTATCTGGAACTCTGGAGATGGGTCGAGAAGCTGCTGTGGAGAACTATTGTCATTGCTGTTCGGGTATCCACAGACGAACCAATCCTCTCAGCTCTCTTCCGCCAATACTTCGCTTGTAGTTCGCACTGGATTCCTTCTTTTCGACCACAACATCGGTCTACAGTTTCGACTTTGTACCTCCACTTCGTCATCTCCCAGGCTAAGGCCTCAAAAAGCCTCGGTTCGGACGTGGGTGCTCCGAGTTGGTTGCCGGAAGCGCGATCTGTGATTCAGGAGTATAGGTCTGTGCTCAACGTTAGCACTATGTTTCCCCGGGCGGGTGAACGCAATGTTCTTGTCGAGGAGTTCATCGATCTCTGCGTTGCGACTTGGGAGGCTAGTGGTGCTGTAGGCGAACACGTAGGTTGGGTGTTAGACGTACGTTTTTCCGTTCGTGGCTCTTCGATAAACTCATCTGAGCTACGTAGACGCTGTGGTGGGCAACCCGTCTCACATTCAACTCGCATCGCGTCTTTCGACACATGTCAAGGTTGTTTTATGTGTCAGGAGATTCAAATCTAGCGATACGGACTCTTCGACTGTACGTGCAAGTGGTAGGGAAAGCATGGGAGACTGCCAACGCCGAAGCCACTCAGAAACAAGAGGACACGAGCACAAGTAGTATGGAGAGCGTGCACCGTACAGACACGGACAGGAACTGGGTTCAGGCGCTGGTTCAAGGGGCGAGGATGTTGTGCCGAATTGCATGCTCAAAGTCTGGAACCGCTCTTGGGTCTACTGGCAACGGATTGGACGAAGCGAAGGAGGCCGGAGTACTAATTGAGAAAGCCAAAACTCGGTTGGACGAGAACGACGCGGAACTGGTGGCGAGTGTTTATATTGCAGAGGGAATCTGGCACTCCGTGATGGCCTACAAAGGTAGGTTTGCTACGGATGATCTTGTTGCTTTGGCTCACTATTGGCAGAACAGATGTCTTTGACTCGACCTTATCGGCTTTCTGAATCTCTCAGACTCTGTACGCTTGCGGTCGAGGAATTTCCCAGTGCCTCAGCTTACTACCACCTCGCGCTTGCGCTGTCGACAGCGGGTCCATCGAGGAATATCCCTCTCGCCATTGAACATGCCAGGTCTGCCGTTGAACAGGACTCCCGCGAGATCCGACATTGGCACCTCCTTGGACTCCTTCTCGTGGCGACGGATGATTGGAAGAAGGCGAAAGCAGTTTTGGAATACGGTGCAGGAGTCAGTGAGGAAAGGATGGGCGATGAAGGATTACCTCAGACTCCGAATGGCGATGTGCCCGGGACGCCGAATGGAAAAATCGAGGGTTTACCTCCAGCTGACGTTCCTTTCATGCCAATTTCGGAATCACCTTCAACTCTCCTAAGCCGGAATGCCACTGGTATTCCTGCAGCTGCATCGTTGTTGAAACCCCTGCCTGACCATGCGCTACCGTCGCGTCGGGAGCTCTTTGAGCAAGCTCTACAACTGCGAATGACCCAGTTAGCACTCACGGAACACACCGAAGGATCCGAGGGGGCTGCTGAAAGGTGGCTCGAGGTCTTCTCGTGGGTCGCGACTCAGAAGGAGAGTAACGCCACAGGTACATTTTTGTCCGCCATCGATGGAAGTTCATTTCTGACCATAAGTACGTTCAGCGAGGTCCTCATTCGATAGCACACTCAGATCTGGGGATCAAGGCTCAATATCGAACCAGACGATATCCGCTCGGCCTGGGACTTCAGTGGAAATGACACTGTCTAATGTGGACGATGTACCGTCTGCCAAACCTCCGATCACAATCACTCCTGCGTCCCCAGATAAGCCGTCTTTCGAGAGACAGAGCCAGCAGGGAGAAAACGGGGACGGGAGGAATAAGCTTTCTTTGGGACGCCCGAGAGGGGAAAGCTCTGCTGGTAGAAGGGTTTCAAAGATATTGAAGACTCAGGTCCACCGTGGTCAGGAACGCATCTCGTCGATTTCGAAAAGGGTCGCACTCGGTCCCAGGCAAGGTCTCAGTCACCTTCGTAAAGCCACCTCTGCGCCAGGTGGGCACTCGTGAACCAAACGTTGATCCTTGACTGACTGTTCTCGGCAGATATAAATTCCATGCTCAGCATTACCTCTTACCAAGCATCGTCGATTCATTCACGAAGGCGAGTCACGTATGGGGATTCTACCCCTGAAGAATCCGTCGCAGAAATTCTACCTCCCCGGCCTCCTGTTCCACTCCCGACATCTCAAACGCCATCGAAATGGGACAATCGCGCCGCAAAAGACAGAAGGTTGATGAGTGATCTGTGGTGTATGTCGGCGGCGACTTTCCGGCGGTTTGGGAAGATTGAACAGGCAAAAGGGGCAATCCAGGAGGCAGAAGTGAGGGATGGAAACAATCCCGCGGTTTGGGTGCAGGTGCGGAATCTTTTCTTGGAAAATTATCTCCTTGCTAAACCCATCAAAGCTCGGACTTTACCACCACGCGTTTGGCGACGAACAGAAGGCTTTACAAGCCCTTCACAAAGCTCTCTTCATTGCGCCAGAGCACGTCTCTGCGATAATCCACATCTGCAAAATCTATCTGTCACCGCCATGCCCTGGGGTGGACGAGTTAGATCCGGACCGGGTAGAACTCGCGGCCGGTCTTCTGAGCGATCTTACAAACGGGGATGGATGGGATGTCCCTGAGGCATGGTATTATTTGGCCAAGGCCGCGAAGATGCAACGAAGGGTCGAAAAAGAGAGGGAGTGCCTGATATATGCGCTCAGGTTGGCTGAGGTCACTAGGGTTAGAGAGATTTCTGATGCTGTTGGGTGGTCTTTGTAAACCTTTTGATTTGGCCTGGTCCTTCGTGTTTAATACGACTGATGGCGTTCCTACCCACTTTTACGACGTGCGGTTCCGATTCGAAAGATTATTCATTGTCGGAACATATCGTACAGATAAACGGGGAAAAATTTAAAGGGACACGAGGAGGAGCGGTATCCTGGTATTAATACCAGCCTCCGAGCTGTTGGGATAACGGATGACGAGAATTTGAGAAAGAGGACAGAACGGTAACGTAACTCCAGTACGCACCTGTTCCAAGTGAGCATCGATCATATCCCCGGACTCCATGTTGTGCTGGTGTACGCATCTGTGAGTTAGATCGAAAGAGAACATTGTGGGCTATCTCACGCTTGCGGGTGTATCTTGTTGCAGGAGCCGTTGTCCCTCGTAAAAAAACTTGAAGGTCCCTGTTTTGATAGGGGTGGGGAGGAAGGTTGAATCGCATTTGTTAAGCCGGAAACAACGTTTCGACAAAGAAAATAGGGTCACCTGGATCTCGTCCGAATCGTTTCTAAAGGGTAACGTCAATTGGGTTGATCCAAACGTAGTGGCTGTGGCTGTTGCAGCAAGGATCAAGAGCACGTACCTCTGCCGCCTCGAAAACCTTCTTCAACGGTGTTGTAGGCTTCACCTTAATCGTGCACGCTGCGAGAGAAAAAGATCGTTGACCCGAACCGCATGAGTGCCCCATTCCACAGTATACATCCACGAGAGGGATACTGACTTTGGCCATCGTAGTTGATGGTAAGGTCGATTTTCGGTTTAACATCTTCGGTATCTTCACCCATTGTGAGTTTTCGCCAGTTAAGCTTTGAGAATCAGGAAGATGGGAGGGTTGCTGAGTGTAGGAAAGAAGCCGTAACTTGATTAGCGTGTGGGTCAAACGCGCCTGTCACGCGTTTCTGTCACAAAGAGAATATGGCCACAAGGTACAGACGGGGAGGGAACCATATTGCAAGGGATATAAGGTACGATACAAAGCAAAATACACTACAGTGCGAGCACATCAGGATTGTTCCGCGTACACCTGTAAACACACGGGTCAATACGCCGCTACGGACTCGGGCTGGGATGAACACACATACCTTTATCGTCTTGTCAGCTCCACCAGTGATCAAACGCGTACCTGTCTGGTCGAACGTCGAGCAGAAGACCCCAGCCTCAGCCTCTAATGAACCGGGTTGTGGGATATCATCCAAGGTTTGGAACGCAGTGCCCGAGTTGTAATCCCAGAACGTCAAGGTTCCATTATCTCCTCCAGAGAAGAACACGCCTTCCGAATTGACGGAGAGTGTATTGATGATGGCATTGTGACCGCTGAAGTTGAACACGAAAGCGCCTTCTGGACACTTCCACTTCTTGATGTTGTTTCCTCCGGCGGAGGCGGAAGCAAACGAGTATTCCGTTGGATGGATGGCGAGCGCACGGATTGATTTCTTGTGGTGTGTTAATGTCACCATGGTTTTACCAGCAGCTAGATCCCATAGTCGAACTGTTGAGTCCATGCTACCGGTAATGACTTGTGGGTCAGAGTCTTGGCATTTAACGTCAGCAACGGTGGCGGTGTGTCCTGATAGGACGTGGATCTGAGCTTTTGTCCGCATGTCCCAAACGCGAGCGGACGCATCTCGTCCAGAGGTAACGAGAACGTCCAATGTTGGGTGGAGGCTAAGGGCATAAACCCCAGAGAGGTGCCCGTGGTAATGACGGATGACTTTATTGGCTTCCAAATCCCAACATTTGACCATCTATGACGGCACCCGTTAGAAACGAGGAGGCAGGACGTTTGCCTCACTCACTTTGTCTTCTCCGCAAGAGAAAAGATACGGGTGCCGCGGTGAAACAGCAAGACCTCTGACAGTCGATATATGACCCGTTAGGGACAATTTCAACTCCCCCGAAGCCAGATCCCAAATTTTAATAACACGGTCACCTGCACCGGTCGCAAACCACTTGTTCCCCGGTTCCACCGCCACACTGCGCACCCAACCGAGGTGACCAGAGATGACACGCACAAGTTTCCATTGAGGGTGATATGTCGGGTTGATCGTCCGTGTGGTCTTGTGGAGAGCAAGCGCTTGTGAAAGGGTGGAATGGGAGGTAAAGGTGGAGGGTTGTTGTACGGGAGTATGGTCGATTTTTGCGATCATCATAGAGGTCTCTGAGGTGGCTGAGTGAACATATTGCGTGAACACTATGTATAAATGAGACGCGAATAAAAACGCACGACCGGCTGTTATCATCTTCCTTTGTATGTCTTTAGGCCGAGCGGGCCCCACTGGACCCTGCTGTGATAGAAGAGCAGGGGGTAGCTGCTTGTAGTCTTTGTATTCGTCATTTATCTTGACGGATAGGCGAACCCTAGTGCTGTTCCATAGTCAGCTTGTCTGCATGTCAGAGCCTAACAGACGCGTACCTCCGCTCATCGTCCTTGATGTTTTCGTCTAGGCATGAAGCAAATATCTCCCTCGTGCGTTTGCCAGAAGCCTTGAGGAGAGGGTTTAGTGGAGGGAGTGACATTCAGGCTGAGGGGAAGGGTGTGACCTGTCACGTCACATCGCACATCGTCCACACACGACCACCGGGGAGGCAAAAAGAAAGAGATTGGGAGAGAGTTTCCCTGGATTTTTCCGCATTTTCCGCACTTGAGATAGTGGCATTGTCATCCCGTAGTAAACTATGTCCCAAGTCGCTGAACTTAAGAAGCTTGTCAAGTCGCTTCAAAGCGCCCAGGTAGCAGAGGTATGATAATTCCGTCCACGCTTAAATTTGCAGACTGACCCATCGTATTTTTCGCAATACAGGCTATCGTGGAAATTTTGAGCTCTTTAAAGAAACAAGCAAACATAAATGAAGCTGTTCTTAGGGTGAGCCATCCACTTTCGTCGTTCCGATACCACCCCCAACTGACCGCGTCGTATCCTACCACAGGAAAGCAAGGCTGGTCTCGCCGTTGGAAAATTACGATCGCATGCGGATAAGCGTGTGTCCGAGACAGCGAAGGATATCGTAAAAAAGTGGAAGAACGACGTCGAAAAGGCCAAACGGACAACCAGCGGTACCGCTGAACACCATTCGCCCTCTACGTCCAAGCCAAGTGCGTGCCTTGCCATTGCTGGCACCCGACGATCCCTGACACCCTCTGTAGCACCGAAGAAGCCGATTATCTCGACCACTGCGTCCAAGATCAGCTCCGTTCCGCAATCCGTCTCTTCCCCCACAACTCCAAAAATCGAGACAAGGACCGCCAAGGGTGACGGAGTTAGTGCCAACTGGACGGGGGACAAGACTCGCGATAGGTGTATTGAGCTCCTTTACGATGCCCTTGCACTGGAATCTGGAGCTCGTGCGTCCACTTTTCATCCATCCACTTCCGTTATCTAACCCTTTCCACTCGATAGCAAATGACTTGATCGCTCAAAGGGCTGTCGCGATAGAAAAAGCGGTGGCGGACGAGCTTGGAACTAGCACCGGTGGATACAAGGCCAAAATACGCTCATTGTTCGTCAACTTGAAGGACAAAAACAATCCCAGTCTGCGCGAAAGTGTTGTGTCAGGGGACATCTCCCCCGCCAAATTTGCCAACATGACCAGCGAGGTATGCATTCGATGCTTGACAAAGACACGTGGTTCACCTCCGCATATCAGGAAATGGCCTCTGGAGAGCGACAAGCTGCAAACAGAAAGATTGTAGAAGAAAACCTGTTCAACTCTCTGGGTGCGGCGGAGCAACAGGCAGAAACCGATGCCTTCCAGTGTGGTCGTTGTAAACAGGTTCGTCGGTCAACGTTACCCAAAGTCTCTTTTGCTGACATCCCGAAGAGAAAATGCCGTTACCGCCAGGCGCAAACTCGTAGTGCTGATGAGCCTATGACCGTAAGCTCGTGTCCCTCTGTCTCGGAGTGGATCCTCCTACTGATTTGCAATCGCAGACGTTCGTCACCTGCACTGTCTGCAACAATAGATGGAAGTTCTCTTGAAGTTCTCTTATCATTATCGGGGCTTAATTGCCAGCGCATCTCTCATCTTTGGACCACTTGCACCTTCTTTCTTCCTTTTCTGCCAGTAGTTAGTTTTGTTTACCCTACTTATCTTTCGAGCCAGACTGCCTCGTTAGCAATTCATTGATCGAACTTCGTGATCGGGAATTGCGTAGACCATGCGGCGGCAACTTGATTCTTGAGCGAGATTTGCTAAGCGTCCTCCAACCAGAGCCTCCTCTTGATGTCGACAGTAGCTTCGAGTACCGATCCTTCTAACCCCGTCGACGAGAGGCAGCCCCTCTTGGGATCGCGTACTGGGAGTGCTCGCGCTGACGCTCAGCCTGACCCCGAAGCAGCAGTTTCGGCAGATGAGCCCACGGAGGCTGAAATTGTCACCAAGAAGGTAGATTACTGGAGGATTATCTGGTATCTTGTCTTTGCCGGTTTCGGAGGGGTCATACTCGCGGGAATAATCAAAGGCTTTGTCGAGAATGGTGACGTTGAGGTACGTGTCATGGTGTCCGGCTTGGCCGCTGACCACCGCCACTGACATGTCCCGCAGTTTGACTTCAAGAAGGCTTTGAAAAAGGCACTCGGTGGCGGGCTGAGTGGTGCTGCTGGTACGAATACGAGTACTCTGTGCGTTGGTTGAAAGCGACTTATCTCCGAGCTCATATCTCTAGCGATGGTGCTGCAAGTTTTGACCTTGATGGTTAGTGCCTATCTGCGTACGCTCGCATCCAATCTCACGCGGGCTACCCGCAATTCAGCCCCTACGCACCACAATGAACTACCAGTACCGCTACGGCACGACAACAACAGAAGCCATTAAGACCTTGTATGCCGACGGAGGTTACTCTCGTTACTATCAAGGTCTTTCCGCCGCTCTTATTCAAGGGCCTGTGGCTCGTTTTGGTGACACCGCGGCGAACGCTGGTATTCTTGCCCTCCTGGAGTCTAACTCGTTCATGAAGAAACTCCCGTCCGCGATTAAGACCGTTTTCGTTTCTTTGTGTGCCGCCGGGTTTAGGATCATCCTGACCCCCATTGATACCGTCAAGACTACGCTTCAAACCGAGGGGAAGCCCGGTTTAAAGTTGCTGAGGAATAGAGTGTGTCGCTATTTTAAGAGCTCGGATCTTTTCCTGCGCTGAGGCTGACATTAGTCACTTACAGATCAAGAAGTACGGAATCACTGGTTTGTGGTTTGGGGCGCTAGCAACAGCTGCTGCCTCCTTCGTTGGAAATTACCCCGTACGCAGTCGACCTGTTTTGATCGGACTCCAGACTGATCTCGCTTGCCAGTGGTTTGCGACGTACAATTATCTCCAAGAAGCACTCCCGAAGCAGGATTCCAGGGGGTTGGAGTTATGTCGGCAGGCCTTCATCGGGTTTTGTGCTACCATGATCTCTGATACCGTTTCAAACTCTCTGCGCGTCGTCAAGACGTATCGACAAGTTCACGAACGCAAGGTTGGATACCTTGCTGCCGCCAAAGACGTTGTGGCTGCGGACGGACTGTTAGGTCTGTTCGGTCGTGGATTGAAGACGAGAATCATAGCGAACGGATGCCAGGGAGTCATGTTCTCCGTCCTCTGGAAATTGTTCATGGATTTGTAAGTTTTGCCTTTGAAATTCCGGTGGGCGGAGCTAACGAGATTATCTGAAGATGGAATAAGAATACAAATTCGTAATCGCTCTCCAATCGCGATGCGTGGGGACCTTTTTTATATATCTTGAGACCATAAACTTGATGAATTAGATTATGCCTAGCCACCACCATACTATGTTGTCCTACGGATAGAGCGCAACATCGAAGCTAACCCAGTAGCGCGAGGAGTAAGTGAAAGAGAAGCAAAAAGCCTGCATTAAGAGGGAATCGAACCCCCGGCGGGTCGACGCTGCGCGCCATTTGGTGGCAACGACCCAGGTTACCACTACCCCATTAATGCTTGAAACCGTGTTTCACCGCAGAGCCCGAGTGGTCCATGGAATGGGGCCTCTCGACGAACACTCATTGTAAAATAAGTCACAGTCAGAACGAAACTACCGACGCTGGAGAGGCAAATACACCTTGCCGAAAATCCCGGATGACTCCCAATCGACCAGTCGACGGGGATTGGATGACGACCGACAAGGCGTCACAACATCATTACCGTCCACCTCGAGTTTGGTCCAAAGGGTATGTTCCGAAGTATCCGTCCAGTGAATTAAGAAGTACATGTTGTGATTACAGGAGCTGTAGTTGATAACAAGCGCGGCCGCCGGGCCAACGGTGACGGCATACATGAGTAAAATGAGAGGTATCTGATTTGTCCAGATGTTGAGCCAGAGAAAATAAAATACAAGACCTCCCCTGGTCTTCCTTCCGAGCCATGTGATGCAATATTATAATTTGATGAATGAGGTGTCGATACCATGTGCGAAATCCCAGAGACAGATGCGCTAGGGGAGTCGATAAGTACCGCGAGTGCAAGCAATGTGACAACTGTCACGAACCTGATCCTCTCCCACGGAGACAATCTTGGTGCAATCAAAGCCAACGCCAAAAACACGTCCAGCGTGACCACCCGTAAGATCACCGATGAACGCTCCGGTCTTCCTATTCCATATTTTCACGATAGAGTCGTAGCTGCCACTGACAACCCATTCTTCGTTCATGCACACGCTCCTCACAAGCCCAGTGTGGGCATTGGAGTAACGCTTGAGGCGGAGCATGCCAGCTTGACCAGGTATAGTGCCACGAGTACTGGTACCTAAAACGACTCCGCGACCGCAGGTGTTACACATTCCAGAGATCGAAGGTGACATGTACTCCTCGTCGACGCATGTTACGAGCTCCGGGTCAGCTTCTGGGGTGGAGGGTATGTTCGGGGAAGATATGATATCCAGTTCTTTGCTGGTAGACCAGCCTTTGCCGGTGTTGATGTCGATCAATCGGATGTGCTTGTCAGATGAACCCGAGAGAATGTACGGAGGACAGAAGTCGATCGAAGCGATGCTAAAAGGCTTTCATAAGTTCGCAATTTGATCTGGGTTCACAAAACACGTACCCCCTTTTGTGGTGATTCTCAAACACCCGGAGTAAATCTCCATTTTCTGCGTTCCAGATTCGGATGGACCTGTCACCAGAGGCGGATGCTAAGAGATCCCCTACCAGAGCAACTGTATTGACCGCGGCCCGGTGGCCCTCGAGGACGAGATGAGGTTCCACGTTTGGGAGGAGATACGTGCGGACGGTTTGGTCTTTTAAATAGCTGTTAGAACCAACACTACGATCTCCACGCCAGTCACGTACCTTTTGAACATGAGACAAGGCGCTTCTCATCGAACCTAACCGCGAGGACACTATCCGTGTGGTCTTGGATGACAGACAATGGCGCATTCCCAACCAGGTCCCAAAGGCAAACCCTAGAATCACTCCCAGCGCTGCATAGCAACCCTTTGCGGGCAGCAAGGCTCAGAACACTGCCTAGATGGACGTTATGGACGACCCGAATGAATTGAGATGTCTGAAGGTCCCATTCGCGGATAGACCTATCCTTTGAGCCGGTGAATAATGTTTGGACGCCGTTTTGGGGGTTAGTGTACAGCTGGAGGCAGTATATAGTACTTGTGTGAAGATTGATGGTGCCTTGTTCATTGGGTCGCCCACCCGGTCTAGCCTGAAGGGTCGAAAGACGGTATGAAGAATACAAGAATCGTATGTAGAGCCGAGTGTGGGTTTTGTGTAAAAGCTTGTAGTTCGGCGATAAACTTGACGATGTTGGAAGGGAGGAAGGGGCGGAATGACGGTTATTTGCAGAGATGACCCGCTTCATGGTAGGAGCATAGTTGGTAAGGGAACTGGAATTGGAATCGGTAGGGACCGAATCAGTGGAGTTTCTTGATTCAAAGCCTGTTTCAGAATAAGGGGTATATATTTCGTCGCCCATGCCTTCGTCGTCGGTGTCAACGGGTGATTCCAATCTCATAGATGAAAGAATAGCAGCGAGGTCGAGAGGTAGGAAGGGCTGTTTCCACTCGATACCACGAGCTCGACACAACGTTTTCCAGAGCGAAGCATCGTCGGCAAGAGTGCGCCACCGACGGTTGACGGCAGAACAACACAGCAATGATTGCCACGGCAAGTATGAAAGAACATGAAGCGCAATTTCGTCAGGTAGAAGCTGCAATCAAGTCATTAACTGGAGAAAGTTGTGGTTGACAACGAAAAACGCACCCCGAGAATGTCGAATTCTAACAAAGGGCTGATCCTGTCACGAAGCTCGGCAAGGCGGGATCTGGGAAGTGATTGCAGGAGCATGTATGCAAGATCTGTCCCCACAGTTGTTCAGTACCGGAAACCATCTATTCGAGGAGGCCACTACCTTCCCTCTCTCTGTCTGACATTGTGCGGGCGAGTTGGGTGACGGAAAAAGTCGGTTGTAAAGTGAGGTGGACCATGGTAACAGCGTGGTGGCGTCTGCACACGCAAAGAATAAGGTAAGTATGAGAACGGAACAAAAGGGTGACCAAGTTTGGTCCGTTTTTGTACTCACCGACTACCGAACACACCACGGTCGATCCACTTGACCTGAGGGGCCACCAGGGCGGAAATGGAAGATGAACCGATGTGGGACGGAGGATGCCGAACAAGGTATCCGAGATGACGGAGGCGACAACATCTTTCACGGACTCCGGAGAGGCTGTAATTTCTCAAAAAATCGAGGTCTTGCCTGACCTCTCCGCTTCAAGCCTTGCTGCAGACGAATTCGCCGAATACTACGATATCGAGCGAACGGTGGACGAAATCGTGAAAGGAGGTTACAAATCCGTTTGTCCGATCCCTTTCCGGAGACCCCGTTAGCATCTGACGGGTGTTGTATTAGATTGCACTCCAGTTCCCCGACGAACTACTGAGAGACTCCGTTCCGATATTCAAAGCTTTGAGGTCCAAGCTTGGAGAAGATATTCACCTGTACACCCTCGCCGACACATCGTACGGGAGGTCAGTCCGATTACATACTTGAGATTAGCCCGTTTCATAGAACCCCAGCTGTTGCGTAGATGAGGTTGCCTCGCAACACGTTGACGCCGACGTCGTCGTCCACTACGGACATGCATGCCTAAGCCAGTACGTCTGCTCCGGCGACCAATCGGATTTTTACCCACTTTTATCAGGACATCCCAGATACCCGTGATCTACGTATTCGGCCACAAGCCAATCGACGTGTTAGATTGCGTCACGGAGCTCGCAAATTCAATACGTGATTCACCTCGAGCATCTTCCACAGAGCGTTTTGTTTTGCGATGTGACGTCGTGTATTCACACAAAGCAGCTGAGATTGCTGAACGGTTGCATACTGCCTTGGGCCACCTGGTCAACTATCGCGAAATCTCTCTCAAGGCCGAACCTCCGGGGCAACCAGCACGTAGCGTGGCGGTGGAAAACCAGAGATTAGCGACAAAAGATCAAGCCACCGAAGACGTTCTTCTGTATATTGGTTCCGAGAGTCTGTCCTTAACAAATCTGCTCATCACCCACGGGTCTTCAGAGGTGCTCGGCTTCCTTCTCATCGTGGTTATTCGGGAAACTGAGCCGTAGATTCAAAGATACACGCTTATGACCCCGTCACACGACAAGCGAGGATAGAGTCCCATACCACGAATAAACTCCTCATGAGGCGCTATGCGGTTGTGCAAAAAGCTAGAGACGCAGACGTCTTTGGGATTCTGGTTGGAACGTTGGGGGTCGGTCTGTCGACTCCCAATTGCTGCCCATATCGCTTGCTGATCGGTCCGACCCTCAGCCTCTTACCTTCCACTGATTTCGCGGATACGGAAGCTTTTAGCTCAGGCTCAGAAAAAGAGTTACACCATCAGCGTAGGGAAGCTCAATCCATCCAAACTTGCGAACTTTCTTGAGATAGAGTGCTTTGTCCTCGTTGCTTGTCCCGAGAATAGCTTGGTCGATTCGAAGGTTTGTCGATGTCGATATCGCCCTTTGCACAAATCCAGCTGTTAATCATTTATACAGGAATTCTTGAAGCCAATAATAACCCCGTTTGAGCTCGAGATTGCGATTAGCGCTGACAGGTCCTGGACGGGAGAGTACATCCTAGACTTTGGTCGCCTGTTGGAGAGGAATATTGGTTCAGGTGCGCGGTGCGGAACATCTCAGAAGCAAGCACGTCCTGATGCCTGTTACGCTGCTAGCTGAGGAGGTTGACAATGATGAAGACGGACAACAGCCAGAGTTCTCCCTTGTGACCGGCCAATACCGGAAAGTGAAACGCTTTGGAGGCGTGGCATCACCTGCCAGTGATGAAACATCTTCCGCAGTTATTCTCCGCAACAACGAAGGTACTGTCTCTGTATTACAAGACAGTGCCGCAGGTGCGTGGTGGTGCCGGCACTGAACCAATCCAAATATTGAGATAGCTCTTCAGCGCAATTCCTGCAAAATAGGACGTATCGCGGGTTAGAGGCCAGAGTGGGACAAGACATGCCATCCGTGTTGGAGCAGGGGCGCAGCGGGATTGCCAGGGGATATTCGGACGACCACCGGCCCAGCTAGGCGTACCGGAGGGTCGAATCAAGTATACATACTTAGATTGATTAAGTACATGCTGCCGAACACGTGATCGCTTGCCAGCGGAATACGTCAAGCCGCGTGTGACTGAGCGGCATTGTTAAACCTCCCTCAATCCCGACCTTGCGCATTGTTCGGCCGTCCTTCTCCGCCATGTCCAACTCAGACTCGTCAGCTCAAGGCTTTGTCGACCGTGTACAGTCGTTCGTTACGGAGAACAAGCGTGCCATCCTTGTTGGCACTGCTCTAGCCGTCGCGGCGGGTGGAGTCGCGCTGTACGCCTCCGCCTCATCGTCACCAAAAGCTTCCAGGGACAAGAAGGACAAAAAGAGCTCTGGGAAGTCCAAGTCTCGTGATGTCGAGTCTGGTCCTATCATCGAAGAGATTCCGGTCGAAGACCAACCCAGTAAGTCTTTGCCATTCGTGCATTTTGCTGCCGGTCGCGACGGAAGCTAAACTCCCGCCCATCCCCCTC
>Ga0307512_10004287_pt1 | contig 15736 bp, 18 predicted proteins | sample 14_EM_MG_FD_200267 | JGI IMG/M metagenome (GOLD analysis project Ga0307512, IMG submission 200267) | Populus trichocarpa ectomycorrhiza microbial communities from riparian zone in the Pacific Northwest, United States - 14_EM | ecosystem: Host-associated > Plants > Roots > Unclassified | place... | reverse complement strand
AAATAAAGATATTTTTATAGATCTTGGGGTGCGAGATAACTTCAACATCCTGAAGATTCATAGCCTCCTTCACTACAGCTCATCAATTGGTTTATTTGGCACAACTTGTTACAATCCGGTTCTGCCCCCATTTTATTTTTTATCCCCTTTACTTTTCAGTCATGTGACCTTATGTCACATGGTCCGTCACCTGACCTGTCACTTGACTTTCATCACATGACTGTCCTATTGTTCTGACTGCCTTATTGTTCATAACCCATTGTCCACCTCATTAGGGGACACCTATTGTTCTACCTCCTATTGTTTCCTTTCACCATTGTTCCCCCTTATTGTCTTGGTCCCCATTGTTCTCTAGGACCCATTGTTTGTCCCTTTTGGACACTTAGTCAGGTAGCTGCCTCAGTAGTATATAAGCCTTGCTTGTATCGTAGAGGAGGCCTTAAGCCTGACTTGGTTTATCAATCCAAGTGTTGTTGCTCTCACCAAACTTGTGTGACTTCATCCTCCTCTATCTCTTATCTCTTTGGGTTGTCTCAAGATCCCTTGAGACTCTCCCTCCAAATTCCCTCTTCACCTCAAGACGTCCATCTTGGGACTCCTCTTCAAGGCACTACCGTTATCACCTAGGGTGTTAGCCCCTTGTGATTATCTGCATTGCCAGATCCCCTGTGCATGTTGCACCTTAAGGCCATTGGACCTTAACACAACTGATAACTACAATACTGAGCAGATGGAACAACTTCATATTAACTTCACCAAGGATGTGTATTGGGCCTCAAATCACAAAGATGAATACCATCAAATGACAACTTGGTTGGAGCACCGTGAGAAACTACAACGACATGTGGCATTTATAAAGTGGCACCAGCAGCACTTGCCCACAAGCATCCCGCATCAAAGACCAATCAGTGGGCCTCCACAACCTGGTCTGTGCTATCTCAGGATGACCCAAAATCCAACTCTCAGGGCAGTTTCATTCAATGATATTGCATGCGTTTATGGTGCCATTGACTTCCAGGATCTTCTTGGCAACTTTATTGCACATCTTAGAGACCCCCATCTCTCAGGTCGGGCTCTACATGACCATGGAGTGAACACTTTGATTCTGTTCCACCATGTGCCTGTTTACCATAAAATCAAATTCACAGACAGTGATGGCACCATTGTTGATAGTGCTCATATTTGGCCAGAGCAAGTTGACACACATGGGCAGATCATACCTGCACGCTTTGACACAGTGCTACTCCGCACTGGTCAACAGCCAGACAATGTACATGGTATGTTTCCATCTGATCATTTAGAGTCAGGATCTAGCTGACTTCACCCCCCTACAGGTCATAGGATAGTGCAGGTTCGGGTCGTTTTCCAGATCCCAGCTGTAGCAATCTTGCAAATCTTTCCAACCCAGTCCTCACATGCTGCACATGTTCTGGCACATCTTGCATATATTGAATGGTTCAACCCCATCCCTCCCATGCCAGATAGAAACCACGGGATGTACAAGGTTTCGAGGTCATTAAGTGGGGGGCACAGGCAAGTGAGCATTATTCCTGTTGACTCTATTGTATCAAGTGTGCATTTATTCCCAAGAGTCACAAACTCTTCACAAGGTGAAGACTGGAATTCTTTCACAGTATTAGAACATTGCCATACTTTTTATATCAACCCCTTCAGTGATAGAGACACTTTCCTACTGCTTTCATAAAGTACAATAAAATGAGTGTGCATTTTGGGTGTTCCCGCAGGAGTTGGCAGGAATGCACACGACACGTCTCTACACTCTTTAGCAAGTGAGTCTGCTTTCTTTCTGCCCTTTTGCGGCCAGCACACTGAAAGAAAGTATCCCCAATCACAACCCCCTGGACCGACACTATCTTCCCCGATGCCACCAGAGGTAGGACTATCGCAGGTTGACAACTCGTTGCGAACAGCAACATCAGCTCCCACTTTCTACACTGTCGGTGCTCCTTCATCAATCTGCCCCTCGTCGCTCCATTGTCACCTTGGTCCTCATCGCCCCATCGCCTTATCGTCTTCCCGCCCGTTACCTCGTCATCTTCCTGCCTGTTGTTTCCCTGTCTTCTTCCTGCCTGCTATCCCCTCATCGTCTTCACACACCTCATCACCATCGGTTTTGCATCTTTACATGCCCTGTAGTCTTCGCTTTCTTTGCATATCTTATCTTTGCATCTTTATGAGGTCCATCTACCCTTTTTTTTGGCATGTTCCCATAATCAACTAATGCTCACCATGTAATACTTGTTTCCTCGCATCGCAGCCTTGGGCGCTGGACTTGAAGACCAAACTCCACACGTTGTTCATTTGCCACATTTCATCAGCTATACAACCAACGTTGCGTCCTTGCTGAACGAATGTCGATTTCCCCACCTCCTGGAGCTCAACTTGGGCTGGGGTTGGACATTCGAAATGTACCAGTATGCGCAGTGGCCCCTCAAGGCGCACCTGATGATTGAAAACCTAACGTGGTCCTGCGCATACAACATTGTCCTTCGCCAGGGCTCGCTGCCCAACCTGAAGCACCTCTCACTCTCTCACCTCTCCTTCGTTCGTGTGCTCAGCGCGGCCCATGGTCCTCCTCCTCCTCCTCCATCTCCATCTCCAGATTCAGCTTCAGAAGGGACGGGGACCTATGTGCCACCGCAACCGCAACTGAATGGCAAGCTGACGCTCGAGACGCTTGGGGACCTCTTCCTCTTCTCGACGACCTCCTGACGGAGATGCAGGACATCAACGGGACATCCGTCCAGCGGCTCTTGATCAAGTTTTGTGACAGCCTCACAATGCGCTCCACAAGCATCCATGCCACATGACCCCATGGTTGGAGCTGATCTTGGCACCACGGCATTATCTCACCCTTCCAATCGCTCGAAGCCCTTTATTCCCCAGTTTCTATAAGGCAGTTGTCATTCGCAACCCTCAAGTCGTCGCAGCCATAAAGAAAACAATGAAGCACAGCCAACCTGATTTGAAGAGGAGCTCACTAGGCTTGCACATCTCGAACCTGCGACATCCAAAGCGAACGATGCAACTATCTCGACTGGCTCATGCAGATTCCTTGGGGGCAACAAGTAGGCACGTAGTCAAAACACGTTTATTATTACTTGTTATTATTTGCAATACAATTACGGTTATATCCCTTGCTTGATCGCAGATTCCCTGGGGGCAGCACGTAGGCACGCAGTAAAAACTCGTTTATTATTACTTGTTTATTATTTGCAATACAGTCACGCTTATATCCCTTACTTTATCAGACTATCATCGCGCTTACGTTGTCTTTTTCATCTCAATAACTTGTTAACAGCATTAACAGCTCGTTGATGTGGATTAACTACTCGTTAACACAAATTAACAAGTGAGGGTTTTCCAGATGTAGGAGAGAAGAAGTCAGTTATTCAGCGAGGTGACAAACTCGTCTTTGACATGCCTGTTGGAAGAGGCCGAGCTGTTCCACAACAAGGTTGTCATCGCAGGGAAGGGAACAAGAGAGTTTGAACACGTGCTCGTCTGAAAGTAGAGGGAAAAAAATGTCAGAGGCTCGAAAAGTCCACCAGTGCGGATGGCGAAGGTCAGCAACGTACGATATTTTGGGCATAAGCGATGGAGGCCCTCCGAAATGTATATACGACCCTTAAACGAGGATCTTCGGTTGTGGAGCGCAGCCATAGTCTGTGAAGTCGTGAGTCATCTTGCAAGTTCAGCGCCACAGGTGGCACCCTCGATCAGATAGTTTCCTTCTGGAATACTCCCCAATGAAGTGTTGCAGATCGAGCGTAAACCGGAAAGGCACTACATCGTGCAAAGCAAAGACTGGGAGCTGATTTGGCAAGTTGAGCAGCGCGGCGGGGATACCCATTCTTGGAAGCAGCTCGCCAGCTCGCTTTCGTATCGGCCCGATGCGATACGTGGAATCTATTCGGTAGCCCGTTGGTAAGGAAGAATTCATGGGCCATGAGGCACGACCCTGCTAGTCGGAGGGTAAACTGCTTTCGCGTTTGCCAAAGATCGGAATCGTGTGGACTATGTACTGTTACGAGCGTTAGATATTTCCGTATGATGGAAGGGGGTCACGGACATTGGTCAAGATGCTCTCGTATCATATGCGCTACAATTTCATTTTCAAAGAGAAGTACTCGATCTTATTTTCCTGAATTTACGTAGCGTCTCCTTGACTTTCTCCCCGCGTATGAGGATAGGGTCTTCCCTGGCCATCCGAGGATCCTTGCAGAACTTGTTAAATATATCACCCAAAGTGATGTAGGATGTGTCGCTTCGCAGAAGATGCAGGTTGGCGCTGCACGATATCGGTGCTGGGATATGGAAGGTTTTGGCTCTCCTCATGGCGGTTTAGCACTGTATATCCCGTTAGAAGGCGACAGTGGGAGGTGGGCATAGAGACGAACCCGCTGAACATGCGGAAGCATGCCACTACCCGCTCATCTCTGCGAATGTGTTGACCAGGGGAAGTTGTACAGAAACGAAACTTCAGAGTTTTCAGAGCCATGGACTGTGAGACGTCGCCAGCAACAACCATTAAAGCGACAGTTCTCAAATTAGGAACCGAATTTGGCTATCTTAGCAAAGTTTTGATGGGTGTTCTTGTCCTATTCGGGTTTGAGTCATATGTGATTAAGACAAGTCGCGGAACTCGCCTTGGTATATTGCCCAGGGATTTCAATGTCGTCAAACTTTCCATGCTAGAATTTGCCAGATGTTGCGGTCATGATGGCACGCAGTGGCGTGCGTACCTGACGCTGCTCACGGAATTGGGGTACCGGCGAGTCGTCGGTGCAACTGGCGTGCGGCGATACGCCGGTCGAGGAGCCGGAGCCTGGAGGTCGTATATAATACAGGTGAATGGTTCAAGCCGTGGGCGCGAATCCAAGTTACGCTCATATCTGTAACGCCGGCGCTAAAGTCGAAGAAGGTGCTTGGACAATATAAACTTGCTCTTAAGAAATTCGCCCTCATATTCTTTCTGCAAAGCCATCGATAAATTCCGTTCTCGATTAAAGGGGATAGGTTCATGCATCCAAGCTTGACCGGATAAATTAGTGACCATACGATGAAGGTTTGTATTAGACCTTTGAGGAAGAGCGCCGCCATCGTCCATGGCATCTTCATCACGGCCAACCACAGACGACACGTAACCGGGATTCATGCTCCTGTAGTTGCGCAGACAGGATGTTGTGGTGGGAGCATATGGCTGGTAGTGAGAGCTGCAGGCCGTTCGAATCAACGGACGACCGCGAGGCGGTGGCATGGTGGCCCGACATAGCGGGTGAGCGCTTGACAGCAGAGCTCTTGCGGCGCGGCGGAAAAATGGGTGGAGAGGGAGTCGCGCGGGGACTCGTTGGGGGTCCCACCAGAGTGAGACACAGACACGACGAGCGCTGAGGCGAGATCGGCCGTCTTGCGCTTTGAAGACGGTTGCGCGGTAGTGCTAGTCGTCAAGCTACGCGGCACAGCTGGCGCTCGCACCCGCTGACGGTCGAGGCGATGCTAACAGATTCTAAGTTGCGGAGGTGATCGGGAGAGAGGAACTGTGCTTGGGATTCGGGGTAGGTGGTGGTGTTGCCCGTGGCAACGGTGAACACACATGTCGTTGGCGTTGGCGTCGGCAAAGCGGACGCTGGGGAGGTCTGGAGCTCGTTGCCGCCCGCAAGGAGGGGCTCACCCGGGGCGGGAGGCACGATGGTGAGGCCATTTGCGGGCAGAGCGCGGGCGCGGTACTCTGCGGCTGTCCAATGAGGTGGCACGGACGTTGCGGGGAGTGGAGTCACAACAGACATTGCTAGGTTCGGGAACGAGAACGAAATCGCGAGACGATGTTGCGCACGCGGTCACGGAGGTTGCCCGTGGATGAGGGCGGACGACAAGGTGGACGCGGAGGTGAGAGTTGGACACGTTGGTGAAAGGCGACGCCCACTGCTCAGCCGTCGTATGATCAAAGTTATAATCCAACTCGTCTCGGAGGACGACGGCCCAGTCGTGATGGCTTTGCGCATCTCCTAGGGGCACGCAGGCCTGACATGGACTTGCTGGTTGTGAGGGCGGGGGGCTGTTTGTGGTGATTGTATTCGTCGTTCATTTTCACGACCAGACGTAAATGTACACTGCCGGAATCTCACTGGAATGCTCAAAAGTACATGGAGAATAACCACATACCTTTTCTAATTTCCGATCCCAAAAACTTCGTCAAAAAAAATTGTCGAGTTTGGCTGTATGTCATTCTGAGAAGGTCCTATCATATTTGTTGTGCACAACTCTGTTTTGGGACAAATGGCTGTGATTTGAGGAAGGAGGGGCCCAAGCAAATTTTTGTTTCGGAAAGTGCTGCTTTGCACTGTAGCGCTAAGCGCTAAGAGGTGGAGAAAGGGCGGCGATAAACCGGGACGGACAAGATAAGACTCGGACTTCTCCCAGTTTGATCCGCACATACCCATGGCTGTAGTGGAGAGTGATCACAAGTAGTGTATTTAAAACTTGCCAACAGAAAGCTCACATTTCCTATCCACCCATGTCCCCGACAACTATCAAAGCTAACACTATTCCGCCCCCACGTTCTGTTACATGGGCACATCAAAGCCAGCTACCTAAGTTACCAATTCCACCCCTAGAGGACACTTGTCGACGCTATCTTACCGCTCTCAAAGGACTGCAAGACGAACAGGAACACGAAAAGACAAAAAGAGCGGTTGAAGCGTTCTTGCATGGTGATGGCCCCCGTGCTCAAGAAATGTTAAATGAATATGCCAAGAACAAGGATAGGTGCGTTGTCTCTACCCCTCTGCCTGAGCCGCCAGCTAGGTGCTGAACCCGCTCTTGATCTAACCTAGTTACATCGAAGAATTTTGGTACGGCCGGCATGCGAGCGCGTACATTGTAGGGACTTACCTCCTCATTCAGGTATGAGTCCTATCTTCGACATTCTGATCCAGTAGTCCTCGCACTGAACCCATTTTTTGTCCTTGAGTATGTCCATACTAACTTCCTTCTAATTCCGCTACCCTTGGCTGAAACCTTTCATCAGAAACGATCCAATGCCATCGCGAAGCACTCAGCTCCCCAGAGCGGCTTCGCTCATTATCTCCTCACTTGGCTTTATCCACGACCTCCGCATGGGTATGCTTGAACCAGACACCGTCCGCGGAACACCCCTCGACATGGACCAGTATAGCAGGCTATTCGGCACTGCACGTATCCCGACCGACCATGGGTGCAGGATGGAAACTGCCTCGGACTCCAAACATATCATCGTACTCCGGCGTGGCCAATTTTGTGTGGTCCCCTGTCCGTGTCCAACAAACACAACTACTAACGATCACACATTTCCCTAATCATCCCAGATTGGTTTGACGTCCTCGACGACCACTACTGCCCCCTTCTCACCGAACGTGAGGTTCTTCGCAACTTGCAAGCGATTGTCGCGGACGCGGATAAATTGCCAACATCTGAGGTCGCTAGAAATGCACTTGGTGTTCTTACCACCGAGAATCGCAAGGTGTGGTCCGGTTTGCGCTGTATCCTCTCACAGGACCGCCGTAACGCCGCGTGCCTCCGCGTGGTCGATCAGGCGCTGTTCGTTGTGTGTTTGGATGATGCTGCGCCGGATGGTCTGGCAGAACTTTGCGGAAACTTCTTGTGTGGCACCTATCGCCTTGTCGGGGGCGTGCAGGTAGGGACTTGTACGAACCGATGGTATGACAAGGTAAGGGCATATTCTAAGAGGATAGCCGTTACTGGGATCTCGACATGTGCTTGATCATGTCTGTAGCTGCAGATAATTGTAACCGCCGATGGTGCGGCAGGTATTAACTTTGAGCACACTGGTGTTGACGGACACACCGTACTCCGGTGTGTACGCCCTATCTCACCCTTCGGTTCTCCGCTGTACTATTTGAAATATGTATAGCTTTGCAGCGGACATCTTCACAGAGGGCCTCATGCTACTCGCACGTTCTATTAACCCGACCGCCCCCACTCTTTTTCACGTGCAAACCATAAAACCTTCCGCCCGGCGGTCGTCGCACGCCGCGCACATGGCCCCAAAGAAGCTTGAGTGGATCTTCGAGAACACGCCAGAGCTGCGGGTTGGCATCCGGTTCGCCGAGACAAGACTTAGTGATCTGATTTGTCAGAATGACTGTGCTGCGATGGAGTTCCGCGGGTACGGGAAGATGTTTATCACCTCTCATGGCTTTAGCCCGGACGCCTTCGTCCAAATGGCGTTCCAGGCGGCGTATTTTGGGCTATATGGTAAGTGGGGCCTTGCATCTCGGAAGAATGAATGGGGACCGTCGGCAGGCAGGATCGAGTGCACGTATGAACCGGCGATGACCAAGGCATTTCTACATGGCCGTACAGAGGCGATCAGGACCGTGCAACCAGAGAGCATCCACTTTGTCAAGGCACGTTTCCTTGGCTGGTGTCTCCTCTGTTGTGCATGACACAACGTTTGCTAACTGTGATGTATCGTGTTGCTGCCTGTAGACGTTCTTCTCGGAAGCACCGCCGCACGAAAAGGTCGACTCGCTCCGCCGTGCTTGTGAGAGGCACGTACAACTCACGAAGGAATGTTCGAAGGGGCTCGGTCTGGACCGGTGCGATGTTTTCTACACTCCTGCCTCTAGTGAAGCGTCCTTTTGATTTTCTGTCCCAGACATCTCTACGCACTTTACTGTCTCCTTCGTCGTGACCTCGAGACGAGTGCGGGCGTGGGCGTCAACTCGTCGAATTCACCAGCACTCTGCACATCTTCCGCGACGACGGCTGGTCGACCCTTGGCACATCAATCCTCTCCACTTCAAACTGCGGCAACCCTGCGCTTCGCTTGTTTGGCTTCGGTCCAGTCGCTGCAGATGGGTATGGCCTAGGGTATATCATCAAGGACGATGGGCTGTCCGTATGTGCGGCCTCGAAACACCTACAGACACGCCGTTTCCTAGACACGCTTCAGGGATATCTCGAGGAGGTGCAACGTGCACTCGTTGCACTCGTTCGCGCTGCGAATGAACGCCCAGAGCCATTTGTAGATCATGCAGGCATTCTCCGGGACTCAAAAACCGGACGGCGGATTAACGGGAGTGTGCCAGCAAGTGATGACGAGGAAGAGGTAGATAGTATGCGTGCGTCCTTCCTCTTCTTGCTCGTCTCTCGAAAAGTGGGATGACCTGTTTTGCACAGCCACATATTCTTTCTTCGATAGCTATGATGTCGAGCTCCTCGGGAGGACACGCAAGCGGCAGGACCCGCACACCGTTGGTAAGCGTTATTCGAGAAGTGATGGAACGCTCGGGGATCCAGACTAATGTATTCTGTTGCCAGGAAAGGTCATCCCTTTGGTAGAGTATTAATAAAATGCCTGCAGAAATGCTTGGATGTTCGAGTGCTGTTGTATGATCTACTGTGTGAGAACTACCATGTGTCTGATGTATATACAGTACAGAGTCGGCGCTGCGATCAGCGCTTAGCGGCTGAGCGCTGAGCGGTCACTGGACTGCTTACATAATGTAGTCATGAGCCCCACTTGCCGGGCCCAGGCGGGCCAGAAAAGAAAAGTACCCTTGAAAGTCATCCTCAACGTCAACCACACCAGAGGCCCCAACCTCTACCAAAAGCCGGCCGAAATGTCCCCTACATTCGCCGTCAAGGGAAAAGAATCCGGCACGGCGCGGATCCTTGGGTCCGGCACCTCCGGTATGTGTCCAGTCACAAATATCTCTGGTCGAAGCAAGTTTAGACTGCGGGCTCAATCACCTCTGCATTCTGGCAATTATAGGAATCGCTGAGCTACTCATCTTCCACCCGGTCGACACGATTGCAAAACGTCTTATGAGCAACAAAGCCAAGGTACCCGTCGTCTTACTCCTCGTCTGGACGTCGATGACTTGATTTAGTAGGTCTCGCTCCACACACTATCCCCAATTATTTTCCGTGAGTACTCCACAGCTCCCTTGGGGCGCAAGCTATTCTCCCTCTTCCCTGGTCTCGGGTATGCCGCGGGTTACAAAGTGTCACAACGGATCTACAAGTTTGGTGGCCAACCGTGGTTCAATGACGTTCTTGTGCGGAACTACCGGACGAACTACACGAATGCGTTCGGCGAACGGAAGGGCAAGATGATGATGCAGGCGACTGCAGGCAGCCTGACGGGAATTGGCGAGGTAGTCCTCCTCCCACTTGACGCGCTCAAGATCAAGCGTCAGGTCAATCCTGACGCATTCCGTGGCCGTGGTGCCGTCCGAATCTTCATGGAGGAAGGGACAACGCTGTACCGGGGCTGGAGTTGGACGGTTGCGCGTAATGCCCCAGGTTCTTTCGCGGTACGTTGACCCCTCCCCCCACAGCTTGTGCCTGTTCTCCCGCACTGACAAGGGACCGGGCAGCTTTTTGGCGCAAGCGCAGTCACGAAGGACTATGTCCTCGGCATATCAGACTTTAGCAAGGCGACATGGACGCAGAACTTTGTCGCCTCCGTAGCGGGCGCTGTTGCATCTATCGCTGTTGCAGCACCTCTCGACACGATCAAAACGCGCATCCAGAACGTGAATTTTGAACACAAGACACGCGGAGTGACGATTGTGCGCGACTTACTGCGAGATGAGGGCGCCATGGCACTCTTCAAGGGACTCACGCCCAAAGTATGACGAACGATTACCACTCATGCTGGGTATTGTTTGGTGCTGACCGGTCACACAGATCTTGGTCGTGGGCCCAAAGCTCGTGTTCAGTTATACCGTTGCTCAGTCTCTCATTCCGTGGTTTGCGGGATATGTCTGAGTCTCGGGCCAGACCTCGACTTTCCTTGTGTCGTTGACCCTCCTCCCGTCTGGCTCTGCCTCCCTGGAGCTTTCAACGCAATTATCACCTAGTCGCATCACATAGATTACTAATAAATCAATTTCATACGTCCACTTCTTCTGCTCACCCTTTCGTCAATGAATCTTGTCGATTTCGTGATGTAGATATGGTTCAAGCATGACCATGACATGGCGGCGAGGTGGCACTTCAACCAAGGCATCCATTCTCGGAAATTCATCTTCCTTTCTCGATGGAGGAACGCCATATTGACTCCTCGTTTGGATTCAGCTGAGGGGCCCATTCAGATAGTCCCCGCCACTTGGTGAATACTGTAACCAAATCCCAAGAGGGTGTCACTCTTGTCATTACTCTCTAGACGGTGCTTGAGGGGGAAACAACCTCGATCTGCGGGGGACGAGCGAAATGATTTGTGTGGGGCATTCCAGTCATGTGACCGCCACGTTCTGTTGTAGTAACTTAGTTATTACAACCGTATTATGATCACTTACCACTTAGTAGAGAAGGGACATGTCGGACGTTGCCGGGCCGGGCCGGGAGAAGAGCAACAACAGATTGGCGGGTGCGGTGGTATGCTCAGGTCAGCGTTCGTTGAGCGCTCATCAGTGGTTTCTTTCCTTTCCTTTCCCCTTCCTTCCCTTGCTTTTCTCTCTCCCCGACCTCTTCATTCGCCTTTCCGTAATCCATGTCCCAGGCGAAACTGTTCGCATCTCTTCTAATCTTTCACTTTACCGAGCTCACCTTGCCTTACAGAACTCTTCGCCCTCCGCCAAACATCGATTTTGTCCAAGGTCAGCTCCTAATCTCTGATGGTCCCCAATGTCCTTTCCCACATCTATCACGATAGGATACCCAGGTATTCCTCCGGGGGCTCCTGATCGGCCTCAAGCCGCTGTCAAAGGGGTCGGTTTCGCCTGGTGTCATCTCATCTTCCCCTCTTAGTTCTTTGACTCTTCAATTAGGCCATCGAGGTTCGTTTGGGTCCTCAAGGCGTTAAGGCCAAGTATGTTCGCGTAGAACTTCGAAAGATTGAGACCCTGCCTGGCGTTCCTCCAAACGCGTACTACGACTTTGTCGGCCAGAGCCCCATCAATCTCTGGCAGTCCAGCGAAGAGTACAGCATGTTGCAGAGCGTATGCCCTCTTATTTCCACCTTCCTCTCACCACATCTAAGTCCTCGCTCTCCTATCAGCAAGATATCCCTTTCTATATTCGAATACCGGAATCTATTCCCCCAACTCTCGCACTCGAAAACGGCGGTACGTCCCATCTCCAGACCCTGTCCGCGCCCACCTGATCTCCGGTACTCCCAAGCTGGTATCAAGTATGAGCTTGTGGGTCGGGTGTGCATTCAAGGAAAGTCGTACGTATTCCCTTTTGTGTCCATGACCGGCATTCCGAACCCACCCCTCTTCCCAACTCGCTGCCCTTTAGCGGATTCTTCCGGCGCAACAAGCCAATCATTCTTTCCTCCTCTACCCCAATCGTCATCGACAAACACGAGCTTCATTCCACTTGGCCAGTCTTCCAACAACACGAATCACGCCACCTTACCCAAGATGCTGTAATGCTCATGGTTGACCGATCACAAAATTGCCATGGCCCGGGTGATCGCGTCTCGGTGCATGCGACTATCCGCTCTGACAATGCGCATACCACCATTTTACGCGGTTTCGAGTTTACACTCAAGGAAACAACTATTTTCCGCGCTGGCCCACACGTTACTGGGAAAAGCGGCGCCCCTCAGGTCAAAATCAATATCATTGGCGAACAGAAAGTTCTCGTCAACATGACAATGCACAGCGGACAAGCGCATCGCTCAGAGCTCTCAGTGGTGGTTCCACAAACCCACACCACGACGACACTCACATCTGCGCGACACATTGATATTACCTATGTACTCGTCGTCAAAGCGTTGATGGGCACCGGTAAACCCCTGATCATGGAGCTTCCAGTTATTGTGTCTAACTGGCCACGGTGAGCCCGCGCGAGTCCTTCCTGCCTGTTCTCCCCCTCACTTTCTGGACATTCAGATACGTATCTGCAGAAGCGGTTCGGTACGTGGCCTTTCAGCACACCATCTCCAGCCTAAACCTTATTCCGTTCATCCAGTCGCATCGGCATTGCCCCAAGCTTGAGTCTTCAACAGCCCATGATACCCATGAACTCCATGACAACCACGAGTGCACTTCCACGCACGGCCCCGGGTGTCAACCAAGCGGCGACTGTTACCGCTACCAGCTACCCATACGCACCGTTGCAAGGTCATGTAAAGGATTCACGACTGACAAATACTGTGCCCAGTAACTCAGGGCCTTCCGCGCCTGCGGATGAGACGGGCTTCATTGCACGGCCAAGTTCAGAAGGTGACGACCAGCAGGCTCAATCCCAATCCGAACCCAACAGTTCCTCACCAAGGCGGCGGTCCCGAACGGGTAGTGCGGTACCCGCAACTAACCGTTTCACTATCACCAATATGACGGATAATGAAATTCCCGAGGACGTCCCACACACAAATACGCCTGGTCCCACAGAGACACCTTCCAGGACGCAGGTACCGCAACAGCAAAAGTGGGCTTCTGCAGAGGAGGAGAAGGCCAAATTATATCAAGAAGCGAAAGCGAGAGTGGAGCGCGTACAAGGTGGTTTGGATCGCGCTGAGAGTGTTCGAGTGCGTCTCCACGGTCATCGTCTATTCTTCTTGGACGTGTCTCGCTAATCAACTGTCACGTGCCGCTGCAGTCGGCGAACGGATATCCGAGTGGTAGCCCACAATCGTCTATCCATTCAGCTACCCCGCAGGTAGACACTACACGATGGGCCACCGCTGAAGAGGAGAAAATCCGACTTTTTACCCAAGCACAGAACAACGCTCGCATTGTACAAGGTTTTGCACAAGACTTGAATGGTAGTAGCAGCAGCAGCAGCAGGGCAGCCCACGGTCGGATCGCATCACGTGACTCATCTCGCAGTGTCCAGCAAGGCGTCACCCCAGGACGTCCGCCTGTCAAATCAGCTGGCGCTGCTCTGTACTCGCACGCAATGTCATCTGTCAACAAGCCCAGCTGGGGGACTCCTGTCGCTCCATCCCCGCCTGTGCCGCCTCCAGCATCACAAGCCCCAACATCCTCCCGTCTTCCTTCAGCCACAGAAGAAAAGGAGATGCTAAGACGCTATCATGATGCAACGAGAGCTGTTCAACGACATCAAGATGTCAACTTCGGTTCCCCAGACGGGATGATGACCTCTGGGTCTTCGAGCGCGCCACATGACTCATCTGCAAGACCCTATTCTGGTAATGAGCTTGACAACCCCTCCGGTCCTGCTCCTGACGAACTCCCACCACCGTGGGTCCCGAGCCCGGAGTTTCCACAAACAGAAGAAATGTCGGAGAAAGAGCGGTACCGCATCGCCTTTGAGGCACGCGAGCGTGCCGCCGCCGGGCAGCAGTCGGCAGCCCCGCCTCCACCGGAAAGTCCTACCACCAGCCCACCAGTAGATTATTACACTGCAACAGGAACACACTACCCAGGTGTCAATGGTTCTGGTCCACTCGGAGAAACGGCGGACGGCGGACTTCCACCACCGTGGCATCCCACACCTCCAGCTGCGCAATCCGGACTTCTGCCACATCTACGTGCACGCTCGCCTCCTGTACCTCCTCCTAACCCTACACAACCTGGGCTATCGCGTGTGTTGAGCGCAGCAGAGGAGAAGGCGCTACTGAAGGCAAAGTACGATGCTGAAGAGCAGCCGGCATCGTCGCCTCCCGTTTCTTTCCAGGTTCAACAGGAATACCATTCGTCCTCAAGGGCTAAGCCGTCTCCAGGAAACCCCTCCCCAACGCGGACCGAACTTTCCCTTTCGCGAGACCAGAGACAGGTGGCGGTACCAGCCTTGACCCCACCGCGGACCCCTCCACCACTTTTACCCCGCCCACCGGCGTCATACATCCAGGAAACGGCAGAGGAAAACGCGCGGTTACAGGACGAGCTGGCAAACGGCCAAATATCTGCGACCTCAACTGGAATGACGACTGCAATGGCATCAATCCCGCCGTCTGTGACGACTCCTGGGATAGACGCACTCGTCCTCGGTGACGACAGCACGTTTGGGTTGTTACGCCCAACGTCACCGTTCACGGTCGATTGGGAATCGATCTCGGCGCGCACTGCAGGTGCAGGCGTTGATGCGAGCACGAACGGCCTCGGGCTATCCTCACCTTCATCTCCACCCCCACGTCCGCCAAAGGTCCCTCTCGGCCAATGACGGGCCTTTAACGTTTAACTTTGGCTTTCAACTCCTAGTTCCTTTCGATTTTCTGTCTGCTTGTTTGTACTGGCAGGAACACCCTCGTTGTTTACGTAACATTATTTACCTTTTTCGTTTCTCCTCTTTATTCTGACTGACTGGCTTGTGCTCCCACGTACGTACGCATTCTCCGCGTCTGGCTTTTCGAATGTTTTCGCACTTATCGAATTGAAGATATGATCGTCTATGCGTGCACACCCCTACCCTCATCCTATCCCTGTTTCCCATTGCGAAGCTTTCCCCTTTTGCTCATCTAATTTTCGTTATCTCCTACTCCTACACTACTACAGATGCTTGTCCTGACCTGTCTTTACTCCTCAATCTTCTCCTGGGATATCTTCCAGATTGGGTAACAATGCGTGATGAAAACTAGGATCTTCACTACACCTTTTAGGCAGTCATCGAAGCGTATGTACGCCCGAGAGCTACCCAAATAATTTGCCACTCGTGCTGACTATTACATGTATGTCTGACCAAGATACACAGCAAGGTACAGGTACAACAGGAACTGCTACCAAGGTCAGGTTAGCAAAGAAATAGACCTTTTGACCCCCCCCCCAGGACTCGTTTCGACGATATAGACTGG
>Ga0307512_10004286_pt1 | contig 15737 bp, 14 predicted proteins | sample 14_EM_MG_FD_200267 | JGI IMG/M metagenome (GOLD analysis project Ga0307512, IMG submission 200267) | Populus trichocarpa ectomycorrhiza microbial communities from riparian zone in the Pacific Northwest, United States - 14_EM | ecosystem: Host-associated > Plants > Roots > Unclassified | place... | reverse complement strand
CCTCGGCCACGATCCGCATGGCCTCGCCGATCGCCGCCTTCTGCCGGTGCTTGCCGATCAGCTCGCCGACGCTGCCGAAGCCGGCCCGCACCGAGTCGAGCAGGGCGAGATCCTCCGGCGTCGGGTCGAGCAGCGGCGGGATCGCCCCGAAGTTCTTCGCCGCCATCGAGATCGAGCGGTTGACCAGGTTGCCCCAGCCCGCCACCAGTTCGTCGTTGTTACGCCGGACGAACTCGGCCCAGGTGAAGTCGGTGTCGTTGCTCTCCGGGCCGGCCGCCGCGATGAAATACCGCAGCGCGTCGGCGTCGTAGCGCTCCAGGAAATCCCGCACGTAGATGACCACCCGCCGGGACGAGGAGAACTTCTTGCCCTCCATCGTCAGATACTCCGACGACACGACCTCGGTCGGCAGGTTGAGGGTGCCCAGAGCGCCGGGCGAGCCACCCTTGTCGCCCTCGCCCGAGTAGCCGAGCAGCAGCGCCGGCCAGATCACCGAGTGGAAGACGATGTTGTCCTTGCCCATGAAGTAGTACGCCAGCGCGTCCTTGCCCTGGGCATCCGCCGACCACCACTGCCGCCACGCCTCGGGGTCGCCGGTGCGGCGGGCCCACTCGATGGACGCGGACAGGTAGCCGATCACCGCGTCGAACCAGACGTAGATGCGCTTGTCGTTGCGCTCGCGCCAGCCCTCCAGCGGGATCGGCACGCCCCACTCCAGATCCCGCGTGATGGCCCGCGGCTGCAGGTCGTCCAGCAGGTTGCGGGAGAATTTGAGAACGTTCGGCCGCCAACCCTCGCGGGCATCCAGCCACGTGCCCAGTGCCTGAGCGAAGGCCGGCAGGTCGAGGAAGAAGTGCTCGGTCTCGACAAACTCGGGCGTTTCGCCGTTGATCCGGGAGCGCGGGTTGATCAGCTGCTCGGGGTCGAGCTGGTTGCCACAGTTGTCGCACTGGTCGCCGCGGGCCGCGTCGTAGCCGCAGATCGGGCAGGTGCCCTCGATGTAGCGGTCGGGCAGCGTGCGGCCGGTCGACGGCGAGATGGCGCCCAGCGTCGTCTTGCGGATGATGTAGCCGTTCTCGAGCAGCCCGGTGAACAGCTCCTGCACGACGGCGTAGTGATTGCCGGTCGTGGTCCGGGTGAACAGGTCGTAGGACAGGCCGAGGCCGTGCAGATCCTGGACGATCACCCGGTTGTAGCGGTCGGCCAGCTCGCGGGGCGTGACGCCCTCGGCGTCGGCCTGCACCTGGATCGGCGTGCCGTGCTCGTCGGTGCCCGAGACCATGAGCACGTCATGACCGGCCATCCGCATGTACCGGCTGAAAATGTCGGAGGGGACTCCGAAGCCGGAGACGTGGCCGATGTGACGCGGGCCGTTGGCGTAGGGCCAGGCGACCGCGGCGAGAACGTGACTCATGGTGCTCAAGCGTAGTGAGTGGGCAACCCGTCGCGCGAACGGATTGGAATGGGCGTTTTTGTCACGACACGCCCGATCAATGGCGAGACGTTCGCACCGATCGGTGGTCCCATGGAACTTGTGACCGGAGACGCGCCGCAGCCAGGGGAAACGCCTCCCAAGGAGAGCAACCCGTGGACGTTCAGCGACCCCGACAACGCATTCTGGCGCGGCAACACCGATCGTGAGCCCCACCGCCCGCCGGCCGCCGGGGCCGGATCGCAGCACGGCCCGGTCGCAGCCGCCCAGTCCACAACCCTGACACCACCGGCCGCCGGTGCCCGGTCCGCAACGCTGACACCACCGACGGAGGCCGACTCCGAGGCTAGTTCCCAGGCCGGCTCCGAGGACGCCCAGCAGGCCCGGGCCGCCGGCATCCAGGACGTGACCGAAGAACTCGTCGAAGCCGGCAACCGCCCGGACGGCATCGAGCAAGACCATGATCAGCTCGACGACCAGAGATTCAACCCCACTTTCGAGTACGAGACGACCCCCGAAAGCCAACCGGCCGAGCCGGAGCGCGTACCGGATGTCATGGTCTTGCCCGAACCCGGCCCGAACCGGCCGACGGTGGCCCTCGACCGCGGCCCGGTGCCGGGTCAGCCGCCGGCCGGGCTGTCCCGGCAGAGCCCGCCGCCGCCCCGGCAGAGCCCGGCCCAGTCCCGACGGCCGTCGCCGCTGCTGGAGAGCTCACCGTTCTGGCTCACCGACGCGGAGCGCGACGAGCGGGCCGCGGCCGCGCCAGAGCCCGAGCCCAGGGCGAGCCTGCACGACGCACGCCGACGGCGATCCCGCCAGACGCGCAGCCCCGCAACCGGGCTGTTCGGGCTCGTCGCGCTCGCGCTGATCGCCGCGTTCTTCGCCTGGGTGAGCGCCGAACCGTTCTGGCTGGCCGTGGGGCACGGTGACGTCGGTGTGGCGACGGTCGCGCGGTGCACCGGGGACGGGGTCAGCCAGCGCTGCGCCGGGCAGTTCCGGACGGCCGACGGCCGATACGACGTGCCCCGGGTGACGCTGCTCGGCGTCGAACCGGGGCAGCGCGACCCCGGCTCGACGGCGCTGGCCCGGATGGTCAGCCAGCACAGCCGGCAGGCCTACGTCGGCGACGCCGGGCTGCTCGTGCAACTGCGCTGGCTGCTCGGCTTCCTGCTGGTGCTGCTCTGCGGGCTCGGCAGCGCGGCCCTGACCGGGACAAACCGGCTCCCGACCGCCACCAACCGCCGCGCCGCGCTGATCCTGAGCCTGACCGGCCCGCTCCTACTGCTGGCCGGCTTCCTATTCGTCGCCTACTAGCTCACCCGCCCAAGCCCACAGACCCGCCCAAGCTCGCGCGCCCGAACCACAGACCGCCGCGCTAGCTCTCGCGTACACAAGCGCATAGACCCGCCGAAGCTCGCGTGCACGAACCGCAGACCTCGCGCTAGCTCGCGTACACAAGCCCACAGACCCCGCGCTAGCTCGCGTGCACGAGCGCATAGACCTCGCGCTTGCGCAGCCCGTACTCGTCGGCCACCGCCTGGATGGCATCGCGCCGCGAGTCGCCCGCGGCCTCGCGCTCGGCGACGGCCGCGCGTAGCTCCTCGTCCGCCGGGCGCTCCCCCACCCGGACCGGCGCGCCCGCCACGACGACGGTGATCTCGCCGCGCGGCCGATTCTGCGCCGCCCAGTCCGCCAACTCCGCGCAACCGCCCCGGCGGATCTCCTCGTAGGTCTTGGTCAGTTCACGGCAGACCGCGGCCGAGCGCTCGGCGCCGAACGTCGCGGCCAGGTCCGCGAGCGTGTCGGCGATCCGGTGCGGCGCCTCGAAGAAGACCAACGTGCGCGGCTCAGCGGCCAGCTCACGCAGCCGGGACCGGCGACCCGAGCCGGTGCGCGGCAAGAACCCCTCGAAGGCGAATCGATCGCTGGGCAGCCCGGAGAGGGCCAGCGCAGTGGTCACCGCGCTCGGACCGGGCGCGGCGGTGACCGGAAAACCGGCGTCCAGGGCCGCCCGGACCAGCCGGTAGCCCGGGTCGGAGACGCTGGGCATGCCGCCGTCGGTCACGACCGCCACCACGGCTCCGCCGCGCAGAGCCTCAACCAGATCCGGCGTACGCCGCTCCTCGTTGCCCTCGAAATAGCTGACGATCCGCCCGCGCACGGTGACCTCGAGGTCGCGGGCGAGCCGGGCCAGTCGCCGGGTGTCCTCGGCGGCGACCACGTCGGCCGTCTCGAGGATCTCGCGCAGCCGGGTGGACGCGTCGCCGATGTTGCCGAGCGGTGCGCCGACGAGCACGACCCGTCCAGTTGATTGGTCATTCACTGCATCACGCACCGCGAAAGTCCACCACACCGGGCGCCGGGCGCCGGCCCCTGGACCGGCGTCCTACGATCGCGGGGTGACTTCGGCGACGGCTGAGACAGAGATCACCGCTCCTACCCCCGCAGCGGAGGGAGCGGACGACACCGGCGTGCGTCGGGTGCCCGACGCGGTGCGGCGCCGCTTAGCGACGCTAGAAAACTGGCTCAACCCGTACTCGTGGCTGGTCACCGGGGTGATCGTGGCGATCGCCGCGATCCTGCGGCTGGTCGGCATCACCCACCCGAAGGGCTACATCTTCGACGAGGTCTACTACCCGACCGACGCGTGGGACATGCTGCAACACGGCGTCGAGTGGGATGAGAAGACCAACGGCCCGGCGTACGTGGTGCATCCGCCGCTGGGCAAGTGGCTGATCGCGCTCGGCGAGAAGATCTTCGGCAACACCGAGCTGGGCTGGCGTTTCCCGGCCGCGATCGCCGGCACGCTGATGATCCTGATTCTGATCCGGATCGCGTACCGGATGTTCCATTCGATCCTGCTGGCCGGCACCGCGGGCCTGCTGATGACCCTGGACGGCTTCCACCTCGTGCTGTCGCGCACCTCGCTGCTCGACATTTTCCTCGGCCTGTTCGTCGAGGCCAGCTTCGCGGCACTGCTGCTGGACCGGGATCAGTACCGCAAGCGCTGGCTGCGCGCGCTCGAGGGCGGCTATGACCCCGACACCGCCCGCCGGGCGCCGCGCATCGTGCCGTGGTGGCTGCTGGTCTCGGGCGTCCTGTTCGGGCTCGCCTGCGGGGTGAAGTGGAGTGCGCTGTTCTTCGCGCCGTTCTTCGCCCTCCTGGTCGTCGTCTGGCGGGTGGGTGCGCGGCGCTCGGCGGGCGTACGCCGGCCGATCCTGCCCGGTGTCTTCGGCGACCTGGGCTGGCTAGTTCTCAGCTTCGTGCTGACGGTGATCTTCTACCTGGCCACCTGGACCGGCTGGTTCGTCACAAACACCGGCTACTTCCGGCACTACCGCCAGGCGAACGGGCTCAGCGAGCCGCCGGTGCTCGGCGCGCTGCTCAACCTGATCCACTACCACCAGGAGGCGTACAAGTTCCACAGCGGCCTCACCGACCGGCACGTCTACCAGTCCTGGCCGTGGCAGTGGCTGCTGCTGGGCCGGCCGGTGGCGTTCTATTGGAGCGGCAACGGCGGTTGCGGGGCGACCAGCTGCGCGGCCGAGATCTTGCTGCTGGGTACGCCGATCCTGTGGTGGTCGTTCATCCCGGCGATCGCGACGCTGGTCTGGTTCGGCATCGCGCGGCGCGACTGGCGGGCGGTCACGATCGGCATGGGCCTGGTCGGCGGCCTGCTGCCCTGGTTCTACTACGCGATCACCGACGGCCGGACGATGTTTTCGTTCTACGTACTGCCGGCGCTGCCGTTCCTGATCTTGGCGGTGGTCTATGCGCTGGGCGCCATCATGACCCCGCCGGGCGGCCTAGTGGCCGGGGCCGCGCGGACCGACCGGCAACTAGTCGGCACGATCATCGTCGGCCTCTATGTCCTCGTCGTGGCCCTGTGCTTCGCCTACTTCCACCCGATCTTCGTGGGGCAGACGATCCCCTACGAGAGCTGGTCGGCGCGGATGTGGCTCGGCAGCCGGTGGATTTGAAGGCCATGAACCGGCGGGACACTCACGCCGGGGGAAAATAGGCGCGCGCCCCGATCGCCTGCCACGGGGGAAGCGGGCGATAGGAGCGCGCATGGAGAAGCTTAACGGCGCCCTTCGACGGACACAACGGGTGGCTCTACTCAAGTTCGTGGAATCTTGGCGCACCTATTGACCGATTGTGACCGATTAACTCCGGAACGCACGGCCTGCACAATTGGGACATAACGGCGTTTCTTCCCAGATCGCCGCGCGAATTGCTCGTGAATTCGGTTCGGATAACCGGCCCGAAAAGCGACCCGAAACTGGTCCAGAAAAGCGCGTAACCGCTCGATCCCCGCCATTTTCGCGCAGGTCCGCCAAGCCGCGCATTTGCTAAGCACACCCCTGCGGTCTGGCCAAACGCCGAGCTTCACCGATTCGGCTAATGGTCGGCGCCGGATCGGCCATCCATCGCACGAGTGACCTCGGTGAACCGCGCCCACATTCTTCATAAGCTCGCCACATGACCATGTCGCGGCCGAAAAACCACACCATCCACCGATCCCGACGGTCCCGGTGAGACGTGTCGGCCCCACACCCGCCCGAACTGCAGCCGGGCCGGTGCGGGGCCGACCGCCGCTACGCGTGGATCAAGGCCCGTTCCGGGTCATGCTCCGCGAACGGGAACACGACGTGCAGGGAAGTACCGTCCCCCGGCCGGTCGGAGAGCGCCACGGTGGCATGGTGCGCGTCCAGGATCCGCTTCGCCACCGCCAGACCCCGGTCGGGTCCCGGCAGATCGGACGGGTTCGCAATGGCGCCGTAGTACAGGTGCGGGAAGAGATCCGGCCGCATCCCGTCGGGCATGTCCATGTCGTCCAGCCGCACCGTCGGCCCCGACTCACGCTCGGTGCCGACCCGCACCCGGCCGCCCGCCGGCGTGTATTTCACCGCCGCGAACAGCAAGTGCATAAGGACCTGTTCCAGGCGTACGGGATCGGCAACGATCGGCAGCGCCGGGCCGCCGGCGTGGTTGAGGATCCAGATCTGTTTCGTCGCGGCGATCGGCCGGATGGCCTCGACCGCCCGCTGGGTCAGCCGGGTCAGATCGATCTGGCGCATGTGCAGGCTTTCGTTGCCGACACCGGCGTCCGCCATCGAGTTCAGGTCCTCGATTAGCTCGGTGAACTCGCGAACGTGCGCGGCGGTGGCCCGGCCGACCAACTCGGCCAGTTCATGGTCGTGAAAGCCGGTCCGGCCGAGTTCGGACAAGTACTGCCCGACCAGCCGCAGCGGCGCCCGCAGCTTCCCGCCGACCAGGCCGGCCAGGTCGTCCTTGCGGCGTTCCAGCTCCTGCAGCCGGGCGGTCGTGTTGGCCAACGCGAGCGAGTAGCGGCGCAGCTCGAGTTGGGAAGTGACCTGCCGGGCAAGCGCACGCAACGCCTGAAGCTGCGCCATGTCCGGGTGGCGCGGCTCGGTGTCCCAGACGCAGAGTGTGCCGAGCGCGTAGCCCTCGGTCGTGATCAGCGGCGCACCGGCGTAGAACCGGACCCCGCCGGCGACGCTCACGACCGGGTTGTCGGCAAACCGGACGTCTTGGCTGGCGTCGGGCACGACGAGCAAATCCTTGCCGAGGATGGCGTGCGCGCAGAACGAGAGCTCGCGCGGCATCTCGGTCAGGTCGGTGCCGACCCGGGCCATGAACCACTGCCGGTCGGCGTCGACCAGGCTGACCAGCGCCATTGGCGCGCTACAGACGCTCGCGGCCAGGGCCACGATGTCGTCGAAGTCCGTCTCCGGCTGGCTGTCCAGCACGTCGAGCGAGTACAGGGCCGACAGTCGATCAATTTCGTTCGCAGGCAGGGGTGCTTGCATGGCGTTCACCTCCGTGGCTGCTTCAAGAGATACCACGCAAAAGTAGCGAGACTCGCATTTCGGGCCTACCCGGTCGCACAGGTTTTTCCAGGCAGGCTCGGGGACGGCCGTCTCGAACCTCGCGGCCGGCACACACCCCGCCGACGAGCCGCCCGGCAACTCGAGGACATCGACGCAAGACCCACCCGGCCCGACGGCAGAGAAATAGATACCGATCGTGCGGACGCCGACACGCCGGAGCACACTTGCCGCATGCTCGGACGGACCTCAAGGCATTGGTGGGGCGTCGTCATCGACGCGCCCGACCCACACGCGCTAGCCCGCTTCTACGCCGACCTGATGGATTGGAAGATCGTCAAGGACGAACCGAACTTCGTGGGCGTGGCCCCGATGGGCGAACACGTCGAGTACCTCGCCTTCCAACGCTCACCCGAATACGTCCCGCCGCAATGGCCACCCGAGGGCGGCAAACAGCAGATGATGCTGCACCTCGACTTCGAGGTCCCGGACCTGCCGGCGGCGGTCGCGGGCGCGGTGCGGGCCGGCGCCCGCGAGGCCGAATTCCAACCCCAAGCAGACGTACGCGTCATGCTGGACCCGGCCGGCCACCCGTTCTGCCTCTACATCGACACGGCGAGCTGAACACGCGGTAACTCGGCGCGCAAAGAAGCCCGCTGGGCGCACGAGATCATCAAAGTGTCGTACTCCGGTTATACGGTCGTTGTACTGGCCGACGAGGCCCGGAGGGAGCAACGATGATCGATCATGTGCTGCTCGGGGTGCACCACCTCGACGAGAGCCGGTTCTTCTACGAGCGTGCGCTAGCCCCGCTAGGCATCAAGATCGTGGTGGACGAGCCCCAACTACTAGGCCTCGGCGAGGAGGCCGGCCGCCCGTTCTTCTGGCTAGCCGTGCGCGAGCCCTCCCACCGAGTCCACGTGGCCTTCACCGCGGCCAACCGAGCCGCCGTCGACGCCTTCCACGCGGCCGCCCTACGCGCCGGCGGCGTCGACAATGGACAACCGGGCCCCCGCCCAGACCGCCACGAAAACTGCTACGCAGCATTCGCCTTCGACGCCGACGGCAACAACATCGAAGCCGTCTGCCACCACCCCACCCAACCCTGACCGTTCCGATATCGAGCAGATCGGCAATGTAGGGGCGTCACCGCCCCGCTAGTGGACTTGCGGCCGCGCGGGCGCCGGGCGCCGTGGCGGAGATCGCGGGTATCCCAACGCGTGCTGGCGAGGCGCCGTTCCGTCAGGGTAAGCAGCTCGAAGACGTCACGCGCCAGATAGGCCGTCGTGCCGAAGTCGACCTTCTTACGGCTGACGATCCCCGCCTCAGCCAGTTCTTCCAGCGCAGCGCGTGCGGCTGGATCCGAGATCCCAAGCAGCCGCTGAATGGACTGGGTAGTGCTTACCTCCACCCGCATTACCACCCGTGGTTGGTACCGTCGGAGGGCCGCCGAGCCGACCCTCGAAGCATGACCACGAGCGCCCTGACCGACCTGCTTCTCGGACTCGTCCTGATCGCGTACATCTCCTCCCGCCAGCTGCGCTGGCGCCCGGTCGACCCGGCCCGGATATTCAAGCTGCCGCTCATCCTGTCCGTGGTCGGCGTGGTGCTGATGGCCAAGCAGGCCACCACGATCCACACCGCCGACATCGTCATCCTCGGCGTGTCGGCCGCTCTCGCCGCGACGTCCGGGCTGCTGATGGGCGGCATCACGCGGTTTCGCCCGTCGCCGACCGTCCCGGGCGCGGTGGAGAGCCGCAGCGGGTGGCTCGGCGTCGCGATCTGGTTCGGCCTGATCGCCGTCCGGATCGGCCTCGACGTGGCCGGCCACCGGATGGGCTCGACGCTCGCCACCTCGACCGGCACCATCCTGGTGATCGTCGGCCTCAACCGGCTCATCAGCGCGCTGGTCGTCTCGGCGCGCCAGCCCCGCCGCTCGTTCGCGATGGCCGGAAGATAGGTTCGTGTTCTTCTTCCCGGCACGACGCCTGTGGGGTCTTCCCCTCAATCTGGTCGGCGTCGTGCTGGTCGGTCTCGATCTGGCCCAGCGGTCGCTGGCCGGCGCGCCGGTGCCGGTCGCGATCGGGGCCTGGGCCGGCTGGGTGTGCTGGCTGATCGGGATCTTCGTCCCCGAGCCCTGGCCGCGCCTGCGGGCCGCACTCTGCCTCGGCATGATCGCCGGCGCGTCGCTGGCCGGCGTCTTCACCAATACGGTCGGGTTCGTGCCCGCGGTGGCCGGCCTGCTGATCATGTCGATGACCCCGGCGATCCCGCTGCGCGTGGCCGGCGGAGCCGCCGCCGGGTCGGCCCTCCTGATCGTGATCGCGGCGACCGCCTTCCCGGCCGGCACCGGCTCGGTCATCGGTGTGATGGCGCTGTTGCTGATCTCCTCGCTGGCCGGGCTGAGCCGCCGGCAGACCCGGATGGCCGAGGCGCAGTCGCGGGCGCTGCTCGAGGAGCGGATCGCGGTCGAGCAGGAGCGCACTCAGGTCGCCGCCCTCACCGAACGCACCCGGATCGCCCGCGACCTGCACGACGTGCTTGCCCACTCGCTGGGTGGCCTGGTGATCCAGTTGGAGGCGGTGGACGCGCTGCTAGAGTCGGGCCGGGGCGCCGAGGCGCACGAACGCGTGCAGGCGGCCCGGGCCCTCGCCGTCTCCGGGCTCAACGACGCCAAGCAGGCCGTCTCGGCGCTGCGCGAGCCGGACGAGCCGCTCTCGGAGGTGGTCGCCGGCCTGGCCGAGACCCACCGGTTGATCGGCGGGCAGGTCGCCGTGCGCGGCGACGCCGATCGCGGGGTGCTGGCGGCGGCCGGGCGGACCGCGGCGTGGCGGGCGGTGCAGGAGTTGCTCACCAACGCCCGCCGGCACGCGCCGGGCGCGCCGACCACCCTCGACCTCGACTGGGACGACGACACACTGACGATCACCGCCTCGACGCCACCCGCTTTTCCGCCCCCGGCGGGCAACCGGGCCGGAGGCGGGCACGGTCTGGCGGGCATGCGCGAGCGCGTCAGCGAGGCGGGCGGCACGATGACCGTACGGGAAGGGCCGCCGTTCGAGGTCGTGCTGCGGCTCCCGGGCCGGAAGGCGGCGGCATGATCCGGGTGCTGGTGGCGGACGACCAGGCGACCGTACGGGACGGCCTGGTGACGCTCCTCGGGCTGGTCGACGGTTTCGAGGTGGTGGGCGCGGCGACCGACGGCGTCGAGGCGGTGGAGCTGACGACCGCTCTCAAGCCGGACGTCGTGCTGATGGACCTGCGGATGCCGCGGATGGACGGCGCCCAGGCCACGGCCCAGATCATGGCGGCGCTCCCCGGCACGGCGGTGCTGGTGCTGACCACGTACGCCGACGACGAGTCGCTGACCGGCGCGCTGCGGGCCGGCGCGCGCGGCTATCTGACCAAGGACGCCGGCCGGGCCGAACTGTCCGCCGCGGTGCGCTCGGTCGCGTCGGGGCAGGCCACCTTCGCCAAGGAAATCGCCGAGCGGCTCGTCCAGGGGTTCACCACCGGTGCGCCGCGGCCCGGCCTGCGCGAACGGTTCCCGGCCCTGACCGCCCGCGAGGCCGACGTGCTCGAGGCGATCACGCTCGGGCACAACAACGCGCAGATCGCGGCCGACCTCTTCCTCAGCGTCGCCACGGTGAAGAGCTACGTCAACTCGATCTTCGCCAAGCTCGGCGCCCGCGACCGTGCGCACGCCGCCGCGATCGCGTCCGGCCGCACCGAGTAGGAGCCTTTCCCACCCGCGATCCCACCCGTGGTTGGTGCCGTCGCGGCGCTTGCGCGCCGAGCATTTGATCCCGTACGTCGCGGGCAGGCCGCGACGAGTTACGGGAAAGGAAGTACGTCGTGGCCGCGATACTCGCTCGGATCGGCGCCTTCTGTGCCCGGCACCGGTGGCCGGTGCTGGGGGCCTGGGTGGTGGTGCTGGTGCTGGCGGTGGGCTTGTCGGCCCGGTTCGCCGAACCCCTCGACACCCAGCTGACGGTCTCCGGGCTGCAGTCGACGCAGACCCTCGACGAGGTGAAACGGGTCTTCGGGGCAGGCGGCGACGACGGGCAGGTGGTCTTCGCCGCGCCGTCCGGGCAGACTCTGGCCGCCTACCGGCCGGCGGTGGCCGCGCTCGGGACCGCGCTCGGCGCGTCGCCGACGCTCTCGCCGGACGGGCGGATCGGCTACTTCACGGTCACCTCGGCATCGGACTCCACAGTCGCGGCCGCGCGGGCGTCCGGGCTCCAGGTCGAGGAGTCATCCTCGCTGGCGGCGCCGCCGAGCGGGGGCAGCACGCCCGCGATCGGCCTGATCATCGCGCTGGTGGTCCTGCTCATCACGTTCGGGTCGCTGAGCGCGGCCGGGATGCCGCTGCTCACCGCGGTGCTCGGGCTCGGGATCACCCTCGAAGGCGTGCACGCGCTCACCAAGCTGGTGCCGGTCAACTCGGTCGCGCCGACCCTGGCCATCCTGCTCGGGCTCGCGGTCGGCATCGACTACGCGCTCTTCCTGATCGAGCGCCATCGGCGCCAGCTGCGAGCCGACCCCGAGCTTGACGTACGGGAGTCCATCGCGCTCGCCACCGGAACCGCGGGGTCGGCCGTCTTCTTCGCCGCGCTGACCGTGATCATCGCGCTGGCCGGCCTCGCGGTGGTCCGGGTCGGGTTCCTTACCCAGATGGGGCTGGCGGCGGCCGGGGCGGTGCTCGTGGCGATGCTGATCTCGCTGACCCTGACCCCGGCGCTGCTCACCTTCGCCGGGCGGCGGGTGGTCGGGCGGCGGATCCTGCCGTCGTTCACGCTCGCGCCGCGGTGGGCCGGGCTCGTGGTGCGGCACCGGACGGTCGCCGTCGTGCTGTCGGTGCTGCTGCTCGGTGCGCTCGCGGTACCGGTGCTCAGCATGCGGCTGGGGCTGCCCGACGACGGCAACGACCCGGCCACGGCGTCCGACCGGAAGGCGTACGACCTGGTCGCGGAGGGCTTCGGGCCGGGCGTGAACGGTCCGCTGCTGGTCCTGGCCCGGTCCGACGGTTCGGCGGCGCCGGCCTCGGTGGCTTCGCAGATCGGCGGAATGACCGATGTCGCGCGGGTGCTGCCGTCGGGCGTGCGCGGGAACGCGGCGCTGTTCACCGTCGTACCGTCAAGCGGCCCGTCGTCGGCCGCGACGGCGACCCTGGTCGCCGACCTGCGGAAGGCCGATTTTCCCGGGGCGACCGTGCCCGTGACCGGCCAGACGGCGGTCGCGATCGACATTTCGGACCATCTGCTGGGGGCGTTGCCGCTCTATCTCGCGCTGGTGGCCGGGTTCGCGTTCCTGTTGCTGCTGATCGTGTTCCGGTCGGTGCTGATCCCGCTCAAGGCGGTGCTCAGCTTCCTGCTGAGCCTCGGCGCGGCGCTGGGCTGCACGGTGGCGATGTTCCAGTGGGGCTGGCTGGGCGTCGCCGACCCGGCGGGACCGCTGCTCAGCTTCCTGCCGACGATCGTGATCGGGGTGCTGTTCGGGCTGTCCATGGACTACGAGATGTTCCTGGTCTCGGGCATGCACGAGGAGTACCGGCGCGGGTCGTCGGCGCCGGTGGTGACCGGCTTCGCCCGCGGCGCCAAGGTCGTGGTCGCGGCCGGGCTCATCATGATCGGGGTGTTCGGCGGCGGCGTGGCCGGCGGCGACCCGGTGGTGCAGCCGATCGCGTTCGCGCTCGCGGTCGGCGTGCTGGTCGACGCGTTCGTGGTGCGGCTGGTACTGGTGCCGGCGGTGATCTCGCTCTTCGGCCGGGCGGCGTGGTGGCTGCCCCGGCGGCTGTCCCGCGTCGTGCCGGCGGTCGACGTCGAAGGCTCGTTCCTGGACGCCCCAGCCCTGGAGCCAGCTGCTCGATAATGGACCCGTGGCGACCTACATCAAGAGCGTGACCTTCGAATGCGCCGACGCCCTGGTGGTGGCCCTATTTTGGGCCGCCGCCCTGGGCGGCAAACTCGACGAGGACGCGAGCAGCGAGAAGGCGTTCGTCGAGGCACCCGGCTGGGGCGGACCCGGGCTGTGGTTCCAGCGGGTGCCCGAACCGCGCACGGCCAAGCTGCGCATGCACTTCGACCTGCGCGCCCCGGACGCGGTCGAGGCCGAGCACGAATCCTGCGTCGAGAACTAACCGCCGAACCTCTTGCCTCGCACCATCGCCCGGTAGGCGGCCAGCGTCTCGGCGTCGGTGTCGAGACGGAAGTCGTGGTCACTATCCGGCCGGGTGTCGGTGTCGAACCAGACCACCGCGCCCAGTTCCGGGGGTCTGACCGGCCCATTTCGCCAGCTTGGCGATCCATTGGGCCTTCGAGTGGGCGCCGAAATCGACCGCGGCGGTCTCGCTCAGGACGATCGGCTTGCGCTTCCCGTACGCGGCGACGACCGCTCCCAGATGGCTCCCAAAATCGGACACCTAACGGAGGAAGGCCCGGCCTCTTGGATGGCCGGGCCTCTCTGACCTGCTGTTTTATGGGTGGAGCTGTGGGGATTTGAACCCCAGACCCCCTCGATGCGAACGAGGTGCGCTACCAGACTGCGCCACAGCCCCCCGACCCCGCAGGGCCGCAGCTAGGTTAACAGGTCGCCGTCGCGCCCGACGAATCGCCCTCCGGCGTGCCGTCGATCGACGGCATCAAGCCGGATACGACGCGCCTCGCCCGCCCGCTTCGTAGGCCCGGCCGCGCAGCCCGCCTGTCCGCCGGTAGGAGACCGACCCGCCGTTGACCGCGGCCGGCAGCTCCGTTCCGTCCCGGTCGAGGCCCATCGCCGCGCGCCGGACCGCCTCTTTCTGGGCTGCGATCCGCCGTTGGGCTTCTCGCCGCGCGGCCGCCCGCCGGGCCTGTTCGCGGCGTACCTCCGCTTGTCGGGCCGCCAGCCAGGCCGCCTCGCGTGCTTCGATCCGCCGGCGGTGGCGGTCGGCCAGTGCCCGGTTTCGCAGGTGCACGAGGTAGAGGCCGAGCAAGGCACCGGTCACGGTGAGGCTGATCCAGAAGCCTGGGCCGACGGCCAGCACGCCGACCAGCTCGATGATGTTGAGCAGGAGCAGCGCGGCGAAGACTCGGCGTCGGCGTACGACGGCTGGGGTGTGCCTTCGGGTTGGGATCCGCCGGGCTGGCCGGCGGCCGGTGACTAGCCGGAGCGACCGCTTCGCGGGGGTCGGCGCCGGGTCACTCGTAGGGGGCGCAACCGTAACCGTCACCTGGCGGGGCGGGTTGACCGGTCGGCGTCCGGGCACGGTGCGGAGCCGACGGCGGCGCGAAAGCACCCGAGCCGTCGACGACGCCCGCTCCGCCGCCAGGCGCTCGGTAGCGTCGTACCGGCGCACGAGCGCCGGTGCGAGGGCGAGCAGCCCGGCCGCGGTGAGGACGGCGAGGAGCACCGAGGTCGGCACCCTCACCCCTCCCGTCAGCCTCGGCGGTCCCCGGGTTGCGCCGATACGCGGGCACGAAGGGGTACCGCAAGTCCCAATCTCCCCGAGGTTACGGGCGGGAGCTGCGGAAATTGGCGCGGCGCGCCGGGGTGGTCACAGCCTGATGATCATTTACCGGGTTTCCGCCGGCGGGAAAGCTCGGCTCATTTGGTACTGGTTCGCAGCCTCCGCCATCGGGCCACGAGGCCGCCCTCCGCGGCGACCTCCTCGTTTGTCATCGCAAATCCGAGATGGTCGCGCCACGTTCCGTCGATGTGCATGTACCGCGGGTGGTAAGCCTCTTCGCGGAAACCAAGCTTTTCTACGACGCGGCGGCTGGGCCCGTTCTCGGGACGAATGTTGATCTCCACGCGGTGCAGCCCGCCCGGCCCGAAGGCGTGGTCGACGGCCAAAGCCAGCGCGGTCGGGATGATGCCGCGGCCCGCCACCCGAACATCAACCCAATAGCCGACGTACGCCGAACTGAATGCCCGCCGCACGATGTTGCCGAGATTGATGTGCCCCACGAGCCGTTCTTTGTCGTTGTCCTCGCGGAGGCAGACCGCGAACGGCATGCTCTCGCCGTTCCGCGCAGCCCGTTTCATGTCGCGGTAGACGTAGAGATACGCCCGTGGCGAGTTCATTTCGGCCCATGGCCCGGGCGGCGAGGACTCCCACGGGGCCAGCCATTTGTGGTTGGCGATCCGCACTTCCGACCAGGCGCGCGCGTCGCTGCGCCGGTAGGGCCGGAGCAGAACGGATCCGTCCGCCAGGACGGCAGGCCATCCGGGCGTGGACCCCAACATCATCGCCTCCGGTCAAGCAGCAGCACATCGACGGTCGACCCGGCGGCGGCCGAGGTGACCCGCTCGCCGAGGACCAGTAGACCGTTGGCTTCGGCGAGGCCCGAAAGAGTGTACGGCCCACCGGCGAGCGGTTGCACGGTATAGCCGCCGCCACGCCGCTCGGCGACATGCGCTGGGCGAAATTCGCGCAGGCCACCCGGCGAGGAGACGGTTTCCAACAGATGTGCCTT
>Ga0307512_10004285_pt1 | contig 15738 bp, 5 predicted proteins | sample 14_EM_MG_FD_200267 | JGI IMG/M metagenome (GOLD analysis project Ga0307512, IMG submission 200267) | Populus trichocarpa ectomycorrhiza microbial communities from riparian zone in the Pacific Northwest, United States - 14_EM | ecosystem: Host-associated > Plants > Roots > Unclassified | place... | reverse complement strand
GCGGGCGCCGCCTTTCCGTGAACTGGCCGGCCTGGGCCGCGACCGGCCCGGCCGCCGACCCGCTCGCGTCCGGCGCGGACGTGGCCGGCACGCGCGCCGGCGGCGCCGGACACATCGCCCGCGACCCCGGTGGCGCGCCACCGGCCGGCCGGCCCGAACCGCGCGCCGAGCTCCCGCATGGTCCGGAGGCCGCGGTGACCTTCGCCGCCGAGACGTCGTGGGTGCTGGACGAACACCGGCTCGACGGGGTGCCCGTCATGCCGGGCACCGGCCATCTCGACCTGGTCGTGCGGACCTACCGCGAGCGCCTGCTGGACGGCGCGCGGGCACCGGTCGTGCTGACGGACGTCGTCTTCTCGAAGCCCATGTCGGCCGAGCGACCCCGCTCCGTGGTGATCACGCTGGACCCGGACCGCGACGGAGCGCACCGCTTCACCGTCTGCTCGCGCCCCGACGCGGAGCCCACCGCCACTCTCGTCCAGCACGCGGCCGGTGTCATCGCCGCGTTCGCCGGTGAGCTCGGCCGCGTGTCCGTCGACGACCTCCGTGCCAGGTTCCGGGATCCGGTGCCGGCGAACGGTGGCCCGGCAGGCGGCGGCGACCGCGGGTTCCTGTTCGGGCCGCGGTGGCTGTCGGTCCGCGACAAGTGGGCACGTCCTGGAGAACTGCTCGTCGAGATCGCCCTGCCGGCGGCCTTCGTCGGCGAGGCGGCGCGGCACGACCTGCACCCGGCACTGCTCGACCTGGCCACCGGAACCGCGGCACACTTCGGCGCCGACGGCCTGCACCTGCCGTTCCTCTATCGGCGACTCGCGGTGCCCGGCGCGTTGCCACCCGCCGTGCTCGCGCATGTGCGCGGACGGTCGGAGAAGGGCGGAGTGGTCGCCGACGTCGACGTGCTCGCGCCGGACGGCTCCGTCGTCGCCGCGGTGGAGGGATTCAGGATGCGGCGTGTCGAGGCCGTGCCGGCCGCCGGCATCGCACCGCAGGACGGTGTCGCGCTGCTGCTACGCCTGCTCGCCGGCCGCACCCCGCCGCAGGTGCACGTGTCAGGACACTAGGTCCTGTGCCGCCCGGATGGCGACGCTCGCGTGCGCGTAGTCGGCCTTCTCGAACGGCGCGCTGAGGATCAGCGTGCTGATGCCCAGGCGGAGGTAACGCGCGAGCACCTCGGCGACCTCGCTGTGCGACCCGACAAGGAACGGGCAGAACTCAGCCGTCGTGCGAAAGGGATGCAGCCAGTAGATGTCGGTGACCGGCTCCGGCGCCTCGGACAACGCCGAGATCGTTCGATGCCATTCGGCGTCCACCTGCGGCCGGCCGGGCTGCCTTGCCTTCTTCACGGACTCGCCCGGCGGGTACCGTCTCCTCGCCACGGCCCAGGCCTCGGCCGCGGAGTCGCGGGCGATGACGCCGATGCGCATGCCGGCGCCGTTCAGGACGGTCGCGGTGTCCGCCACGTACTCCCGCGTCGGGTTCGGGTACATCAGGCGCACGCCGTCGAGCGCCTTCGCCGTCCGCGCCGCAGGTTCGGAGTTCCCGGCGACGAAGACCCGCGGCCTCAGCTTCTCGGGGAGCAGCGGCAGGAGCATCGTGTCCGCCACCGTGTAGTGGAGACCGTCCGACTCGACACGCTGGCCCGGTTCGAGCAGGTCCAGCACTATCCGGCCGTACTCGACGAGCCGGTCGTAGCGCTGGTCGTGGTCCAGCCGGTCACCCAGCGCCCGGAAGTCCGGCGCGTAGCTGCCGGCCACGAAGTTGAGGTCGATCCGGCGACCATGGAGCTTGGCGATCGTGGAGACCATGCGGGCGGCAGCGAACGGATGCAGGTACATCGGCTGCACCGCGACCAGTGGGACGACCCGCTCGGACTGTTCGATCAGGAACTGTGCCACGGCCCAGGGATCCACCGACCTGTTGTCGGTGAAGATGAGGAGACCGCGGAAGCCGGCCGCCTCGGTCCACCTCGCCGCGGCGGACAGGATCTCACCGGCGACCGGAGCGGGACCGGGGTTGGGAAAGGGGCAGGTTCCGTACACCTCAAGCACCGGTCGCTCCATGGCTCTTCGCGATTTCCCGTGACCGTAACGGCACGGCCGAACGGCGGCATGTCGCTGGTATCAGGGACGGGGACGCGAGTCTGCCCGCCATTACGGTCGTGCGATGACGGGCGACGCGCCGGACCACCTGCTCGAGCTCGGCGGCGGTTGGGGACTGTGGCGGCTCTGCGCGGTGCGGTCAGCTGGTCTCCCGTTCGACCTCCTGGCCCCGTTCGCCGCCGACCACGCGCCGGCATCGGGACAGGAGCGCCGGCTCGACGCCACGACGCGGGCCGCGATGGACCTGCTGCTGTTGGACGACGCGTTCCGGAACGCGCTGACGTGGCAGAACCCGGAACTGATCGACAACTGGGTCGGCGACTACGTGACCGCACTGCGCGCCGGTGACCGGCCACAGCAGGCGCGGATGGGCAGGCGGGCGGCCCTGGTGGCCCGCTACGCCCAGCGGTACTGCGCCAAGAACGACACCATCGGGTTCTTCGGGCCGGTGGCATGGGCGCGGTGGGGAGCCGGGCCGACGAATCGCCGCGGCACCATGGGGTTGCGCGGGCAGGCTGTGTACTTCGAGGTGTGGGCGATGCAGGCCGTCGCCCGCGCGTGGAACGCCGACCCCACCCTGCGCGACCACCTGCCGGTGCGGCTGGACCCCGCCTGCTCGGTCGCCGGCGGACTCGTCCGCCGCCCGCACCGCTCGCCGCTCACCCTGGACCCGGTCGCCGCGGAGCTGCTCGCGGCGCTACCCGCCGCGAGCTCGGTCGGTGACCTGTGGGCACAGTGCGGACTCCAGGCAGGCCAGGCACTCGCGCTGCTGGAGGCAGGCGGGGTGGTGCGGTGCGGGTTCCGGGTGCCGCTCGACAGCGCGCCGGAGACACATCTGCGGCAGCAGGTGGTGGCGGTCAAGAGCGAGCCGGTGCGGCGGCGGCTGCTGGCGGTCCTCGACGAGCTCGACCGGGCGAGGGCGGCGGTGGCGGCACAACCGGGACAGACCGGTGACCCGGCGCGGCTGCGGAGCGCGCTCGCCGAGGTGGACGAATGCCTGGCGCGGGCGGCAGGCGGGCCGGCGAGGCCGGCGCCCGGCCTCGCCCCGGGCGGACGCACCGCGGTCTACACGGACTGCCGCCGGGACCTGGACGTCACGTTGGGAGACGACCTGCTCGCCGGGCTCGCGACCCCGCTCGGCGTGCTGCTGGACAGCGCCAGGTGGCTCGCCGGCCAGGTGGGCGCCGTCGTCGAGGTCGCGCTGAGGCAGCGATACCGCGGGCTGAGGTCGAACCGGTCCGAGGTGACCCTCGCGGACCTGCAGTTCGCGGCAGCTGACGTGCTCATGCAGGGCAGCGAGGTCCTGACCGACGTGGTGACGGACTTCCAGCTGAGGTGGGCGGAGATCCTGCCGGCCGGCGCGCAGGACGGGCACGTGTCGGCCGAGGACGCGCGCGGGCTGGCGGACGTGCTGTTCCGGCCGTCGGGCCGGCTGTGGACCTCGGCACGCGCGCACAGCCCCGACCTGATGCTGCGGTCCACGGAGGACGGCCCGCGCTGGGTGCTCGGCGAGCTGCACGTCGCGTTGAACACGTTGGAGAGCCGGGTGTTCCGGACGCAGGCCGACGACGTCGCCGAGCTCGTCCGCGCGGTCGGCGCCGACCTGCCCGCGGGACGGGTGGTTCCGGTGTACCCGAGCTCCGCGCGGGCGGTGAGCGCACGCACCTATCCACCGCTGGCCCTGGACCCGCCCGGCCGGTACCGGTACTGGTCCTACGGTGCCGACGACGGCCACCCGAGCGGTGCGCCGAGCACTCCGGCGACGGCAATTCTGGTCGGCGAGCGGGACGGTGAGCTGCTGGCCATGGCGGACGGGGACGGCTGGCAGGCCCCGGTGCTCGAGTGCTTCGGCGAGTTCCTCACCGCGCAGGTGGTCAACCTGTTCGCCATCCGGGCCCCCGCCCGGTTCGCGCCGAGGGTGAGCATCGGCGACCTCGTGGTGGCCCGCCGGTCGTGGCGGATCCCCGGTGCGGAGCTCGCGGCCATGTCGGCGCGCACGGGACGGGACCGGCTCGGTGAGTGGGCGCGGCGCGAGCGCGTGCCCCGGCACGTGTTCGTCCACGCGCCAACCGAACCCAAGCCGTTCTATGTGGACTTCTCGGCGCCGGCGTTGGTGGACAACCTGCTCCGGGTGGCCAGGCGGGTGACCGGCCGGAAGGACGGGCGGCAGCACATGGACGTGGTGGAGATGCTGCCGGCGCCCGACGAACTGTGGCTCGCGGACACCCGTGGGCAGCGGTACACGTCCGAGTTCCGGTTGGTGGCGACAGACCGGCGCCACGTCCCTGAAACCAGTGACGAGTCACTTGTCCACAACGGTGGATAGGGTGGCGCTCGTTAAAAAAGAAATGCGTCACGCCGGGGTAGAAGAAACGCGTCGGAAATCTGCACACAACGATTTCGGGAGTACGGGACGCGATGACCGCTCGCGATGATTCCGGAGAGGTGGTGGCTTCCCGGAAAGAGCAGGCGCAGTGGATGCTGCACAAACTGGCGCCGGGTCGGGGAATCTGCAATATCGGGGTGGCGCTGCGGGCCGACGGGACGGTGCGGTGGTGGCCACTGCAGCAGGCGCTGGACCACGTCGTTCGCCGGCATCCCGCGCTGCGGGCACGGTTCCGCGCCGTGGGTTCCCAGCTGCGCAGGTGGTTCGTGCCGCCGGAGGAGACCGAGGTCGCCATCGACGTGCTCGCCGGCGCGGCGGGTGAGGTCAATGCCCAGCTCGTCGCCCTCGTCGGGCAACCGTTCGACGTCGATGACGGCCCGCTGCTGCGGGCGCACCTGATCACCGCGGGAGAGGAGAACTTCCTCTGCCTCGTGCTGCACCACCTGGTCGCCGACATGACCAGCGTCGAGGTGATCATCGACGAGGTCGCCGCGCTGTACGACTGGTTCGCGGGCGGCGTGGAGCCAGCGGCCCGGATCCTGCGCCCCGGGCCGCTGCACATCGAGGACGCGCCGACCGACGACAGTGTGGCGTACTGGATCCGGCACCTGGCCGGCGTCGACACGGAGCGGCTCGCCATCGCGGGCGCGCGACCGGCGCCCACCCGGCCCACGTTCGCCGGCGACCGGGTCGACCACCTGCTGTCCGAGGAGGCGGTCGCGGCGATCAGGCGCCTGCGCGAACGCACCCGCAGCACGGACAACATCGTCCTGCTCGCCGCGTACTACCTGCTGCTGGCCAGGCACGGCGCGGGGCCGGACCTCACCGTGGGGGTGCCGGTCAACGGCAGGACGGCCGGGGTGGCGGAGAACGTGGTGGGGTTCCACGCCAACACCGTCGCCATCCGGGTCACGGTCGACCCGGAGACGGGTTTCGACCAGCTGGTCAGGGTGGTGCGGAACGCGTTCCTCGCGGGGATCGAGCACCGGGGCACCTCGTTCGAGGACGTCCAGCACGCGCTCGGCACGCGTTCCGAGGACTGGCGCATCCCCCTGTTCCGGCACATGTTCAACTACCGGCCGACCGAGCCCGGCTCGATCACCCTGGACGGCGTCCCCGTGGAGGTCATCGACGTCGAGCACGGGATGAGCAGGCTGGACCTCGAACTCAACGTCTGGGTGCGGCAGACCTACACGAAGCTGTCCGCGGTGTACAGCACCGAGGTGCACGACCGGGCGACCGTGGCGAACATGCTGGTCCGCTACGAGAACCTGCTGATCGCCGTGGACGCGGCGGCGGACCGCCCCGTCCACGACGTGGACCTGCGCACCGAGGCGGACCGTGCGCTGGTCGCCGGCGCGAACGACACCGCACGGCAGTGGCCGCCCGGCACGGTCGCCGACCACGTCGTCGCCCGCGCCGAGGGCACGCCGGACGCGGCGGCGATCGGCAAGTGGACCTACCGGGAGCTGGTGGCGGCCGCCGAGGACATCCGCGACGAGCTGGTCTCGGCGGGGGTGGCGACCGGTGACGTGGTCGGCCTCTACGCCGGGCGAGGGCCCTGGTTGGCCGCCGCGGTGCTCGGCACCTGGGCGGCAGGCGCCGGTTACCTGCCGCTCGATCCCGCGCACCCGGTCGAGCGGCTGGCCTACCAGCTCGCCGACAGCGGCGTGCGGGTGGTGCTCGCCGACCGCGCGGCCCCTGCGGCCTGTGTGGCCGGCCGGAGCGTCCGGCACCTCGACGAGATCGACCACCGCGACGGCCGGGAACCCCTGTCGTGCCGGGGAGATCTCGCCTACGTCAGCTACACCTCAGGGTCGACCGGGCGGCCGAAGGGCGTCGCGATCTCCCACCATGCGCTGGCCAACGTCGTGCTGCACTTCGCCGGCGCGCTCGACGTGACGGCCCAGGACCGCATGGTGTGGCTGACCACCTTCTCGTTCGACATCTCCGCGCTGGAGCTCCTCGTACCCCTGGTGGCTGGCGGGCAGGTGGTGATCGCCGACGACGCGGCACGGCTGGACTCCGCCGTGCTGGCCGCGCTCATCGAGGGCGAGGGCGTGACCCTGGCGCAGGCCACTCCGACGACCTGGCGGCAGGTCGCACCCCGGTTGCGCGACCGGCTGCGCGGCTGCCGGGTGCTGTGTGGCGGCGAGCCGCTGACCGCGGCGCTGGCCGAGCACCTCTTCGCCACCGGAGCACGGGTGTTCAACGTGTACGGCCCCACGGAGACCACCATCTGGTCGACGATGGTCGAGCTGTCCACGCCGCTGCCGGAGCACATCCCGATCGGCAGGCCGATCGCGAACACCACGGCGTACGTGCTGGACGACGCGGGCCGGACTGTGCCACCTGGACTGCCGGGCGAGCTGTGCATCGGGGGCACGGGGCTGGCCATCGGCTACCGGGGCGATCCGGAGCGGACCGCCCAGCGGTTCCGCGTCGACCGCCACGGCCGCCACTACCGCACCGGGGACCAGGTTCGGCAGCTCCCCGACGGGCAGTTCGAGTTCCTCGGCCGCGACGACCGGCAGGCGAAGGTCCGCGGGCAGCGCATCGAGCTGGGCGAGGTGGAGGCGGTGCTGGAGGAGCACCCCGAGGTCGCTGCCGCCGCGGTGCTCACCGAGCACGACCCGGCGGGCTATCCGCGGCTGGTCGCGGTGGTGGTGCCGGCCGGGGACAGCGGCGACGACCTGGGGACGCGGCTTCGGCTCCACACCGAGCGGTGGCTCACCTCGGCCGGTGTGCCGGCGCGGTTCGCCGTGGTGGCGGCCCTGCCGATGACCGGGAACGACAAGGTCGACTACCGCGCCGTCGCCGCGTTGGCGGTCGCGTCAGCCGAGCCGGCTGCCGGGGCGGACGCGGAGCTGCCCACCGAGCCGTTGCCGCGCCTGCTGGTCACGCTGTGGCGCGAGGTGCTCGGCGACCCCGGTCTCACGGCGACGTCGAACTTCTTCCTCGCCGGTGGTCATTCGCTGAGCGCGGTCGAGCTGGCGGAGAAGGTCAGCGCCGCGACAGGACACGCGGTCGGCTTCGACGCCGTCTTCCAGGCGCCGACCCCGGCCCGGCTGGCCGCCGACCTGTCCAACCCCGTTGCAGGGGCGTCATGACACTCTTTGTGAAAGCAGGCCGAGTGCTTCCCAACCGCACCTCAGGGGAACGTGACGTAAATCAGCCACAAGTACGTGACCAAACAGAACCCTCCTTCCCTAACGTGGCCAACACATTTAATTCCGGGGAGGCGGAACAGCGCTGGTTCGTGCCGTTGGCCGGCTACACCGGCATGCGGATGTTCGGTTTCCCGCACGCTGGCGCCGGCTGCGCCCAGCTCGCCGGCTTCGCCCAAGCGTTGCGCCAGCACGGGATCGCGGTGTGGTCGGCGAACCTGCCGGGCCGCCAGGCCCGCCTCGACGAGCCGGCGCGGACCGACTTCGCCACGCTCGCCGACGAGCTGACCGACGCGCTCGCGGCCCACCTCGACGACCAGCCCTACCTGCTGTTCGGGTACTGCGGCGGAGCCCTGCTCGCGTACGGCGTCCTGCGCAGGCTGCGCGACCGGTCGCTGCCGTTGCCGGCGCGGCTGGTGGTGGCCTCCTACGACGCGCCGGACATCGCGCGGCGGCCGTACTCGCTCGCCAGGTTGCCCACGGCCGCGTTGTGGTCCTACCTGCTGGAGACCGGGGGCGTGCCGCCCGAGCTCGGGGCGAGCACGAAGCTGCGCGACCTCGCCGAACCCGCGATCCGCGCCGACTTCACCATGCTCGGTGGTTACCGGCACGAGCCCGGCCTGCCGCTCCCGGTACCGATCACCGTGTGTTACGGCGGCCGGGACGAGGAGACCAGGAGGGGGGCGTTGCTGGGGTGGCGCCGGCACAGCACCCATCCGATCGACCTGCGCGCGGTGGACGGCGGGCACTGGCTGGTCGAGGACGCCTGCGCGGAGCTGGCCAGGACCGTCGTGTCCGCCGCCGTCCCCGAGCCGGCGGATCTCGCATGAACGTCCACGCGGAGGCCACTCAGTGACACCGGGAACGACGACACCGGACGCCGGGGCGATGGCCGTCGTGGTCACCGAGGCCATCCGCCAGGCGGCCGGGTTGACGATGCCGCCGGACGCCAGTTTCTTCACCGCGGGCCTGACCTCGAAGCTCGTGGTCTCGGTGCACGCGAGCCTCCGCCACCGGCTCGGCCGGGAGTTCCCGGTCGCGGCGTTCTTCCGGTACCCCACCGTGTCCGCCCTCGCCGGGTACCTGGCCGGGGCCGGCGAAGCCGTGCGGCACGCGCCAACCGCCTCGGCGCAGGCGGACCTGGCCGAGCCGATCGCGGTGGTCGGCATGGCGTGCCGGTTCCCCGGGGCCGCAGACGTCGACCAGTTCTGGCGGAACCTGGTCGCCGGCAAGGAGTCCATCACTGTCTTCACACCTGAGCAGCTGCGTGCCGCCGGCGTGCCGGAGGAGCGGCTGCGCGACCCCGACTACGTCCCGGCCGCGCCGGTGGTCGACGACATCGAGCTTTTCGACGCGGACCTGTTCGGGATGACCGCGGCCGAGGCCAGGATGTGCGACCCGCAGATCCGCGTCTTCCTCGAGCTGTGCCACGCCGCGCTGGAGAACGCCGGCTACGACCCGTTCGGGATGGCGTCCCGGGTCGGGGTGTTCGGCACCGTGGACTGGAACGAGTACCTGCACCAGAGCATCGCGCGCCAGCCGGACCTCGTGGCCGGGACCGGTGGCCTGCAGCTGACCAACCTGAACCTCCCGGACTACGTCGCGACCCGGGTGTCGCACACGCTGAACCTGCGCGGCCCGAGCATGACGGTGCTGACCGCGTGTTCCAGCTCCCTCGTCGCGACACACCTCGGCATGCAGGCGTTGCGGGCGGGGGAGTGCGACGCGGCGCTGGCCGGCGGCGCGGTGCTGCGGCTGCCGCAGGAACGCGGGCACCTGTGGACGCCGGGGACCGTGCACAGCAGGGACGGGCACTGCCGGCCGTTCGACGCGTCCGGCCTCGGCACCATGTTCGGCAGCGGCGCCGGCGTGGTCGTGCTGAAGCGGCTGTCCGACGCGGTGCTCGCCGGCGATGACATCCGCGCGATCATCCGGGGCAGCGCGGTCAACAACGACGGCGCGGACAAGGTCTCCTACAGCGCGCCGAGCGTGTCCGGTCAGGTCGCCGCGATCGTCGCGGCCATGCGGCAGGCCGGCGCCGACCCGGCCGAGGTCGACTACGTCGAGGCTCATGCCACCGGCACCTCGCTGGGCGATCCGGTCGAGGTCAGCGCGCTCGCCGAGGCGTACACCACCCTCGCGGGACGCGAGCTGGCCCCCGGGCGCACGGCGCTCGGGTCGGTGAAGTCGAACATCGGCCACATGGCGGCGGTCGCCGGCGTCGCCGGTCTCATCAAGACCGTGCTGATGCTGGAGCGCGGGGCGATCGTGCCGAGCATCGGCGTCACCGAGCTGAACCCGCGCCTCGAGCTGCCCAGCACCCCCTTCACCGTGGCGACCGAGCTGCGGCCGTGGGAGCGGCGGGCGGACCGCCAGCGCGTCGCCGCGGTCAGTTCGCTCGGCATCGGCGGCACGAACGCCCACGTCGTGCTCACCGAGGGGCCCGCGGACCAGGGCGCAGAGAGCCACGGTGGGCGGCCGAGGGTCGTCGTGTGGTCGGCGCGCACGGAGCGCGGCGTCGACGAGCTGCGGAGCACACTGGGGCGCTTCCTCGCCACACCGCACGCGGCCGCGCGGTTCGACGACGTGACCGCCACGCTGCGGCACGGGCGAACGCTCCACCCGGTCCGCGCCGCCGTCGTGGCGGCGTCGGCCGCCGAGGCGACCGCGGCGCTGGCCGACCCGGGCCTGCTGGTCCGGGCCACCGCGTCCGGCGACGCCCGTGCGGCGTTCCTGTTCCCCGGGCAGGGCGCGCAGCGAGCGAGGATGGGGATGGGGCTCTACGGCGTCGTCCGCGAGTTCAGCATCGCGATGGACGAGTGCCTCGACCTGTTCGAGCGGAGCGGTGTCCAGCTCTACGACGCCTGGGCCGCGGACGAGGCGCCGACCGACACGGCCGTCGTGCAGCCGCTGCTGTTCTCGGTGGAGTACGCGCTGGCCGCTCTGTGGACGGCGTGGGGGGTGCGGCCGGCCGCGGTGCTCGGGCACAGCATCGGCGAGCTGACCGCGGCCGCGGTCGCCGGCGTGTTCGCGCTGCCCGACGCCGTCGCGCTGGTCGCGGCCCGTGCCGCCGCGATGGCGGCACACCCGGTGGCCGGCGGCATGCTGGCGGTCCGGCTCGCCATGGACGAGGTGACCACCCTCGGCCTGCCGGACGGCGTCGTGGTGGCCGCGGTCAACGGGCCCGACCAGGTCGTGCTGGCCGGACCCGACCCGGCGCTCGACGAGGTGGCCGCCGAGCTCGCCGAGCGGGGTGCCGGCGCCAGGAGGCTCGCCGTGGCACACGCGTTCCACCACCCCGGCTGGCAGGAGGCCGCCGACCGGTTCCGGGAGGCGGTCGCCGCGGTACCGGCCCGCGCTCCGCGAACACCGGTGTACTCGGCGGCGACCGGAGAACCGCTCACCGAGGCGCAGGCCGGGGACGCGGGCTTCTGGGCGGACCAGCTGATCCGACCGGTCCGCTTCTGGCCCGCGCTGCGAGCCCTGCTCGGCGACGGGGACCGGCTGCCGCTGGAGGTCGGACCCGGCCGGACGCTGTCCGTGCTCGCGAAGCGGCGCGACGCCGGCGGCGAGCCGGTGACGAGCCTGCGCACCGGCTCGGACGACCAGCTCGCGGTGCTGCGCGCGGCGGCGCGGCTGTGGGCCCGCGGTGTCCCGGTCGACTGGGAAGCGGCCGGTCAGCCCGCGCCGGTTCGCCGGACGGCCGTGCCGGGCTACCCCTACCAGCGTGAACGATATTGGATCGATCCGCGGCCGGACCCCGGTCCTGCGGCGGGGACAGGAGCGGAACCAGTGAGCGTGGTGACCGCGGTACCTGCTCGGGACACCGAGCCCGTGGACGTGACCGAGTCGCCGTTCACCACCGTCGAATGGGTGGCGCGGCACCGCCCGGACGGGGTCGCGGCACCCGGCGGGATCGCGCTGGTGCTGCTGCCGGCCGACCGGGAACGGGCACTGGACGTCCTGCTCGCGACGGAGCAGGCCGGTTACCGCGCGGTCCGGGTGCGGCCGGGCGACCGCTACGACGAAGCGGCCGGCGAGTTCCGCATCAGGCTGGGCGAGGCGGGGGACGTGGCACGGGTGGTGACCGAGCTCGCCGGGCGCGGCGTCGTGCCCGACGCGCTCGTGCACGCCGTGGCCAGCGCCGGCCGCGAACCCGCGGCCGGGGCGGAGCTGTCCGGTGCCGTGGATGCCGCCGTCACCAGCCTGCTGGCGCTCGCCCGTGCCGCGACACACCGGCCGGCCGGGCACGTCGCGCCACGGGTCATGGTGGTCACCGCAGGCTCGGTCGACGTGTCCGGGAACGACCCGCTGGTGCCGGCCAACGCGGCGGCGCACGGGATCCTGCGCACACTGCTGGCCGAGTCGCCTGGGCTGCGGGGCACGGTGATCGACATCGGCGACCGCGTGCCCGTCGCGGACCTGGCCGCCGAACTGCGGGTGGCCGAGCCGGAACGGGCCGTCGCCCTGCGTGGGCACCGGCGGTGGGTGCCGGTCGAACGCGAGCTCGACGTGCCAGACACCCACGCCGACGTGGTCAGGGACCGCGGCGCGTACCTCATCACCGGTGGCTTCGGCGGGTTGGGGCTCGCGGTGGCCCGAGGACTCGCGGCCACCGGCCGGCGCCCCCGGCTCGTGCTGCTGGGACGGCGCGACCCGCGCACCACACCGGGTCATCGCGCGGTGGCCGAGATCGCCGAGCTGCAGGCGCTGGGCGCCGACGTGCTGCCGATCGCCTGCGACGTCCGCGACCCCGTCGCGGTACAGACCGCGGTGTCCGAGGCGACCAGGGCGTTCGGTCCCCTCAGCGGCGTGTTCCACCTCGCCGGGGTGCCAGGTGGTCAGATGATCGCGTTCCGGGAGCCTGCCGACGCTAACGCCGTCCTCGCGCCGAAGACGGCCGGCACCATGCACCTGCTCGACGCGCTGCGGCAGGGGCCGTCCCCCGACTTCGTGGTGCTCTTCTCGAGCAGGGCCGCGGTGGACGGGCTCGTCGGCGGCGCGGACTACGCCGCGGCCAACGGGTTCCTCGACGCGGCCGCCCAGGTGTCCACCGTGTCCGGGCGGGTGCTCAGCATTGGCTGGCCCGTGTGGCTTGGCGCGGGCATGGCCGGTGCGGGCGGTCCCGACCTCACCAGGCTCGCGGACCTGGTCGCCGAGCTGGACCGCGGTGAGCCGGCGTCGCTGACCTGGGAGGGCGAGTTCGGGCCGCGGACGCACTGGGTGCTCGACGAGCACCGGGTCGACCGGCAGCCGATCATGCCAGGCACCGGCATGATCGACCTCGTCGTCGGGCTGTTCGCCGAGAAGCTCGCCGAGCCGGACGCGGCGGTGGAGCTGACCGACGTGGTGTTCCGCACTCCCTTCGGCAGCGACCGGCCGAGCACCCTGCGGGTCGTGTTCACGCCGGCCGGTGCCGGCCATGAGTTCGAGGTGTCCTCCCCGCAGGGGACGCACACGACCGGTCGGGTGGCGAGCGTGCCGCGGGTGGCCGCCACGACCGACGTCGACGCGGTGCGCACCCGGCTGACGGCGGCCGGGGCGACCGGCACGGGCGTGGCCGGGAACCGGCCGTTCACGTTCGGCCCGCGCTGGCGCAACATCTCGCGGGCATGGCGGGTCGACGACGAGACCCTCGTCCACCTGGAGCTGATGGCGGCCTTCGCAGGCGACCTCGACGAGCACCGCGTGCACCCGGCGCTGCTCGACACCGCGACCGCGGCGGTGTGCGGCCCGGACGACGGCGCGGTGGTGCCGTTCCTCTACCGCAGGATCGTCCTCGACCGCGACCTGCCCGCCGTGTTCTACAGCCATGTCCGCAGGCGTGCCGGTGGTTCCGGCACGGTGTCGGCGGACGTCGAGCTGATCGCCGAGGACGGGTCCGTCGTGGCCCGCATCGAGGGCTTCACGATGCGGCGTGCCGACTTCGCCGACGCGGCCGGCGAGGGCTTCGGCAAGCTCGCGGCGCCGCGGCGCCCCGAGCCGGACCAGGAGCTCGGCGACCCCGGCGAGAGGATGGGGTTGACCACGCAGGAAGGAGTCCGGCTGCTCATGCGTCTGCTCGCCGGCCGGACCCCGCCGTCCGTGCTGGTGCGCCACCACCGGGACGGTCGGCCGGTCTCGCCCGCTCTGCCGGCCGGCGAACCGCCACGGCAGACGACGCCGACCGCCACGTCGACCGCCATGCCCGTCGCGGTGCCCGCGGTGTCCACGTCGGGGCCGGCGCCCGAGCCCGCGCCAACCCCGGCAGCCGGCGTACGGGACCGCCTGCGTGGCCTGTGGGAGCAGGCGCTGGGCGCCGAGCCGGACAGCGACGAGGTCGACTTCTTCGACGCGGGCGGCGACTCCCTCGCGGCCGTCGAGCTGATGGCCAAGATCAGGTCGACCTTCGGGATCGAGCTGAGCATCGGCCTGCTCCTGGACGCACGCACATTCGGCGCGCTGCTGGCCCTCGTCGAGGAACGCTAGTCCGCCGCTGGTCCGCCTCCCCGGATTTCTCTGCGTGGGTCGCGAAGGGGTCCTAGCCGGAGGCGGACAGGTGCGCGGACAGGTGTCGTGCTGTCGGGTGTGTGAACACGTCGCCGATGTCGACGGTTCGGCCGAGCAGCTCGGTCATGCGGTTGGCGACGCGCATGGCGAGCAGTGACTGGCCGCCGTTGAGGAAGAAGTTGTCCTGCTCCCCGAGGCCTGGGCGGCCGAGGATCTCGCGCCACAGTGCGACGATCCGGCCGGTCAGTTCCGGGTCGGGGTCGGCGCCCGCGGGGTGTGACCCGGTGGCCGGCCGCGCGAGCGGCGCGGAGCGCAGTGCCGGATAGTCGAGCTTTCCGTTGCTGTTGCGGGGAAACACGTCGACCACGGTGATGGCGGACGGCACCGCGTACGAGGGCAGGTGCTCGCGGAGGTGCTGCCACACCCGAGCCGGCAGCTGGGGCTCTTCCGCGTCCGGTGCCGGCTGGACGAACAGCCGTAGCTCGTTTCCGTCGGCGACGACGGCCGCGCTGTCGCGGACGTCCGGGTGCCGGCGGGAGACCGCCTCGAGCTCGGTGAGCTCGATCCGGTGGCCGCGTACCTTCACCTGCCGGTCGTTGCGGCCGAGCAGTTCGAGCGAGCCGTCGGGCCGCCACCTCGCGACGTCGCCGGTGCGGTAGAACCGGCCGTGCCTCGGGTGGTCGCCGAACCGTTCGGCGGTGAGCTCCGGCAGGCCGTGGTACCCGGCGCTCACCCCGGCGCCGGCGACGCACAGCTCGCCGGGCAGGCCGGGGGGCGCCTCGGCGCCACTCGCGTCGAGGATGAACGTCGTGGTGTTCGCGATCGGGCGGCCGACCGGCACCGGCCCGCGCGGCGCGGCGCTGATCTCGGCGACCGTCGACCAGATGGTGGTCTCCGTGGGGCCGTAGACGTTGTACAGCCGGCAGCCTTCCCCGAGCAGACCCTCGGCCAGCTCGGCGGTCATCGGCTCGCCGCCGCACAGCACGGTCCGCCCGGCGAGCTCCCCCTTGGCATGCGCGAGGACGAGCCGCCACAGGGTCGGGGTGCCCTGTACGACGGCGACGTCGTGCTCCACGATGAGGTCGAGCAACGCCCTCGGCTCGGGATGCGCGTTGTCCGCCACGATCACCGGCGCGCCGCGGGTCCACGGCATGAGCAGTTCGAGTGCGGAGATGTCGAACACCGGCGTGGTGGACCACAGCGTGGCGGTCCGTGCGGACATGTCCAGCCGGGTGGCGAAGTCGACCACCACGTTGGCCAGGTTCCGGTGGGTGACCACGACACCCTTCGGGGTGCCGGTGGAGCCCGAGGTGTAGATGACGTAGGCCGCAGAGTCAGGCGTCGCCGCCGGCGCGACCTCGACGTCCGGCGACGTCGCCAGCTCGTCCCAGGCGATCGCGTCGTGGCCGTCGGTCCACTGTGGAGCATCGAGGTCGGTGACGACGAGCCGGGGGGCCGCGTCGGCGAGCTGCCCGGCCAGCCGCCTCGCCGGTTGCCCCGGGTCGAGGGGGAGATAGCAGGCGCCGGTCAGCCACACGGCGAGCATCCCGGCCGCGAGCGGCACGCCACGTCCCAGCGCGAGGCCGACGACGTCGCC
>Ga0307512_10004284_pt1 | contig 15738 bp, 15 predicted proteins | sample 14_EM_MG_FD_200267 | JGI IMG/M metagenome (GOLD analysis project Ga0307512, IMG submission 200267) | Populus trichocarpa ectomycorrhiza microbial communities from riparian zone in the Pacific Northwest, United States - 14_EM | ecosystem: Host-associated > Plants > Roots > Unclassified | place... | reverse complement strand
ACGGAATGTAAGGCATTTATACTGGATTTCATCACGGCACTCATCCACGTCTCGTAGGTTCCGTTGGGTGCATTGCCAGCTAGAGTACCTTGCTGGGTGCCTCCCGGGGCGTATCCGGCATGCCCTAGGCGAATTACCATCAACGCTCGATGGGACATATGAACGCACGTTGCGAGAGATCAAAGATACTAACTGGGAATTTGCTCGACGACTGCTCCTGTGTGTCGCTGTTGTTTCCCGTCCGCTCCGAGTCGAAGAACTGGCAGAACTACTTGCATTTGATTTCGATGCGGGACAGATTCCGACATTTCACGAGGATTGGCGCTCGAAGATCCGGTAGAAGCGGTACTGTCGACGTGCTCGACATTGCTTTCCCTTGTCAACGCCCAAAATTCCCAAGTAATACAATTTTCACACTTCTCGGTCAAGGAGTTCTTGACCTCTTCCCGCTTTGCCGAAAAACACGACACGATTTCCAATCGCTACCATGTTTCTGTAACACCCGCCCACACCCTTGTCGCTCGAGCATGTCTTGGTATTCTATTGCACCTGGACAAAGCTATCACTAGAAGTACCCTGCCAAAATTTCCTCTTGCTGAATATGCTGCCGAGCATTGGTTTGAACATGCCCGTTTTGAGGTTGTGTCGCAAAATGCATTTGAAGGCATGAAACAGCTGTTTGACTGGAGGAAACCACACCTAGCCGTTTGGCTCTGGATATGTGACCCAACTGTTCCCTCCTGGAGACGAGACAAGTCAGAAAAAGCACCGTTGATACCTTATGGAACCCCGTTGCACTACGCCGCGTTTTGCGGTCTACACGACATTGTGAAAGTCTTGGCCATCGAGCGCCCACAAGATGTAAACTCACGGAGGTTCACTGGCGAGGAAACACCTCTGCACCTAACTTCACGGGTGGGTCCTGTGGATCTGGCCTGGTTCCTCATCGAGCACGGTGCCGACACAGCAGCCCAGAGTGAGGACTGGACGACTCCGCTGCATCGGGCGTCCGAAGAGGGTCATGTGGATATGGCCCGGCTCCTCATCGATTACGGCGCCGACGCGGCAGCCCAGAGCGAGGACGGGACGACTCCGCTGCATCGGGCATCCGAAGAGGGTCATGTGGATGTGGCCCGGCTCCTCATCGAACACGGTGCCGACGCAGCAGCCCAGAACGAGGACGAGACGACCCCGCTACATCTGGCGTCCGAACAGGGTCATGTGAATGTGGCCCAACTCCTTATCGAGCACGGCGCCGACCCAGCAGCCCGGAATGAGGATGAGACGACCCCGCTGCATTGGGCGTCCGAATGGGGTCATGTAGATTTGGCCCGGCTCCTCATCGAGCACGGCGCCGATGCGGCAGCCCAGAGTGGGGATGGGACGACCCCGCTGCATCGGGCGTCCGAAGGGGGTCATATGGATCTGGCCCGGCTCCTCATCAAGCACGGCGCCGACGCAGCAGCCCAGAGCAAGGATGGGACGACACCACTCCATCGGGCGTCCGAAGGGCGTCATGTGGATATGGCCCGGCTCCTCATCGAACATGGCGCCGACGCAGCAGCCCAGGGCGACCACGGGACGACACCGCTGCATGGGGCGTCCGCACGGGGTGATGTGGATCTGGTCCGGCTCCTCATCGAGCACGGCGCCAACGCCGCAGCCAAGAACAAGGACGGGACGACACCGCTGCATCGGGCCTCCAGACGGGGTGATGTGAACGTGGCCCGGCTTCTCATCGAGTACGGCGCCGACGTGGCAGCCCGGCGTGAGGACGGGACGACACCGCTGCATCGTGCGTCCGACCGGGGTCATTTGAATGTGGCCCGGCTCCTCATCAAACACGGCGCCGACGCAGCAGCCCCGAGCGAAGACGGGACGACTCCACTGCATCAGTCGTCCCGACGGGGTCACGTGGATGTGGCCCTGCTCCTCATCGAGCACGGCGCCGACGCCGCAGCCCAGAGCAAGGACGGGATGACACCACTACATCGGGCGTCCGGACGGGGTCATGTGGATGTAGCCCGGCTCCTCATCGAGCACGGCGCTGACGCCGCAGCCCAGAACAAAAACGGGACGACTCCGCTACATCTGGCGTCCGAAGGGGGTCATATGGATGTGGCCCAGCTCCTCATCGAGCACGGTGCCACAATAAGGCCAAATTGACCATTAGTATGCTGCGTCCTCCCTTGATACATCTGTAGCGAATTGAGTGCGCGATGCGGATCGATTCGATATACCCAGTCACACTCATTGACTATCACTTGGCATATTTTAGCACGTATTAGCTGTTTAGCTGTTCCTCGCAAATTGTCATATTACAGACATAGTAGCCATCCTTTATAGGGTAGGTAGTTGACTTATGTACGACCCCAAGGTGGTTCACTAGTACTGGCGTCTGTACTTCCCTTGTCCGATCCCCAATGTCAGGCTACTACAAGCATTTATCTTTATCTCACTCATCCCTTGATATCCCGGTTTCCGGCTCTGTGTGTCCTTTTCTCCTACCCACAGGCGATGACTATGCTTACCGTACGTACCCGTCTTATCACCATGGCATGCGACGACTGCGAGCTCGGTGTGCGATCTGGTAATGCGTGCAGCTGTGAGCACTGCGCCCACGCCTATCGGTTTGGCTGGGTGGCTAATCGGGCCTTCGACCAATTGCCCATGAGCACCAGTAAGTCTACAGCCAACTTGTTATGGTGGGTGTACGATAACGGAAAAGGGACGGGAAATTTAGCATACCTGTAATTTTTTATCTCAAGATAAGGCGTTTGCATCTTAGGAACGGTTATCTCTGTTGCGTACACACAATACTATGCTGTACTGTAGTCCCGTGAAGCTGTTTGGTGTGTACAAGCACAAGCACAAGGTTAGAGAGTGTCCACTGGCATCATGACTGAATTGTTGGTGGGGGAGTGGCGGAATGGCCCTTCCGAGTTGCCATATTCATATTCACCAGGAAGCGCTCAGCCCGTAGCGGTAGCGGCCGTAGCCCTCATTGGCTCGGCAAGCTGACTTTCACTCCTTTTCTCGTCCCTTTACCACTTCTTCACCTGGCAGATCATCACGATCTGCGCATCTACGTCCTCCATTTCCTGCTCGACCGAAGAGACCACCTGAAAGTCGAGAGAGAGCATCGTCACCGATTCGGATACTATCAACGCAAACGACAACCAGATTTTCTTTACTCGTCTTCCAAGATGTGATGGCGCAACCGCAGTCTAGGAATAAGAAAAAGCAGTACGAGATCCGCGACGTCCTCGGGACTGGCTCGTTTGGAAAAGTCACAATACGTGTGAGAGCCTCTCGAGTGTATAGACTCTAATACTGTAAATATATCACAAACACCACATCATGGTCATCGCATATGGCAGCGCGCGACAGGCATGTACCACCAGAACAGTACCCCCTCGCTGAGCGCCGCCCAGCCGGCCCATGCACGCCTCCCCCGCCGCCACCCCAGCTCTCCTTCGCTGCTCAGACGGCGCCTGGGGACGTCACGCGTGAGGTCGCACTGACGGCCATTCAGAAGAACAAAGCCAAGGGGAATAAGGAGAGCGTGTGGTGTGAGATGTGGGTGCTCCAGGGTCTAGATCATCCCAACATCGTGGGTCGTATTTCCCCACCCCCTTTTTCTCCATGATGCGCCTGCGCGCGCGTTCTCGTTTGTCTCCTAACATGTTTGGTTGTCTTTCTGTAGGTCAAATTCTACGAATGGTTCGATTCTCGGACAAGATACTACCTCGCATTCGAGCTCGCTGTCGGCGGCGAGCTCTTTGAGCGCCTCAGTCTGCGCGGCCATTTGTCGGGACGATATTCCGTAGCAGTGCTTCTGTACGTCGATTGTTCTTCTCCCGGTGATAGCAACGAGCGACTGGTGCGTTTCGTTTTATCCCTATTTCTGTCTTGTCCGGCGTGAACTACCTGCACGACCACAAAATCCGCATGGCCATTCTCAATGAGACATGTAATGGAGTCTGGTTGTAGTCCAAGTCCGTGGAATTCACGCCCATTCGACCACAAGGAGCGTTATCAAGTGATGGGATCCAAGGAGAGCGGCATAATCCAAGTAATTTTCTCTTGGCTGTGGTGGGTATTTGAGTCGCAGGTATCGATATCAGGGGGCATCTGGGTCAAATAGCCGAACCCAGACCTCTGTCAGTCAACTCTGCGACTCGCGGACGGGGACATGTGGTGGCCCCGGCTCGTCCCTCAACCTCAAGCAGGAGAACTTCTCACAGACCCGATCCCACACCAAACCGTTCTGCGAGCCGACTCTGTCGTGTCCACGGCAGATCCGTCTCCGGGCCCATGGCTTCGGCTTCCGGGCACTTCAGTTCCACCTTCGCCTCGCGGCAGCGTACTATTAGCCTGTCATCCACGGTCTCAAGTCCCAACCCCAAAAACCCGGCTGCTAGTAGAGGACCAATGGAACCATCCCACCCGCATCCTCCGTGCGCTATCCATGCGAGGCGTGCGGCTTCTCCTACACCTTCAGAGGTGTCAGTTGTTTTGGGTTCCGTTTCAGGCGCCCGACGACCGTTTCCGAGGTGGTGGTTGGATGGAACTAGTTAAGTGGGTTTTCAATTTTTTTTTATCATTCCCAGCCGTCCACCTTTATTATACTGAGCGCCGAACGCAGGAAATCGGCAGATTTATAGAAGCTCATTTCGCTGACATGTTCCGACTTCTCCCCGAGCCAATGCCTAATATGGGTCCTAGAGAAGAAAAGCGGATTAGCTCTTCAAGCTTCAACCCTGTTAGAAGCCCCAGAGCTGATTTTGACTCCTGCCCGGGATCCAGAAATGTCGGAGCCAGCCAACCAGGCAGAGGCAGCGGCGGAATGCTACTCCCCTCGTTCGCTCTATCGAGTCCTAGCCGGAAAGGTTCGCGATCGATGAAAAGGTATTCCTCGCCTGGCTCTCCTCTGACGGCCCATTTCCCCAGACGCGTCAACGGTGAAGACAGCTTTCTCCGACCTGGCACTCCTCCTAAGAGTTCCCCGTTACGTAACCAGAGTCGAGTTTCTTCCCTGCCAAGTTTCCCGGCAATAGGGTAGTGTGGAATCCATAGTAGGGTGGGAGGGGGTCACCCGTCGTCCTTCCTACCTTTTTTTCTCGTCATTTGCTTTTTTGTTCTTTTGTTTTGATTTGGTCTTGCCTTCGGTGTTATATTTATCATCCTCATTCATTCCATCTCCTTCGTACCTCTTGTTTTTGGACACCGCAAATCACGTTTCGGGATCGCATATACCTGGTAGATTAACCTGTACTTTATTTCAGACACATTCTCGCAGACATATACGATATCATGGAGGCCTTATTATGACACTCATTGTATGGGTTGTAATACATGTCTCATCACCCAAGCCTTGGTCATCATTACCCTGCGCGTTGCGCTTACATGATAAGAGGTGTGGATATGCCACCTGCCCGCCCGCGAGCCCCATCCCTCTCAATTACTATGTGCCGTCGCTCACAGCTCCATGTGCTAAAAGTAGCTGCATAATATCACGAAATCCCTCCCTTGATGCTTCTTCGAAGGGAGTCATCCCTAAATAGTCCCGTGCATTCACATCCGCACCACGCCCAACGAGCTCCCGAGCGAATTCCATGTATCCACCCATCGACGCGAGATGCAACGGAGTCGACTTGCGACCGTCCGAGGCATCCACTTCTGCGCCGTGCTTGACAAGCACCTGGGCGAATTCCACGTGTCCGCCACTCAAGGCGACATGCAATGGAGTCGAGCCGGAACTATTCCGGGGGTTCACCTCCACGCCATGCTCGACGAGTATCTGAGCAAATCGTACATGCCCGCCTATCAATGCGAGATGTAACGGAGTCGACTCCTCGTTGTTCTGGGCATTCACATCCGCGCCATGCTCGACGAGCATCCGAGCGAATTCCACATGTCCGCCCTCGGACGCGAGATGCAACGGAGTCGACTTGTGACTGTCCTGGACATTCACATTCGCGCCGTGCTCAACGAGCACCCGAGCGAATTCTACATGTCCGCCCTCAGACGCGAGATGCAACGGAGTTGACTTGTAACCGTCCCGGGCATTCACATTCGCGCCGTGTCCAACGAGCATCCGAGCGAAATCCACGCGTCTGCCCTCAGAGGCGAGATGCAACGGAGTCGACTTCTGGTCGTCCTGGGCATTCACATCTGCGCCATGCTTAACGAGTAACTGAGCAAATTCCACATGTCCGTCCTTCAATGCGAGATGCAACGGAGTCGACTTCTGGTCGTCCTGGGCATTTACATCCGCGCCACGCTCAATGAGCTCCCGAGCGAATTCCACTTGTCCGCCCCCAGACGCGAGATGCAACGGAGTCGACTTGTAACTGTCCTGGGCATTCACATTCGCGCCGTGTTCAGCGAGCATCCGAACGAATTCCACATGTCCGCCTTCGGACGCGAGATGCAACGGAGTCGACTTGTAAATGTCCCGGACATTCATATTCGCGCCGTGTTCAACGAGCATCCGAGCGAAATCCACGTGTCTGCCCTCAGAGGCGAGATGCAACGGAGTCGACTTCTGGTCGTCCTGGGCATTCACATCTGCGCCATGCTTAACGAGTAACTGAGCAAATTTCACGTGTCCGCCCTTCAATGCGAGATGCAACGGAGTTGACTTCTGGTCGTCCTGGGCATTCACATCCGCGCCACGCTCAATGAGCCCCCGAGCGACTTCCACATGTCCGTCCTTCAATGCGAGATGCAACGGAGTCGACTTCTGGTCGTCCTGGGCATTCACATACGCGCCACGCTCAATGAGCTCCCGAGCGAATTCCACATGTCCGCCCCCAGACGCGAGATGCAACGGAGTTGACTTGTAATTGCCCTGGGAATTCACATTCGCGCCGTGTTCAACGAGCATCCGAACGAATTCCACATGTCCGCCCTCAGACGCGAAATGTAACGGTGTTGACTTGTAATCGTCCTGGGCATTCACGTCCACGCCGTGCGTGACGAGCATTCGAGCGAATTCCACGTGTCCGCCCCCAGATGCGAGATGCAACGGTGTCGAGTCGTAACTGTCCTTGGCATTCACATTCGCCCCGTGCTCGACGAGCACACGAGCAAATTCCACATGACCACGTCTCAATGAGACGTGTAATGGAGTCTGGTTGTAGTCCGAGTCTGTGGCATTCACGTCCTGTGAGCATTCGACCACAAGGAACGTTATCAGGTGGTGGGAGCCAAGGAGAGCAGCATAATGCAGGTAGCTTTCTCTTGGCTGTGGTGGGTATGTGGGTCGCTGGTGTCGACGACAGGGGGCATATGGGTCGAATAGCCAAACCCAGATCGCAAGATGTCGCGTCCTCGGGTCGAACAGACGCTTCATGCCATTTTTCGTGTTTGTTGACATATTCTCCAATCGCGCGTGGTCCACCCAGTGCTCGGCTGCATATTCGGCAAGAGGGAAGTCCTTCAGGCTATCCCTGGTGATGTTTTCGTCGAGATGCAGTAGGATGCCCAGACAAGCTTGTGTGACAAGTGTATGAGCGGGTGTCATGGAAACGTGGTAGCGGGAAATAGTGTAACTGGCTTGGGCGAGGCGGGTCGACATTAAAAATTCTTTCACTGAAAAGTGAGAAAATTGTACAACTTCGGAGCCCTCGACTTTGACAACAGCAAGTAGACTGGAGCAGGTGGACAATACGGCGCCTACTGGTTCAACTGGGCGCCAACCGGTACGAAATGTTGGAGTTGGCCATGTGTCAAAATCCAACGCGAGGAACTCCGCGAGCTCCTCGACACGAAGAGGACGAGATGCGACTGCGACACATTGGAAGATGCGGTGGGCAAATATCCAATTTGCCTTATCCATATCTTGCAATGTACGTTCGTACGTCCCATCGAGGGTCTCTGGTATTTCTTCCAAAGCTTGTCGGATACCGGCGGGCAGGCAACGCCGAAGCAAGTCCAGCTGACAGTATACCCATCTGAACCTGTATTGTAGAGATGAACAAGCGCAGTAGAACATGCTGGCATTAATATCTCACATTCCGTCAGCTTTTCTTGTCAGAGCTTCAATAACCCGTTCCTTGTCCGCCGTTCTCCATCCCTTAATCATCGGGTCCATGTAGACGATAGCATTGACATAGTTGACGATGTCCTGTTTCTGTCCACTTTGTTCGTGTAGAGAAACAGTGCGGAAAGGGAAATAATCAAGAACGGCCTTGATGCCGACCTCGGGTCGGCTCGTGATGCAAATGTGTAAATTTCGGAGGTGTAAGTTGACGAGGTCCTCCAAGAACCCCAAAATATTTTCACGAGGGGAAGGGGTGCCAGATGTATTTGGACATTCATCCAGTCCATCGATAATTAGATAAACCGGGGCTTGACCTGGGTGTTTCAGTATGTCTCTAAGACATCCGATAAGTGCATTGTTACTTGGTTGTCGTGATCCATCACCGTGCGTCGAATAGAACTCGGAAAGGATGGCGGAATGGGAATCAGACTGATCGCAAAGCTGGACTAGTAGAGATGACACCAATCCACGAAGGTTCTTCTTATTGTCATCTCGGAAGTCGCAGTAGAAAAACCCCAACAAGGCCAGCCCACGTTTGCGCATGTCATCAACGTTCTCGATGATGGTAGAACTAGCCAACCCCATAGGATCTCGCTGCGAAAATTCCGTAAGATGTACGTACCAGATGACACTCTTCCCTGAGCCGGCTACGATTTGCAAAATTGTCCATTTCAGCAAAAACGAAAACGTATGATACAGACACCCACGCTTTCCATGAACCCATAATAGCAAATCTGGACCACTGGCAGACGATGTCCATTTTGCGAAAGTATTACCCTCGACGAACCATCCTGATGTTCCTTCATAGTGGGATTCGCGAGCAGTGTTGTGATTTTTCCACGGGTCTGGAGGAGAAAGCCACTGCCGAGCCTCTTTCTGCAACTTCTTGCCTATGAGACGGCCGGAATTTACCAACCAGCCGCATGGGTAAAAGGAACAGCCTACGTTGTGATTCATTGATTTTGTTCAAGACGTCTTGCATACTTTCTATCGTGCAGTCAAGCACACTGATAGCTTAACTCATCAACCCAACTTACTCAAAGCACCCCAGATAGCATCTGTCGATGCCTTGCCATCTAGAAGGCAGGATGTTCAACAACAAATAAGCGTCAAGCCGGATAAGGTTGCCTTACCATCGATGACTTCCCTCATGTTCCGAACGAGACCGTGGATTATCTCAAGGGTCTGCGTTGCAGTCGTACGGGCCTCGTCCAGTGTCAGTCTATCGAGTCTTTGTAGCACTGACCCGATCTCATTCTCTCCCAATATCTTTTTAACCAATTTCACTACCTTGCGTTCAGTCAAGTCACCTATAGACGGGGACGCACTCACATGGCCGACTCTGTTTGATCTGCTTGGTCACGAGAGCGATCGTGGACAGGAGTTCCACCAGTATCTTTACAATGATTTTCCCCATACCTACTGTAGGGGGTAGCTCGGTATAGACTTCAAGTCGGCTAAGGAAGTGTTCGACAGTCTCGAGTAGGCTGATAAGAGCATCATAGCTTGTGCTAACGTCTTTGATCGTCTGATATATTTTAGACGTCAGAGGGATAGGGGATTAGGAACTGGGAAAAACGGACTGCGAGTAGGATACCAACGGCTGCGAATATCGGTTTCGCAGGGGGAAATGACTACAGAACGAGCATCAGGGACCGGAGGTACTGTACTAGAAAAAAAAACGCTAGCCTACGCACCAGACCAATACCCTCGCCAAGCGTTGTACTTGTGGAAAGCGCATTGAGGACATAGACCACTTGTTTGAGCAATTTCATAACTTTGCCACCATCTCCAGGAAATGCACTCAAGGGCCGAGCTTGCTGTTGGAGAATTCCCATGATAGAGTTAACAGAATGGCAATTTTCGAGTTGCCTAGCAAGAGGATGGTTGACCAATTTCATCCCTGTCTGCTTTTCATAGCTCTGTAGGGCAGCATCGAAGAGCAGCTGCAGTCTAGAGCTAGAAGGGCCACTCATTTTTGGGTGGAAGAAATGTGTAGAAGAATTTGCGCTGCGTGAGGATAGGATAGACAGTGGAGGTAGTCGTCGTCGTGGCTGGCGAGGCCCAGAGCCAGAGGAGGACAAGGCGTCATTTCCAATTTCCCACGTGCCGAATGAAAAGACCGGTCTGGATCGGGTTTGAATTTGAAGCTTTGAAGCTTGAATCCCCGATTACCTTAACCTCGTCGACGCATCGTTGCCGATTTTACACCTGCTGCGATCTCACACCCCACACTCATGGGCTTTGATCTTCAATGTAATCGGCTCTCATACCGGAAATCATTGACTGACAAGGCAGTCGTCATAGGTACCCCGCGTCCTTGGGTTAAACCTCGCGCCCACTGGCACTGATCCCAACTAACATTTAATTATCTCAGGCGACATGTGAGTCCCATGAGAACACCACTTTGACAGTTGCTAAAACTAAAATATTTACAAACTAAATAACACGTTGCACACAGGCTCGCATATATTCTGTGGTGTGGGCCTCTACTGACACGCATGGTAGCCCGACGTCGGGGCGGTCAGGTCTCTGTGGGACAGGCGGTTTGGAGGGCTATCCAAGTGCGCTTCTTTTTTTATCGTTCTGAGTCGTCTCCTATTATCATAGAAACTCATTTCGCTGAGATGTTCCGACCTCTCCCTGAACCGGTGCCCTATGTGGATTCTAGGAAAGAAAAGTGGATTAGCTCTTCTGCTTCAGCGCTCGTGGAAGGCCCGGAACTGATTACGACGCCTCGCGATTCAAAAACGCCGGAGCGGCAGCGGCAGAATGTTGCTACTGTACTCTCTTCGTTCGTTCTGTCCTAACAGGAAATGTCCCCAATCCATAAAAAAAAACGCATTCCTCGCCTCCCTTGACGACTGTCTAGTCCCTCGAACGCGGCAATGGTGCAATGGTGGAGACAACTTCCTCCACCTTCCACTCCTCTCAAGTGTTCCCCATGGCGTAACCAGAGTCGAGTTTCTATTCTTCCGGCGGTAATGAAGTCTCCCAGCAATAGGGTACCAATGTGGGAACCATGTCAGGGGGGGTCACCTATGAACGCCGTCCTTTTTCCTTGTTTTTTTCTAATTTGGTCTTGCTTTCGACGTTATATTTATCGTCCTCATCCATCCATCTCTTTCGTACTTTTGGATATGGCAAATCATTATCGCATATGCCTTGTAGGTTGTTGACTCGTGCTTTATTTCAGACACATTTTCGCGGACTTGTACGATATCATGGACTATGTATTGATGATAACTCGTTGTATGGGTAATAATACCAATTCTCTTTAACGTCTTGTGCTGTGCATGACGAAGCGGGGACAAAAAGCCACCCTCTTGCACGTGACTTCCATCTCCCATTTTTTGGCACTTTTTTTTGTTTTTGTTTTGGGTTCGATTACCGTGCGCCTCGGGGTACAGAACCCCATGTAGCACTTCCAACTATAAGTAAACGACTGGAGTGTGTCTGGAAAGTAATAGTAATATAAACCGATTTTTTGGCACATATTCTTCGATTCCTCCCCATCAAGTTATATTGTTCCTTACACACGAACTCTGGTCGGATGAGTACTGTATTATCACGCTACTAGGATTTGTCCAGGATGTCTCGTAGCTCACGTTGGGACAATAAACACCAATTGAAAAAAAAAAAGTTATATTGTAGTGTACTTCTAAACCATGTCATATTCGCGAAATATCTCCTCCTGTGTACTAATTGCGCATTTAATGACTTACCTGGAAATATTTTGGGAGCGTCAGGTGTACTTGGTATAATTGGATGACACCTTGACACTAAAGAACCCCATAATGGCTACCTTTTCTTCTGAGGAGAATCACTACTGTTGGACTCCGAGTGCGTGGCTGGGGGAATACTTGACGGGGTGTGAGGGCGCTGCCGGTGTTTGGCATGTAAAGAAGGTCGACGGTGACAAGGTACTTTGCAAAAAATCAGGCTTGGGTAGGGTTTTGGCGACGTTGGGGAACCGGTGGGCACATCGTGCATACAAGATCTTATAGGCATTATCTTGTACAGACAAGCCATGCAACCGGTGCACCAAATCATCGATCTCCTGGTCTTCTTCCTCCCGCGTTAGCTCTTTGCGACGGACAACTTCGGGGTTCGAGGTTTGCGTGGGAATGGGGAAGGCCTCTGTCTCTTGCCAACTGCGGGCTTGTCGTGTTCGGGACTCGGTACTGTTGCTCCTTGTGCCAGGTAAGTCATCCAGCTGGTCCTCTGATGGAAGAAAGGGGAATCGAGGGCCAGAGAAGACGTTGCGCGCAAGTTTGTACACTTCGTTGTAGTCAAAGGGTACTCCTGCCGACTGGTTGGGGTGCCTGTAGAGGAGACAACGGTAAAGTGTTTCGCGATCCTCGGGGTGGAAACCGAGCCAAAACATCATGTCACGCTCTTCCTCAGATAGACGGCGCCTGTCGAGAAGCTGGTGGCTCAAGATTTGGAAGTGTTGGTAATACCGAAATACGTCATCTTCTCCTTTCATGTATAGCTTCATTGAGAACTTGACAAAGTCTTAGAGCTGTTGCTTGGAGTGGCGCCGGGATGCCCCGCCAAGATACATGTCTTCAACAGAACGACGGAATTCGGCCCAGTCGCGAGAGTCATAGCCTTCCAAAGTTCTCCAGAGGTCGCGCTCCGATCGATGTATATATAGGACGATCCTTTCTACTTTCTGCTCATTGGTGAGACCACAGCTATCGGTGATCAGCTCATACTCTTGTAAGAAGTCCTCCAGGTGATTATCTTGTCCTGAGAAGTATGGCGCTTCACAGGAACGTGGCGATGGCATGACCGTGGGGCTGGTGGTCGAGGCCATGTAGGGAGTGGTCGTGGAAGGTTGAGGTGGGGAAAGAGGGGGCCGAAAGGCGGCAGGTGTGGAGGTGGTAAGGGCGAAATGTCAGGGACAGGGATATCAAAAAGGGTGTGATGAGGCTTTGCGTTCAGGCCGAGAGAGCTGGAGGGATAGGGGGAGGACTTTGCTGTAGGAAGAAGGGACAGAAAGGTCTTCTGCGGGAATGGGACCCCCCTTCTTAGGGCAATCAACAACAAAGAGAAATGAAGTGTTGAACAAAGGGAACGAGGATAATGTTTGATTCAACCTCGCTGGGGGTAGCGAATTTGTAGTGTGGCAGGTGTCGTGCAGGGGTGTTTGGAAGTAGAACTATTGGTCCATTGGAGAGAAGAGGGCCACTGGGAGAAGTGATGAGGGAGAGACGGCGATCACTCGGCGATCTTACTGGATTACGCGGTTGAAAGGAGGCCTAAGAGTTTAATATACCGGTACCCGAGAATAGGTACTAGTCCAAAAGTAGTAGGGATCAACAGAAAGGTGTTAGAGCCAGGCAAAGTGTTAACTTGAAAGGAGGTCATAACCACCAGTACGTCCAGGATGAAGTCACGCACGTCGGAACCTTCTTTGTTTCACACCTTAAGCAGTCTCGAAGCCCACACCCACACAACTCACATTCATGGATTTTGATTTTCGGTGCAATAGGCTCTCATGCCGGAAATCGTTAACCGACAAGGCCGTCGTCGTGAGTGATCCTTCTGCGTCGTTGGTCCATAACCTCGCGCGCGTTGTCATGGCATTTACCCTTACTAATGTTATCTCAGACAACTTGTGAGATCGTGAGGATGAGAATAAGTAGATAGCTACTGACATCACATAACTTACAGGCTCGCATATATTCTGCGGTACGGCCTCACAACCTGCACAAGCACCCACTGGCACACCGTCCTGGCTGGGGCGGCGAGCTTCTGACTGACTGGCTCTTCGGCCTCACGTTCTAGTGGATTGCGCGAACGAACTGTTCGGCGCATCGCGGCTTTGCCCCGGTGCGGTACCAATTCTTGCTAAATGGATAGCTCGAGAGCCACTACTGATGACCTACTAAAACCTCTGCTCGCGAATCACAAAAAAAAGCTTGCGAAACGTCTCTCACAGAACCGTACGTCTTTTTTCGGGCATTTTCTGCCCCGAATGAGAACGGAGAAAACGTTAAAAACACACATTTATACCACGTGGCCTCGGTCAAAAAGTGACGATGTTGTGGTGAGCAGCGCCATCGAATGCTTTTGAACTCGGGGAGGAAGAAAGGAACACGGGACGCTTGTCAGGTTTCCTCGCTGCACCCTTCGAATGATTACAAGACGGTGCGCATGTATGCGCACGCTAAGAGCATGCCCTGGCAATACTCAATCGCGCTTCTCCTTTGGCTGCTAGTCTGTGTTGTCCGGCTTGAATCCAGCGACGATACTGGAAATCTGCAGTCGCGCTATCTCTTTCTGGCAGTACCAGATCCATCAGGAGAAGTGAGCGATCTATTTTTCGGCTCTAGGCTTAAGGCTAGAAAATGTCGCTCGTGTCAACTGCGCCCCGCGATTTCCCTTGGCAGTTCCTTCCAGCATGCCGTCGTGCGGAGCATCAACGACAAGAATGCGCAATTGCAAAAGCAGCTCGAAAATCTCGTGAGAGAGGGTAGCTACTGTCTTCCCGTGAAAGAGTTAAACTTTCGTCCTGTGACACTACGATCTTCTCAGCGGACAGCGAGATCAACCTGTTGAGCAGCAAATTATCTGGTGACTTTTTGAGAAACTCCTTGGGTTTCGCTACAGCAATAGCTCGGTGACTATTTCCGTCCTTTCATTATATAGACCTCGAACGCGACTTGGATCTGGAAAGGCGAAAAAATCGGGAGCTTCAGGAGACGTCAAGGGAGAGGGATAAGGAGTATCAGAAGCTGAAGGTCTGTGGTCCACCTACGCGTATGGTAGTGACGACGAGTTCCCTTCTGCCCTGTCACAGGCGCAGTACGACAAGCTCAAGCGCAGAGCGCTCCTGGCGCCGACCGTCGGCGCGAACCAACCAGGCATCCCCCACGCAGGCGCACCCGATCTTCGCCCGGGCGTCGTCGGCATAGACGTGAACCGAGTACGTGCCCCAGTCCTCCTCCTCCTTTCAAAGTCAACAACTCTCATAACTCTCCTTGACCAGTCAACGTTTGGCGGTCAGATCCCGAGACCAGCGGCGATGGGAACTCGCACCACGAGCCAGTTCGGCGGCGGCGGCAATCCAGGAGGAGGGCCGGCGCTGTTGTGGAGCCACAACCCACTTCAGCCGCACGTTTCGTCCCAGAATCCTACCCCGGTGCGACAGCCGTTCGTTGCGAGTGAACGGTCTCTCGCGACCTCGGAACGAGCGAACAGCGCGCAGGAAGTCGAGGAACTTCTGGGGAGCCAAGGCCGGAGAGCAAACTATCAGGGTGGGTGGGCAGGCATGGGTCAGGCCCAGAAGCAGCGGAGTAAGCAGTACATTTCCGGTTTTGTATTGAACTGAACGTTCTCGGACCATGCACAGTGTTTGGTTCATCGTCGGGCAAGCGGCCATCTGGGACGTTTAGGCCTGGGGGAGGGAGCAAGTGACCCGTCCATCTTTGACAGCGATTATACATTTGGGATAAAAAGCCATCCAATCAACCGCGAGGTGAAGAAATCATGGGGTATACGTATCCCATTATATTGCTGGTGTATTACGATTTTCGTGTCTTTGTCGAAGAGCAACGATACAAACACAGGGGGGGATGCGCATCATCAGTCCGAATTGCTATGAATTAAAAAGTGCGAGGCAAGACTGAATTGCGAAACGCGAAGCAAAGTGCAAAGCAAAAAAAAAAAAAAAAAGG
>Ga0307512_10004283_pt1 | contig 15742 bp, 14 predicted proteins | sample 14_EM_MG_FD_200267 | JGI IMG/M metagenome (GOLD analysis project Ga0307512, IMG submission 200267) | Populus trichocarpa ectomycorrhiza microbial communities from riparian zone in the Pacific Northwest, United States - 14_EM | ecosystem: Host-associated > Plants > Roots > Unclassified | place... | reverse complement strand
CTACATTCTGGTGTAAGAGTCCCTCCCTTCTAATCCGCCGCCCGATGCTCCCAGCATTTATCTCAAGGAATTTCGTGATGGAATAGCACCAAGGGACTCCAAACTCGATCACGGAAGTGGCTCTTCGCCATGACTATCACCATGTTTGCATTGTCGTCCATGTTTTGGATCATGTCCATCATCTATACATTCAATGTCATCGACGTGTGGCGCAGCCAGTTCAATCATGTCCCTCGCAGGCCACCAGATTGGTTTGTGGTGATTGGTCTCGTTCCCCTCTTCAACGTCAGTTGCACTACAAGTCCCGTAGTCATATCATCATCTGCGCGAGCATCCCTGAACTGACCCTTGACTCGGACTATCTCCGGGAATCTGACTTAGCATATTATCACTGACGGAGTCGCGCCGGTCTGGCGAGCTTGGGTCCTGTGTTATGACCAGAAAAGGGTCGTCTTGATGTTTCCGGTCATCGTCCTTGCCATCAGCGCCCGTGAGCTTTCTTCGCTCCTCCTTCAAGTTCTTGATCTGCTTTGCCTTACTCATCCTCCTTCAAATCATTTCCAGTCCTTTTCCTGGTCACGGCCGTAATAAGCGCCAGCGAGGCCATTTTCTTTGGGGCAGGCCGGGTCTTGACAGGTTTTCACTTCAACCGCATCGTCACCTTGGCACAAGTGGCAAATCTGGCGCTTTCCTTGCTGGCCAACACTTTTGCAACATCCATCATAGCTGTAAAAGCCTGGTGCGTTCTAAGCCGATGGTCGTGTCCATCAATCATTTTGTTGACGGCACCTTGATGGACGTCACGCCCGGCCCCGGGCCTAAAGGAAATACCGCAAGACCCTGATGACGAGCGGGGTCGGTCTCCGAACTCCCACACGAGCAATCAGGATATTGGGTCTGGTGGTCGAGTCTGGTTTGCTTTATATTTTTATTAGCGTGAGTTCCACCTGTCTGGTACGTGGGCACAAGCACGGGTCATGACGCTTTTTTTTCTCGTCAGGTCGTGGCTTTGATCTCACCTTTCATTGACCTGCCCCTCGAGATGCTTGGCAGATTCTTCATGCCCGTGTCCCTGCAGCTTGCTGTACGTAATCACTTCCAGAGTCACAACCTCGAATTGTACTGACGCCGTGAAACAACGGTCAGGGAATGTATCCAATCGTCATACCCCTACTCGTGGTGACCAACCGCTCGCTTGACACGACATACTTCTCGTCCAGCTCCATCATAGACGTCCATGGGGGTCAACGTTCACAAATGGAACCCATGAACTTCGCCGCCGGAGTGGTACTTGCAGCAAGCAGCCAGACAGATAGGAATTGAAAGCCAAGCCTCACGGCCACGATGGAGCGTCTGTCAAAGCCACAAGCCTTCCTGCCATTCTCCCCGTCTCATAATCTCGTTCCGTAGTCCCCTTCCGTTGTTATGCTCCTCTCACTGCCTCTATTCAGTATGTACAGCCTCAACCAAGACGCCTGTAGATCCTGACATGTACATAAACTCACTCCTCACTGTAGAGGACAATCACCGAAACAATCAGAAGTGTTAGTCTTTCGCTCAGGATATATTGTGTCTGAATGCCACCGCTCGTTTGAGAACATCTTGTAGAAAAGTTCAGTCAAGTCTCCTCCATCTTGCTCGGCCATCCCCAACACCCTTCGGGACCGGCAGTATTGGACGGCCGACGCAAAGTGGAGACCCTCGTCGGCGATGCTCCCCTCTGTTAACTGTTGCCTGATAAGCCGAGGGGAATACGAACTCCGCAGCAGGGATTCGAGAGCGTACGATGTCAAGTAGAGTGAGGCGATTCCTTTCATAAAGCCCGAACGAAGTGTCGAATGGCCTCTCTGGCACCAGGTTTTCGTGGCACACGAAATGTGCAAACCTGTGATCTAGGAGACCCTCCAGCACGGCAGAAGGCTTTTCGGAGTGGGTGGGAAGTTATTGCCATCCGCAAAATCGTTAGCCAAGCTGCCAAAGTCGGATCTGGTTTTCCACCAAACATGTAATCATTTGTCAAAAACAACGTACGAAAGCTAATGGCAGGTCACTGGAGAAACCCGCTTTAAGGCAGAGCTGTCCTACACCATCGCCATCGATAACGTGAAGACCAAGTTCAGGATAAGGGAACAACCTTAGCCCGCACGACGGTCTGTCAATAGAACGCCGGCGTGGTGGGTGGCAAACGTGTGTCCGTCCGGTTTCAGAGACATCCTCGACACACCGTGAACCAGTATTGGTATCAGGAGTGTAACGAGACACTTTCGTTGTTGATTGCTTATGGGAGTTATGGGTGAACTGGGCGAGAAATGCGAAAAAGCTCGCGCTATGGTAGCCTGTCGTTGTCGCACGCCCGAACCGCATATGGGAAGTTCAGGGCCAACAGACCTTCTCTCGCTGCTTCTCCAGGTGCACGCAGGATATTGCGAAAGGGTCCGAACGGACAGCGGAACAAGTTGTGTCGAATAAATCATAATGTAGCGTATTAATCATCTGAATTTGTAATTAGTGATTAGTGATCATAAAACGACCAACTTCGCTATGTAATACAGCTCAGGTAAGCAGCCAAAAGCTACACTACCTCGTTGGCTCGAGATGGAAAGATGGAAAAGTAAGTAATACCAGAATGTAGTTCAATGATAAGTAAACGATGTTACCTCGGGGGCTCATGAGAAAGGGAGTGAAAAGGCGATAGCAAAGAGACAAAGGACGTGAAAAAGTGATACCAAATGGTACCAAAATACATAAGTTAGAACAAAGAACATGCGGCATAAGAGACGCTACAAACGAACGAAATGCCGAAGGTGTGTAGGTAAGGTGAGGCCTGATCTGCCCAAACCGACATCCAAAACGTGGCGGGGGAGATGTGGTCAGAGCGGACTGTAACTACATCACTGGTGACTAAACGACCTGACTTTGTGGCTCGGAGCGGCTCGGAGCGCAATCCCGTCGGTTCCGGTTCTGGTTTTGACAAACTGCTATGGACACCCATCCAAGAAGTTGCTCATCTGTGAGCTGCCATATAAAAGGGATCTCCTTGCGCAAGTAACGATCCCAAGCAACACTCAGTCAAAGTCAAAGCACTCTCGGTTTGCAATGGCCACTTCAAGACTCTTTCAATCCATCCAGTTTGGCAATGTCACCCTCCAGCACAGAGTGGTCATGGCACCAGTGACCCGCTTCCGGGGAAACAACAAGCATACTCACACAGATCTCGCAGTCGAGCATTATGCCGCGCGTGCGAGTATACCTGGCACACTCATCATCGGCGAAGCTACCCTTATAGCGCACAAAGCCTCCGGAACCGATTTCCACACCCCTGGTGTCTGGTCTGACGAACAGATTGCGGCGTGGAAGCGGGTACGTTTCTTAATTCGTCTCTCACTCTCCTCAGCTTAGTCCAACACACACACCCTTCTAATGTCAGATAACGGACGCAGTCCACGCAAAGGGATCGTTCATGTACTTGCAGCTCTGGGCACTCGGACGAGCCGCATCGCCCGAACTACTCAGGAGAGAGGACCCCTCCTTCGAGTACATCTCCGCAGGGAGCGTGCCACTCCCAGCCAACGTCGACAACCCCGACGACACATCGCCACCACCCACCCCGCGCCCGTTGACGAAAGCCGAGATCGCTGAGTATGTGCAGCTGTACGTGACGGCGGCGCGGAACGCCATTGAGCGTGCGGGCTTTGATGGCGTCGAGATACATGGTGCAAATGGATTCCTGATCGACCAGTTCCTGAAGGAAACGTCGAATGACCGCACGGACGAGTACGGTGGCTCGCCGGAGAACAGAGCGCGCTTCGCGCTCGAGGTAGTCGCGGCCGTGTCTGCCGCAGTGGGCGAGGAGCGGGTTGGTCTCCGCTTGTCTCCCTGGCTCACCCATTATGGTACGTCTCCTTGGTCTTTTCCGGGTCGGTTGTTTCCAAAATTTCAAGGCGCTGATCCTGGAGGCAGATACACCTGGAGGAAATCCCGTCCCGACGTACTCGTATCTCGTTTCGGAGCTGCGCAAACGCCACCCGAACTTCGGGTATCTCCATGTCATTGAGCCGCGTGTTCAGGGCACGGGTGACCGTGCGGGCGCTGCCTTCAAGGCAGAGTCGAACGACTTCTTGCGCACGATTTGGAATGACAAAGTCTGGATCTCCGCTGGTGGATTCACTCGCGACAGTGCGATCAAGCGTGCCGACGAGCAGGAGGAGCTCGTTGCCTTTGGGAGGTATTACACATCAAACGTGCGTTTGGTCCTTGTCATTTTCCCCGCTTTTGTTCTGTGCTCAATCGATGCTCTTGTCCCCGACTAGCCCGATCTTCCGATTCGTCTCCAAAATAACATTCCGTTGGCGCCATATAACCGTGAGGTGTTCTATACCGCCGAGTCTCCCGTCGGGTACATCGACTACTTGCCGGCAGATGCGTCGATCTTGGCTGCGGCATGATTGTTTTTATTACAGATCTGTGGTGCACCTTTCTTCGGATACGTTGACAAACTTGAACGCGACTTACACATTGGCCGTTTTGGACGCGGCTCTCATATAGATATTATGATTAGATACTCACGATTCTATAGCTGTATTAATTTTTGAATACACTCATATTAATTCTTTCTGAGTACTCGCAAACTTGAATGGCAGCATGGGGTAGTCCACAGACAGACTTGAGACAATCCGGTGTTGCAAGGGACAAGAGCACTTGCTCAGTCACAAAATGCCATGAAATATCTGGAACCTGGTGATCACTGGCAGGAATGACGTCCTAATTGCCACGGGGCGTCAACCACAGAAAGGTGGCAGGCTTTTCGATGCCCGGCAGAGCTGCGATCTCCTTTAACGAACGTCCTCCGTCGACGCGTTCGTACACCTTGACACCACCTCCCAGCATGCCTCCCAACACCATCCAACGCCCATCCTCACCCCTGATCGTGGCGCCGCGCAGGTGTCGCAGGCCCGTGTGCACCTCCTCGATGAGCACGGGCTTGGCAGGATTTTCGAGCGAGAAGATCGCCACGGTGTCGCCCGCGGCACTTGGATCGTTCCGGTTGGTCGCATACAGGAATGGCGCCGAGTGAGTGCCGCCGTAACTGCAGCCATTCTTGCTGCCGTCGCAAGCGTCTTCTTTGAGTGGAGGGGCGAGCAACAGCTCGGCGATGGTGCGATTGCCGAGGGCTTCGCCTGGTTGGAGCTGGAGAGTCGGCGTCATACTGAGGAGCGTGGACGGGGCTGGAAGTGGCGGGAGATGGTGTGCGAAGAGGTTGCTGGTGAGTTCACTGACGGTGTACAAGATGTCATCTATGGGTGTGGACGCATAAGCACCAAGTACGTGATCAAAGCGGCGCAGGGAAGGACAGACCATGAAAGACGGCGTGCCGCGGTCCGCTGCCAGCAGGATATGTGACTGAGCCCCGAAGGGAGAGCACGCCTTGTCGGTCATCGTATGCGAAACGCCACGTCCGGTCGGCGCCGAGATCGGGGGCAAGAACCTCGTTGCGTCCAGGGACGGCCACGAACTGGTGCGGATGCGAGCTTCCCTGGCGGGCAGTGTTGGGGCCAGAACCGTTGAGCTGTAGCACAGCGTGGGGCGGCGCATCAAGGAAATATGGGGGCGAGCCAGACAGAGGAGCAGCCATGACCGTCCCGGAGAGGTACTGTTGGTTTTGACACACAACACCACAAGAAGCGGGGCGTCATCCGTGGATCAGTAAAAGCGTGCCACTCATGCGTAAGGTGTAGAGGTATACATACGTTTGAAACGAAGAGGGCGTCCATCGTCGTGAGCAATGAGACGGGATCTGTGCCGCCGCTTGGGGTATGCCCGACTACAGTGCCGTTGCCAGTGTGGTCAAATGTGAGCGCAACGACGACGCCATCACCTTGGGTGAGGCCAGTGAAAGCGAGAGAGGGATTGGTTGGGTGCCCAGTGATCCAGGTTGGACCAGGCCCGACAAAGGTCTCTGATGTGACATCGAGAGTTGGCCCGTATGGATCAAAGAAGAGGCTTGTTATGTTACTCGTGTTTGATGCCACTAGGATGCGATAGCCTGACAGTGCCATGGTTTAAGAAAAGTTTTAGGGTTGGTGGGCAAGCTTGAGATGTCGAAGGGTTGGCGAGTTTTCAACGACGGCATTTCAAGTGCCAGAAGTTTCTGTCGTCCCAAGCCGCGGGGATAACGACACAGTTGCGTCGGCTGCTCTCTGGTGAGCCGCGGTGGCCCTGGAGTGTGTGACATACACTTTCGCATATTCTGAATTCATAAATATGTGCCACGACTCGGACAATAAAGCCCATTGCTTGTACGTGAGATATGGTGTCAGTTCGAGAAGGTTTCGCGTGGGCTGGCTCGTCAACAACCTCGGTGTCATTGGCAGGTTGAGACCTACTAGTACTAGATTGTCAACTTTGATAAATAGATTTCGCTATGAAGAGAAGAGGAACGCAACGCCACAAGCGACAAGTCAATCACCCATTACCAAATAAGAACGGACGTTAGGGCATTCTCTGAACTTTTTCTAGCACGCATGACCATGACAGAAGCTACCCATTTTGCACCATCCCTCTGTCCCTCACTATGTAGTCGGCCGGCAACCATTCATTTCTCCGATCCCGGCGGCCCTAAACTCGTTTTTAGTAGCTCCCGTCGTCCGTCGCCTCCGAGTCGCGCGTGATGTCCTGGAATTTAGTCATGTTCCACTTCTACTGACTAGACGCTTACTACCTCCTGCTGACATACAGAGATGTTTGAAAATGCTGTTAAATAAAAACATACACATATGTTTATAACCCTCGCGAATAGCCTCCTCGAAGGCCGGCCTTTGCCAGACACACGTCCTAGAATCCCCCTTCTAAGTCTTTTTTTCAGGTTGTCCTCTCCTTGTCCGAGCCCCCGACGCAAAACCGGAGCCATAGTGGCATGAAACATCCCGAGTCTCAATGCTGATACCTTCCTTGTTCCTCTGCTCTCTGAACCCCTTGTCGCGCTTTGCTGTTGACACGCACGTTATGCTACGATGGCCAACAGGCTTTGGGGGTAGAAAGCGGAATTGTTAGGACCCATGGTCAGGAAGCACGCGCACAGCATGTATATATTCTGGAAGTCCTACATGGGGTTCTGTGCCCCGAAGCGCACAATAATGGACTCGAAAAAAAAACGGTTGAATGGCTGGGACCTGGTGATCACTGGCAGGAATGACGTCCTAATTTCCACGGGGCGCCAACCACAGAAAGCCGGTAGGCTCTTCGATGTCCGGCAGAGCTGCGATCTCCTTTAACGAACGTCCTCCGTCGACGCGTTCGTATACTTTGACGCCACCTCCCATCATGCCTCCCAACACCATCCAACGCCCATCCTCACCCCCGATCGTGGCTCCGCGCAGGTGTCGCAAACCTGTGTGTACCTCCGCGATGAGCACGGGCCTAGCAGGATTTTCGAGCGAGAAGATCGCCACGGTGTCGCCCGCGGCACTTGGATCGTTTCGGTTGGTCGCGTACAGGAATGGCGCCGAGTGGGTGTCGCCGTCACTGCAGCCGTTCTTGCTACCGTTGCAAGCGTCCTGTTTGAGTGCAGGAGCGAGCATCAGCTCGGCGGCGATGCGATTGCCGAGGGCTTCGCCTGGTTGGAGCTGGAGAGTCGACGTCGTACTAAGGAGCGTATACGGAGCTGGAAGTGGCGGGAGATGGTGTGCGAAGAGGTTGCTGGTGAGTTCACTGACGGTGTACAAGATGTCATCTATGGGTGTGGACGCATAACCACCATAAGTACGTCATCAAAGCGGCGGAGGGATATAGGGAAGCGGTGACAGGGAAGGACGGACTATGAAAGACTGCGTGCCGCGGTCCGCTGCCAGCGGGATATGTGACTGAGCCCCGAAGTGAGAACACGCCTTGTCGGTCATCGTACGCCAAACGCCACGCCCGGTCGGCGCCGAGATCGGGGACAATAAACTCGTTGCATCCAGGGACGGCCACGAACTGGTGCGGATGCGAGCTTCCCTGGCGGGCAGTGTTGGGGCCAGAACCGTTGAACTGCAGCACAGCGCGGGGCGGCTCATCAAGGAAATATGGGGGCGAGCCGGACAGAGGAGCAGCCATGACCGTCCCGGAGATGTACTGTTGGTTTTGACACACAACACCACGACAGGCGGGGCGTCATCCGTGGATCAGTAAAAGCGTGCCACTCACGCATGAGGTGTAGAGGTATACATACGTTTGAAACGAAGAGGGTGTCCATCTTCGTGAGCAACGAAGTGGGGTTTGTGCCGCCGCTTGGGATACGCCCGACCACGGTGCCATTGCCAGTGTCATCAAATGTGAGCGCGACGACGACGCCATCACCTTGGGTGAGGCCAGTGAAAGCGAGAGATGGATTGGCTGGATACCCAGTGATCCAGGTTGGACCAGGCCCGACAAAGGTCTCTGATGTGACATCGAGAGTTGGCCCGTGTGGACTAAAGAAGAGGCTTGTTATGATACTCGCGTTTGATGCCACTAGGATGCCATAGCCCGACGGTGCCATGGCTTAAGAAGTGTTTAGGGTTGGTGGGCAAGCTTGAGATGTTGAAGAGTTGGCGAGCCTTTAACGACAACGTCGCAAGTACACCGAAGTTTCCGTCTTCCCGAGCCGCGGGGACAACGGTCGGACAGCTCTTAAGACGGTGGCATCAACTGCTCCTCAGGCTGGTAAGCCGCGGTGACGCGACCTTGGAGTGTCGCATATTCTGAATTCATAAATAATGGGGTATGTGCCCCGACTCGGACAGGGAAGCCATTGCTTGTACTTGACTCGAGAAGGTTTCGTGTTGGTTGGCTCGTCAATATGCGTCAATAACCTCCGCGTCATCGGCAGGTTGAGACCTAGGTTCGCTATGAAAGAGGAGAGGCCACACGCGACATGTCAATTACCTATTGCTGGCGACAAGTTAAAACCCCGACTTTGAGAAGTACTTTTTGCTGTGTTGAAGGAATGAAACGCCTCTTAGTGATTCTGACGTACAGGACATTTTCTGAACAACTTTTCTAGCGCGCATGACCAGGTTTCCGCGTCATGAGCTGGCACCGTGACCTATATGGAGGAAATGTATCCAGATCCCTGGTCCCCATAGCTACGTCGGTCCGTCACGGTTTGGACCTTGGTATTCTCCCTCGTTTCTCTGAGGCTGCGAAATATCAGCCTTTTCTCAGTCTGTACCCTGTTTCATGCTTAGCTCGAGTTGGGCCATCTTTTGAGGAATCTTCTACCCCCTGCTGTATCGTTACTGCCACTCTTCGGAGGCTCTCTTTATCCCACTTTCATTAGTATTTTAAGTCCTCGGTTTGCACCACCTCTCTTCCTCTTCCTCTCACTGTGTTGTAGGCTAGCAACCATTCATTTCTCCGATCTTAAACTCGTTTTTAGTAGCTCCCGTCGTCCGTCGCCTCATGGGCGATGTCCTCACATTTAGTCATGTTCCACTTCTACTGACTGGACGCTTACTAGCGCTTTCTGGCATACAAAATAGATGTTTGTTAGATAAAAGCATACGCATCTGTTTATAAACCTCGAGAAAGGCCTCCTCGAAGACCGGCCTTTGCCATACACACGTCTCGGAATCCCCCTTCTAAGTCTTTTTGGATTGTCCTCTCCTTGTCCGATCTCCTGATGCAAAACCGGAGCCACAGTGCCATCGCACATCCCGAGTCTCAACACCGATACCCTTTGTTCCTCTGCTCTCTGAAACCTTGTTGCTCTTTGCTATCCGACACGCATTGATCGCTCTTGCCTTGGTGTTGGTCCATCTTCTCCTCGTCCCAACCTCAATAAATATGACTCACACATTAGCTGCGGCACGGACTATGCACGCATCCGAGCCCGCCACTTTTTTTGATGGCAGGTATATGTCTGATTCACCCTCAACAGCCTATTGCGTAGTCCAATGAACGTATCAAATTGCTTATGTGTCTCCTGCATGTCTTTGGATTATGAATCTGACCATCCCTTGCCTTCTCTGCGCGCGCATCTGTCGAGCAGGGTAATGGCCTCTGAAGAATAGCATCAAGGTTGACGCACCACCACGACCTTCCCCTTGTCCGCTGATGAAAGCGGAAGTTTCCGAGTACGTACAGCTGTATGATCCGACGGCCCGGATCCCGGAGCGCTCGGCGAGCGAGCCCGCTTGCGCTTGCGAAGGAACGGTAGTGCGGAACGCCGTCGAGCGTGCCGGTATTGATAGTGTTGGGGTGCATGGCACGAATAGCTACCTCATCGAACAGTTCCTCGAGGAGGCGTCGAATGACCGCACGGACGAGTACGGCGGCTCTCCGGAGAACAGGTGCGTTTCGCGCTCGAGGTGGCCGATGCCGTATCCGCCATGGTGGGCAAGGAGCGCGTTGGCCTCCGCTTGTCTCTCTGACTTGCCCATTGCGGCACGTTTCCTTCGTCACTGCCGGGACTTGTCCCCAAAAGGTTTTAATTTGAGGTGCTGATGCCTTGAGCACACTTCCCATTTTCTCCCCCATCCTTTTTCCGCAAACGCAAGACCCCCGGAGGTAATCTCATCCCGACATACTCGTATCTCGTTTCGGAGCTGCGCAAACGCCACCCGAACGTCGGGTATCTACACGTCATCGAGCTGCGTGTTCAGGGAACGGGTGACCGCGCCGACGGTGTCTTTGGGTTAGAGTCGACTGACTTCCTAGGCGCAATTTGGAAAGACAGACTTTGGATCTTCACGGGTGGGTTCACTCGCGACAGCTCAATCAAGCACGCGGACGAGCGGGGAGAGCTAATTGTCTTTGGGCGTTACTACACGTCAAACATGCGTTCGGTTCTTGTCATTCCCTCGCTATTGTTCTGTACTCAGTCGATTGTCATCCCCAATTAGCCCAAATTTCCGGTCCGTTCCTTTGGTGCCATATAACCGGGAGCTGTTTTATACTGCCGAGTCACCCGTCGGATACATGGACTACTTGCTGGCAGATGCATCAACCTTGTCCTTGGCAGCAGCGTGAATATTTAACATTCAAGGTACAGTGGTGGATACCCCCCGCTACAACCACAGAAAGGCAGTGAGTCTTCGATATCCGGCAGAGCCGCAATCTCCTTTATCGAATGCCCTCCGCCGTCGACGCGTTCGTATACCTTGACACCACACCGTGGATAGCCGATTCCGGAGTGTTTGCCATTGCCGATTGCCGATTTCGCCGTCGTCTCAACTTACATGCCTCTTTTTGGACGAACCGTCGGTCGCAACCTTATCGATTCTCCATCACCCCAATTGTGGCGAGATCTATAGCGACGAGTTTCTGGCTCCTGCCTTTTTTTTTTTCGTGATCCTAGTAGAGCAACGGCAGTGGATGTGCCTCGTGCCGAGGGTCTATTCGCATATCAGAGATGGTTCGGAGGTCTTGATATAGAATAGAGAGTGTACCCGAGAGTGACAAGATTCGCTCCTCACTTAACTTAAATGGATTCAAGAATATTCAGGGGGTAAGTCACTGTCAGGACACTCCCAGAAGGATCTGAGCCTAAAGTGCTGGGTTGATATACAGGTATGCCGCGGACGTCATCTGCGCTGCTAAATCAGCGAAGCACGTGCGGGCGTGCCTGGCGACGTGGCCGACGAGGAGCAGTTCCAAGCAGTCAGAGTTCGCTTGGGATCTATCAGTTGAATCAGACTATTGTGGCTGCGGCAGCGACGCCCTCGTGTCGTTCCAGGCTCGTGAAATACGACAACGGCATCATGCGGAGATACGGCGACCCATGTGGCCGGTCGGACGGGGCATAGCCTTGATCTCATCTCTGATGTGGCATTGAGTTGAACCCTGAGTGTCGGCAAAATCTCGCGATCTCGGGCGGTGGAGTGTATCATAAATACTCAACAGTGAGGGATCTCACTGTCTAAGCCTTTGAATAATTAACGAGTGTGCATGTTAACTGATCTACATGTCTCTACCCCAAAGGCGTAAAGCATGGAAAAATGAAAGTAAAGGTCAATGAAGAATATCATACAATTAAACCTACAGCTCCCCACTAGCAGCGAAAATGTCGGAGCGTACTATACGATTGACAATGCCGCCTATTCATGGTGGATGAGCAACGCCGGACAGGGAAAGAGACATGGCGGAGCTAGAACTCACACACAATAAAGACCGATGAAAGATATGAATATTAGACACCTAACAAATTATACAGTTCGTGTCCAAGACGTTCGTTTGTTGCAACTTGACCTCGAGCTCAGCATTCAGTGTCCCATCAGCATCGACGTAGGACGAGGCACTGTGGATAACAATCAATGAGTGAACTGAGTGAAATTGGGGACATGAAAGACTCACTCGTTTTGGAGGTTCGTTCCAGGTAAAAACTTATCAAGAGACACAACGACTTCGCGCATCGGGCCACCAGGTGAGATCTGGTAGTTGCCCGTCTTTATCGGGAGCGACGCTACCGGGCGATTTTTACCATACTGGGGATGCTTTGGCGGCAGAGGTATGCCCCGGAGTGCTATCAGTTGAGCCATCGATGATGAATCCGTCGCGGGTGGTGTTGATGGGGAGGGATGATCGACGATAGAGAGGCGGGCGTCGACCCACGAGGGCGAACTACAGTCGCAAAGACCAAGCGAGACAAGCCACTCGCCAGGACGGCCCGCATACATATGCGGCCCATTGGACACGCCCGCGACAGAAAACGCAAGGTACCACAGTCTCCCTGTGCAAGTCGAAAAAAACAAACAAATCAAGACGCAACTTAGCAACGGCTCCGCAAGTTCAGAGAAAGGCAGAGTACGTACCGCGCGCGATGAATTCAATCCTTGCCAACTTGGACACGCGCATGCGGAGCTGGAACTGTGTGATGGAAAAGCGGACAGAGAACGCCGCTCCGGCGGCCGCGCCACCGCCGCCGCGCGTCTCCATCACCTCGACGGTATCGACGGCATCCGAGCCCCCGAGCAGCACCCTGTCTGTCCCAGAGCGGGGTGAAAAGGCCTCGTAGCGCCTCCCGAGGCGTTGGAACAGCGTATTGTCCGATACAGTCATGCACGCGAGGCGTGCGTCCGCGATGCTCTGAGAGCTCAGCGGGATCGATGCATCCATGATCGCGAGCACGAACGCGTCGTGATCGCCGGGTGGCGGGGTAGTTGTATGGTCCCCCTTGGCGGGCGCGGGTGCTGCGGGCGATGAAGTTGGGCGCTTCAGGATCGCCCAGTAGATGGGGAGGTGGCCCTCCACGAAGGGCTCCTGGATCAGCGTGGAGAAGTTGAGGCCGTGCGCGCTGCACGTGTCGGCGCAGTGGCCGAGGACGGAGACCCATTCGTGCTCGCAGGGGCGCGCTTGCCAGAGGAGGTCGCGCAGGAGGCCCTGAGTTGCGCTGCGGACTTGCTTCGCCGTTTTGGAGAGGCCGAAGATGGAGGTCGGGAACCACCGCGAGGAGGTCGTCGGCTTTGTGCGAGCATTCGGCTGACGCTTCGAAAGGGTCGACCGGGAGGATGACCGGGAAGTAGAGGACGAGCTGGCTGAGGGTGATGCGAGGTTGACCTTCGAGTCAGAGGAACTTCGAAAGGCGTGTTGGTAGGGCGGTGGTGCGTCGACGTCGTTGAAGCCCTGAGATTTGTCGATCATCGTTACTCGCTCCGATGTTCGGTGATGGTTCGGGGTGAAAGTGAGTCAGGATGGGGTCTTCGAAATAAAAGACTCCTGCCAGCGCCAATGAGCACAGCTCCGCTCCTTGGAGCGCAGCGCTGCCGTTAGCGTGGCTGTGCTCCTTATTGCATCGCAGTCCTTCACATTACAAGAGCGTGTTGACTATGCAATCGTACTTGCTCACTTTCCGAGCATTGTATTTACACAGGACCCAAAACGATGACACCATGAGGACAAAACGAGAGAACTGTACTACAGGAAGAAAGCAATGTGATGTGTGTTCATTGTACATAGGGGACGGCGTCCACGTGACAAATCGAGAAGTGCGAAAAGAAATGGACTTGGCGTGAATGGTATACTGTAAAGGGTATCAACGGGTGAACGGTTTTTGTCCGTAGCGGCCTCGTTATTCGTTTTGCTTCCCAAGCCCCGTTCGGTATGTTTCCACGACGAAAGCTGCCAGCTCACTCAAGAGCTCACTCGGGGAAGTCACCGATCATAGGACATCGAGCTCGCCCCTCGCGCACGTAGATCGTCTGTAGCTCCAGGAATCTCACCGCTCTGTGTGAGGTGGTGCCAGTACAGGAGATCGCCGGCCCGCAGGCGCTGTGGGCTCGGCTTTTGTAGATCCGCCAAGATAGGCGACGGCACGGGGCACGGCGACTCGGGTGCGGGTGGCGGCAGAGTGCTGTATGACAAAGTCCATGTGACAGAAGTTGTCGATGACGAGTGCATATCGGCTGAATCTGACGTAGGAAGGGAGGACCGCGGAGACCAAGGACGATTTGGCGGCGACGATGATAGCTCGGTGTAGGCGGGAAGAATCCCGGGCTCACCTGGAGTATAGTGTCTCTCAGAGGCAGTCAGCTCAGACGAGTGGAACACGAAACGATGACCATTCGTCACGCGATTCGTAGCCGAGCTAGAAGATATGCATCGGGCGCACTAGAAATATCGTAAATATGCTTATGCGAGAAAAAAGTTGTATGAAATAGGAAACCTCACAGGAACGGCAATCATATAACCGACGGCAGTTCCGCATCCGTGGCAGCAGAGTGTCTGTGTGAGACACTCACAGGTACGAGGTTGCTGCTCGTTCGGCTGTCGCTGGGGTGAGCCCACTGATGGTGGCCGTGCAGAATAGGCTGAACAGTTGACGGGAAGTGCGTCTGTAGAGTACAATGGGACGTTTGGGCGAAGTAGCAAAACAGCCTTGGTAGAAAGGTGACCCCGAAGTGAGAGGACGTAGAACAGACTAGCAGTGAGAGCGCACCTTCATTCCACGATTCGTCAAAAATGTTCGGCAGTGCTTGCACTCCAGCAACCACACTTTTTGTGCAACTGGTGGTGCAGAGGTGGAGGCATGTGGATCGGCAAGGGAGCTAGTGGATTGCCATTGGGTGTGGTGGGGATATGCCCTGGCGGGGTGCCAACTCATTGGAGAGGGGTATTGTCTGGCGGATGGACTTTGTTACTGGGCGGGACTAGTGGGTGTGAGACTGGGAGGAAAGTAAATATGGTCTGTGGAAACGTAGTCTTCGTGGCGGAAAGGGGCATGGGAATAGAGACCGGAGGTAGTGTCGTATATAGCGGCGGGTTGATGGAAACCATAACGTCCCCAAGAATGGGTGGAGATGGTGCCGACCCGAGTAGTGGCAGGGAAATTATGCGACGAATTAGTGCCAAACGCGTGATGAGGCAAGTTAGGCGGTGTCGTTGATGGCATCGAGGACAAATATATACTGTAGGGGAAGGTGAGCGAGATGGGACGGGAAGCTAAAAGAAATGATGGGTGTGTGTCAACCAAGGGACAAGAGACGACTCTAGAGATTCAAAATTCAACATATTCAACACCCGGCGATTTAAAGATCGGTTTTGCCACCGACAGGACTGATGAGTGGACATCTCGCCTGAGCCAAAAACCAGAGATAGAGCACCTCGCATAAAAGACTAGGTCCGACCCTGGTGGTAGATCTATGGCGGCTGCAGTTGAGATCAACGCTTGTTACTGTTCCTTTTAGCCTCTCTCGCTCAATCCCGCCCGCGGTCCCGAGTGAAACGGTACAACTCCGCAGACAGCCGAATACCGCAGTACCTCCCTCCGTCCGTCAGCAATCTTGACACA
>Ga0307512_10004281_pt1 | contig 15743 bp, 4 predicted proteins | sample 14_EM_MG_FD_200267 | JGI IMG/M metagenome (GOLD analysis project Ga0307512, IMG submission 200267) | Populus trichocarpa ectomycorrhiza microbial communities from riparian zone in the Pacific Northwest, United States - 14_EM | ecosystem: Host-associated > Plants > Roots > Unclassified | place... | reverse complement strand
GTCAGCTCATTTTTTTCAACTTTTAAAAAATATAAATACATAAAAGAGTTATAAACTCGATGCACATGTGCTGAAACACTTGTAAAATATTTAAATGGTTACGTATTGGATGAAATATATTTTTTTTAAAAAATATTGCGACGGCGACACATTATATCAACATGGGTCAACCTATAAAACTTGCGATATGGATAATGTGATCATGATAAAACCATGGAACCCATATTAAAACAAATTAGGTAGCTCAATTATAATGAAGCAAATATTGAAGGTCAAAAGTGAAAAAAAAAAAATTCAAAAAGTACCTGAGAAAGTGACTCGAGTAAACCTACATCGATGGTTTACACAATGCCGCAGGTCTAACCAAATTTTTCTTGATGGAAAAGAAAAAAATTCAGGCGACACTAGAATTTCTAAAGAAGTAAAAAATATTAAGACTCAGGTCATTGAGTCGACTGAGTTTAATAAGTTCAGTTAATTTAATAATATAAAAAAAGGCAACCCAAATTTAATAATATGAAAAAACAAGCAATCTCGGGCAAATATTCTAAATTTCGGTTAATATCTCAAATTCATAACTTGTGAAATCGTAGACCGGGGTTCAATTAAGAAACTCAATTCTCAACCAATTTAATATTTAAGAATGAAATTGAAAAAAAATATTATTAATCTAAAAAATTTATCAAAGAAAAAAATAGCAATAAAAAGAATGAGCATCAAATCAAAAAGAAAAAAAAATGAATGAGGGTGAAATTGAAAAAAATCAAATTCAAAACTATCTTTAAAAAAAATAGCAATCAAAAGATTAAAAACCAAATCTGGCAGGCTAAAAAATTAAAGAATGATGAAGTTGGAAAAAAGTTCAATTTTCAAAATTAATTACAATAAAACAAATAGGGACCAAAGCCATAGAAAAAAAGACTTGGAGGGCTAATATAAAAATCTAGAGGGTCAGACATGAATTTCTAGAAGGAGAGAGAAAAGAAAAAATAAATAAAAAGGTTTTTGACGTCAAACCTAGGTCCATTGATCACACACGCCACTTAGTGAGGAATAGGTAGCCGAGACGATCAATTGAATGACACAATGAAGAAATGGTTGCAGCCACTAGAGTCAGCCACACTCGTTACCAAAAAACCGCGGAGCAAATGACATGTGCAACACACGCGTTAACAACTTTTTTAATTTATCAAAATACCATATTACACCTAGAACCAAATAATTACTATGAAAATACCTATGTGAAATGAGAAATAAGTCACTGCAATAAAACTTTAAGAATATTGATTTTAAGGGTTATAGAGTCATTACAATGTACTTAAAAAAGTAAAATATCAAAAAATCCACTAGACTATAGTTAAGTGTTTTTTTAATGCAATCAAGTAATTTAACTATGCAAAAAAATTATGAAAAGACCAAGATGTCCCTAAAAAATTCTAAAATAACAAGTGAATCCTATTAAAAGACCATTTTACCCTAAATGTTAGTTCTTTGTGATTTTTTGAAGGGTAAAGCATAAATTTATTCTTCCAATCCATAATGAAACATGTCTATTATACAAAATATTTTTCCCACAATAATTAAGTTTTGTTAATTTTAAAGGTTGAAATTGAAAAGAAAAGAAAAACTAAATAATCGACAGGCATTTGTATCTCTCTTGTAATTTCTTCCTCCTTTCTTATGATCTTTCTTGTTCACTGTGGCAAGCAAGATGAATATCAGGCATAATTATCCTATGGTTACTCGTGATTAGTAAAAGATCAGAATATTAATCGGTATTTAATCGCAGCGATCAATCGTTGTAAAATAGTCGTAAATTACTCGGCGATCTTTTATAAAGATCGGCGGATAATTTCTAAATAATCGGCGATGAATTCCAAATCGGATAAATTGATCGTATATCAGAAACCAATCGGCTTTTAAGCAGGGCGATTAGTTCGAAAATAGTCGGCGATCTTTTTTAGGACAGGAAATCGGTATTTACTCGTTAAATAATCGGAAACGTAACCTGCATTTGATCGGGAACAGTAGCGATTAATTTTGAAATAGTCAATAATTAATCGGCGATCTCTTCAGCAATAAATCGGCAATTACTAGGCTTCTGTAGCCTTGTCTTTGAGCCTTAAAAAATTCACGCTATGTTCTGCCTTTCATTTTTCTTTTCTTTTCTTTTTTATTAATTAATTTATAATTACAGCAATAACAAATTATAAAATACAATTACAACTCAGTTATTTTAGGATGGAAATCACAGAATGCTCCTCTATATTCAATTTTTGGTCATATTCATCCTTCCATATGATTTTGATCTACAACAATCCTTTCTCAAGATAAATTTATACTTGTTGTCCTCTCCATCCAATTTTATTATTCAAGTCTATTAGTTTTAGATCATGCCACATGAATAATTATATTAAATATCAATAAAATTAAATCAATAAAAAATAATCTAAGTAATAATAAAAAAATAAATTAAAATTAAAATTAAAAAAAATAAAAAATAAAAAGAAGGAAACAGGTCGCGCTGCACCTCCATTTTATTGAAAGCACACATCAAAATAAAATTGAGATAAATTAACAAATATATTTATAATAATTTATATATTAACATAGTAGTACAATTTTAAATTAATATAGAATAGAACTCTATATATTTATTTTATAAAATAAAGAATTATTTTTCTTGAATTAGTATTTGATATTCTAATCTTATTTTTGTTGAAATTTAAATTTAAATTTTTATTTTTTTTATTTTTTATAAAAGGGAAAAAGTTCCTTTTATTTTTATTATTAACCAAATTATTTTTATTAAATTGTTAAATTTAATGATATTAAATATCTATAACAAATTGAAGAATTATAGTTTCCTAAGACTACTATAGGAGATTCTAATCTTCAATTGTTTTTCAATATTTAATTTTTTTCCTTGTTTAAATTTAATACATTTTTTAATATTTTAAAAACTAAACATTTCATTTCATTTTATTATTAACCAAATTATTTTTATTTATTTAATAATTTTATGTATATTTTATTATTTAAAAAAGGAAATTGAAGATTTGAAGAATTATATTTTTCTGGGATTAGTATATGATATTTTAATCTTCAATATTTTCCTCTTTCAAACTTAATAAACAGGAAAAGAATATGCAACATTGAAAGCAACAATAAAAAAAATAAAATTGTTAAGTGTTGAGAAAGGTGTCATAATCAACAAATACATGTTTTACAAGGACCAAATTCCTCCCGTTACATGACTGGTCATGCGAGGGCTTACAGGAGAAGAGCTTGATCTGATTTGAATAAACTACTCATCCTGAGAATTGTTGTGCTTCTACATGAAGTTAGGTATTTTCCACATCTACTAATACCAGGAAAGGGTTGACAGGAGGGAGTGGTTAATAACAGCAGATCTAAACAATCTACTATGGACATGAAGAAGAACATTCCTTGTATGCTCCAGCAACGAGGCACTTTTTCATCTCACCACAAGGGGGATCTACTCTCCGAGCAGGACAGTCTCTTCAAGTCTCCAATTAGTTTAGGCAGATGTGGTGCCTGTAAGAGTAATCATGAACATATCGAAATCACAGTCATTGCTCTACCAATAAGTTGTGCTACCATAGCTGTTAGTGACTTGGTGTGGCATAAATTAAGACCGGATTCCAGATAAAATTCTGGATAAAAAATCCATGATGTCTTCTGCCTTCATTTTGGGTATTAGCTTCTGAACTATCAAATCGATGACTTCTGCTTGTAAAAATGGCGTTCGCAATTCCTGGAGTTAGTTTTTCAATCAGTGTTATATACCTCCAAGGAAGATGTCAGCCATCTCAGGAGGAAAACTGTCATTCCAGCTGCCAATATGAAACATCCTACTTCCTTATGCGTGTCTTGAAGCACTGCCATGCATATGTGAAGATCTCAAATGAGTGTCATCCTGCAACTAAAAGACACAGCCTAGTAAATTTATACTCATTAATAGGTTCCATGCGTAGAGGATAACAAATATTGATACCATGTCCTCCAAAACTCACCTGCATGCTATAACTGAAACCAGTTGGAGGCCGAAAGTCGTATTGCCCCTACATGAAAGGATGTAATTAGGTAACTGCTGCTTCTGAAACAAAAGTTCTTTGAAAATGTATTTTGTTATAAAATACTATACCAAGCCATGCAAGCTTTGCTGAGTCCCAAAAAAACCATCATGACTGGGTGCTATGGAATTCAGCTGCCCCTAGAAATACAAACACAATTCAAGGTATCGTAACTCGTTCATAAAAGTGATTTTGTTGAATATGTACATGGTCAAAATCCACCATGACTTACCAGACCCTGCATGCTCTGTTGATTGACATAGTAACCATCATGAGGCGGCTCCATTAAGTTTAACTGTACCTGCACTCAGCACCAGGTTCAGGCTGTCAAAGTTGAAATTACAATTCTTTTTACACAACTGTATATTGTCTCTTGGATAAAAAGGCCCAAAACACTACAAACTGAGCTCACCAGTCCTTGCACATTCTGCTGGGTACCATAATATCCGCCAAGGTTAATACCTTCTGAGCTTAGATTTTCCTGCAGAGACAAAACCCAATTTCAATAACTCTATTGTCCAAGTCGATTGCACAATCCCACAACCTAGTCAACACCATCCTATTGAAATTCAATAATAATAAAACAGAAAGAATGAGTTCTCTTTACACAAAGCGGATCCATTTAACAAATTTTACAGCCATAACCTTGTTGCAATCCAATGCACACTATTACCACTATAACATTATGATTGCATGATTACTGGAAGTGAATAGAACAAAGGCCAAACCATTTGCTGCAAGCTATCTGGTGCTTCAACAAGCATGACGTCTGGATCTGATTGTACCTGAACCATAAACAGGCATTGATCATTTCTTTTCCTTTTCTTGTGCACATAATTAGACAATAATATTAGAACATAGGCAGTTCCACCTGGTTGGATTCTAATTCCAGAACTAACCTTTCTTTTCCTGACTGGGTTCTTCTTTTTACTTGATTTGGTAACAAGGCTTCCCTGGTTTTCTTCTTCTGCTTCACGATGAGTCAGAGTATAGGTACTAGATTCTGCTACACTGTTATTGCAGTTATTCACATTCACACAATTCTTCAGAGCTTCTACTAGTGTATGGAGAACGATATTGTAACTCTCTTCAGATAATGATCCTTCTTCGCTCATTTCAATGGCCAATTTGCATAAATCATTGTAGCGCTGCACCCTAGTTTGTGCCCGTTCTGTTCCTACGGCCATTGGTTGCCTACTCTTTGCGTCTTTTGTCCACCTCTTCAGAATATAATGAGGTGGTATGTTTGAAAGGCCACAAATTTGGAGAACAATCAATGCATGCCTACAAAGAAAACCTTTATATTCAAAGGAATGGCAGAAACAGCACACCTCTGAATTTGTTTGGTTCCATGTGACCAAAAAATGTTCATCCTTTTCACAGTCTTGAACCCGAAACGTCACCAATGTTCCATCTTCACTTTCCTTTTTAGGATGGCAGCCAACTACACCTAAAACCTCAACTTGAAATTTCTTGAATATTGCATGAGTATAAACCATTGACATTTGTTTTTCCCAAGGAGAAGGAGATTTTAAGGCAGGCTGTTTGTGGGAAGTATCAAAATCTGCAACGGACTCATCCTCATACCTATTTTGTAGAATTGTTCCATATTGTTTCATGAACTCTTTCATGGTGATTTTCCTATGAATGTATTTATCAAAGAACGCACTCATACTTTCAGAACGCTGTGTAGCAGAAGTTCCGGCTAGAAAAGTATCCCCCATGTAGGTAGGCACCCACTTTTTACGATCTTCATACAATGACTGAATCCATTCATCATCTTGAAGTTCGAACCGGGTGACCATTTTCCACCACCTCATATCAAACCGATCATCTGTCCATGATTTGAAAATGCACTTGTTGAATTTTGGCAAAAAATTCTCATGTCGTTTAATCACATGAGAGAGAGTTTCAGGCAATCTTTCTAATATATGCCAAAGAGAAAAGCAGTGACGGGTGTTTGGGAAGACTTCTTCAATGGCCACCTTCAAGGTTTTGTCCACGTCAGTGACTATAACTTTAGGTGCTTGCCCACCCATTGCTCTAAGCCATGTTTTCATTAACCAAACAAATGTTGATCTAGACTCATCTGCAATAAATGCGCATCCGAGTAAGATTGGCTGACAGTGATGATTCACCCCAACAAAAGGAGCAAATGGCAATTTCTCGTGGTATTTTACATAGAAGGTTTCGAAACAAACAGCATCATTAAAGCTAATATAATCTGCCCTGCTTTTTGCATCAACCCAGAACAAATTTCTCAGACGCTGCTCTTCATTCAAATCTATTGCATAGAAGAAGTTTGCATTCTCCTTCTTGACACGCTTAAAATATTCCAGCACTACTTGTGCATCACCCTCATCAAGAGCCAAATGCTGGCCTTTTTCAAACTGCATATTCATCTCGCTCTTTACTAACCCAAAATTTTGATACCCACCTGACTGTCGAGACATCTCGACATACATCTTTCTTGTTCGTTCACTGACAGCATGCAATATGTCAATGTTGTTCTTTTCAGCTAATTTCACATTCCTGTGAATTCGAAAATGATATGCTAGAGCAGGTAAGAGCTCATGATTATGCTCCTTAACAAATTCATGTATTATCCACTTGCCATCAGCCCTTCTCTTCACATGCATACTGGCTTTGCAATCAGTCTTCTTCACAGTTGATCGCCGACTATTACCACTATCAGACTCTGGTGTAACTCCATATCTAGAACAGGCAAATTTAGCATCAATAAACTCCTTTGATTTCTTTGACCGCCTACTATTCTTTATCGAAGTGGTGAACCCCATAGATTTTGCATATTCCTGATAAAACGAATATGCTTCCTCATGTGATCCAAATTCAATACCATCACATAGCTCATAGTTTACATCCCCTTCAAACATAGCAACAGCCCTTTTCGGAGAATCAACGACCGCAACATCTCTACTGTGCACCACATCCACCACACCAACGATATTTCCACCCACTACATCATCAGCAGGGACATTATCTTGAAGATCGATCATATCATCAATCATTTTATGATTCCTCTCCGTCATCATAAAAACACATTCCCGTTAAGGAAAAAAATGCAACAAGTTCTTTACAGAGGCACCTGAACACATGAAAGAAAGTTTTCATACATAAATTACATGAGTTTCAAACAACAGACAATCCACATTAACGTATTACAAATGATACTAAAAATGATAAAGCTACCATTTTTCCGCTGAAATTCAATAAAATCAGTATAAAAAACACAGCCCATCATCGCACTCCTAATCATTTTCCATCTACTACTTGGATGTTAGGGGGGAAAAAAGCAACCATTTTTCCATTCTCTACTGATTCAAATTCAATAAAAATCACAACCCATTATAGCATTCTTATTGCTTCTCTATCTCCTGCTTGGATTCTGAGAAAATTTTCGAACTTGATTTTTCATTCGGGACACTAATTAAGGTTACCAGGAATAATAATAATAAAAAGCTTCCGTTTTTAAATTCTATACCAATACAACCCATTAAATCATTCTTATTCCTTTTCTATCTCCTGATTGGATTCTGAGAAAATTTTCAAACTTGATTTTTCATTCAGGGCATTAATTAGGGTCACCAAAAATAATAAAACCACCTTTTTTTTCATTCTCTAACGATTCAAATTCGAGAAAAAATCACACCCCACTAAAGCATTTCAGCTCCTTCCAATCCCATGTTTGGTTACCAAGAAAATTAAAGGAAAACACAAATTCCCACTTCCACTTTCCCACGTTTTCTCAGCAACCAAACCGGCTATAAAAACAATTAATACACCAAAATTAAAGAAGAGAGAAAGAGAGAGAGACCTTGAGAGGGATAAAGAGAGAAAGATCCGGAAAATAAAGTCGCGAGTGAGAGAATTGGCGCGTCTGAATTGAAAAAAAAATAAAAATTAGGGTTTTTCTTTCTTCTCTTCTCCACACTCACTCGCTGAGTCTCACTCGCTCGGTTGTAGAAAAATCTTATAAAATAAAAATAAAAATAAAAATTAGGGCTTTTATTTCACTCCCTCGCTTGCTTCCATCTCTGTTTCTTCGCCGCGCGTTTATTGTTGTTTATGCAAATTCGATGTCGTCGTTTGAGAATTTTAACCGCTTTGTTGTTTGCTTCCTTTGTGTGCCACACGCTTGGCGCGTGTTGTATAAAAAAAATAAAAGAATTGAAATTGCAGAGATAACACCCGGACCGGGCTCGATAGGTCAATCAGCACCCAGTCCATCCAAGACCTGTTGCGGTCTTAATTGGAAAAAAAATAAAAATAAAGGAAATTCGACTTGTCCTAACCCGGTTAAAAACCGGGTTGGTTCAAGTTAAAGTTTTATTCTCAGCCCATTGGTTTTTTTTAAAAAAAAAATTATTTGGTTTCAAATAAAATAATAAAAATATTTTTATCTATTCAAAAATCTATTTTTTATTAAATAAATACTGATAATTGCCGTTTAAACATCCTAAAGTATTTTGATCGACTTTCTTATGTAATTAGATATTAAAAAAATTGTTTGTTTTTTTTAAGATTTAAGATTCTTCTTCCTGGTCAGATCCCATATCTTATTGGCTTAAGATTCCCTTTCTAATAAGATTTGAGATCTTAGATAAGTCAAGCTTTATCTCTTGAATAATTATGAAAACGACTTTGATAATTTACTTTGTAATATCCCCTCAAGAGGAATCATCACTCTTTAATATGAAAAGGAATACTTAATTAGGTAAGAAAAAGAATTTAAAGAAAAGCTTTGCTTTTTAATCATTTTTCCAACAGTTGACTGACGTTGGTCCATGGTAGACAGACGCAGGGGCAAGAGTAAATAGTGATCTACTGGGGGAATAAGTACTGATATTATCTGATCAGATATTTTAGGCTACAGACAAATCACTGATATAGTAGGTAAATACAATAAAGATTTACAAGGGAGATTTTACCCCTATAAGAATTTGTTCGACTGTCTACTGTGGTAAATATGCGGTGAAGATGAAAGCATCCTACTCTCTCTTGTTTTACAAGCACTAGAAGAGTAAGTTTCCTAAATTTAACCCTGCTATCTTTGATGCATGATAGCTTTCATTCTTTACAGAGATTTCAGCTTCAGTGGAGTGACCATTTCATGCTGCATAATAAAAGGGAGATTCGTTCTTCCTCGCCTGCCAAGAAATGAAAATTGCTGTTAATACTTTAATTGCCACGTGATTCAAGGAACTTTTCGAAATGTGAACCTTACAGTGAGAAAGTTGCTGCTCATGCATGCCTGGATCCATCATCGTGTAGCTGTGCTGTTCTTACATTGGGGTCGTCCTGCTACATGGAAAACCGTTTTGAGAAGTTTTGGCAAAATGAAAATGGCATGATCAGAATATCAAGACTAGCAAACTGACCCTGATGCCATAAGAGAATCCAGCTGGTGTGCGAAAGAAATCCATCTGTCCCTGCATGTGGTAAAAACAGTGCAAAGATATCACCATTTGCAGACTGTAGTGCAAAGAAATTACTGGCTGCAGGAATAGATACAATACCAGCCCATGCATGCTTTGCTGAGTGCCGTAATAACCATCATGACTTGGTGCTATTGAGTTTAACTGTCCCTGAAGATATGAGATCCAGATTTCCATAGTCATATCATATACGATGATTAATAACTAGACAAGACCAGTCATACATCAAGCATTCACGCAACAATTTATATGGCATACCAGGCCCTGGATGGTCTGCTGATTGCTGTAGTAATTATCACGTGTTGGAGCCATCAAGTTTAGCTGCACCTGCAAAAACATATAGCTCAAAATGAGTGGGGTAAGAAAATCATTCCACCGTATTGTCATGAGCATATGACCTAATTCACAAGCAAACATACCATTCCTGGCACACCCTGTTGTGTTCCATAATAACCTTCTAGGGCTACTGCTCTTGAGCTTAATTTGTCCTGAAAAATCAAATCGAGTTACAGATACTCATCAGCCCTAAAATCAAATTGACTAGTGCATTCACTTGCATACTAAATGAGTAACAACATAACCATAACAGATTCATGCTATTTTTCATAGGAGGCCAACCACAAATATGAATGTCATTGGCTTTTTCTTATCTTATTTTCAAAAAATTTAGTCAACAAATATCAAGTTTCAACTGTAGTAGAATTTAATGTGCCACGTCAATACAAAGTTTTTCCTTTCTTTTTGGGTTGTTTGACAAAGTATAAGAAGACAAACCATTTGTTGCAAGCTATCTTGTGGCCCAACAGTCGTAATCACCTGCTCAGAATTCACCTGCAGTTATGGAGGAGGTCATTTATGACGAATAGTATTAGAACATAAGAACAGAGGCATTCACATTCGTTTTTGACCACCAACCTTTCTTTTCTTGGTTTGATTCTTTTTCTTATTCGTCTTGGTCACACTCCTATTCTGGTTATCATCTTCAATACAGAGGAGACCATGAGTGGCAGATGTACCAGCTTCCACAAGATTCTTGTTAGAATTATTCATGCTGATGCAGTTTCCAAAAGCTTCTTCCAGAGCACGAAAGGCCATATTGTAACTCTCTTGAGATAATGAAGCCTCTTCACTCAATTTCAGAGCTCGTTGGCACAAGTCATTGTACCTTTGCACCCTAGATTGTACCTGTTCACATTCTTCCCCTAAAAGATGTCTGCTCTTCGCATCTTTTGTCCACCTTTTCAAAATATATTGTGATGGGATGGCAGATTGTTGACACATTTGAAGAACAACCAGTGCATGCCTACAAAGATAACCCTTGTATTCATACAGTCGGCATATACATGAGACCTCCAACCCTGTTTGATTCCACAGAACAGTGAAATCTTGCTCCTTTTCCAAATCCTGAACTCTAAAACTAATGCTTGTCTCATCTTGGCTTTCCATTTTGGGATGACAAGCAACTACTCCTAAGACCTCAACTTGGAATTTCTTGAACACTGCATGCGTGTACATCCCTGAAACACTCTTCTCCAAAGGTGAGGGAGATTTCAACGTAGGTTGCTTGTTCCAGGTATCAGAATCTGCTTTGGCTTCTTCCTCGTACCTATCTTGGAGAATTGAACCATACTGTCTAACGAATTCCTGCACAGTTGTCTTCTTATGCACATACTTATCAAAGTAAGAGTTTATGCTCTCAGAACGCAGAACTGTAGACATTCCAGCCAAAAAGGCACCTCTCATGTAGATTGGCACCCATTGCTCACGGTCTTCATACAGTGATTGCATCCACTCATTCTCTCTGAGTTCAAATCTATCAAGAATTTTCCACCACCTTTTTCCAAACTCATTTTCTGTCCATGATCTGAAGATGCATTTATCAAATTTGGCCATAAAGTTTCCGTTTTGTTTTATCACATTCCCCAGGTTTTCAGAAACCTTCCCCAGAATGTTCCACAAGCAAAAGCAATGATGAGCATTTGGAAAGACATCTGAAATGACTTGCTTCATAGCTTTATCTTGGTCAGTGATTATAACCTTTGGGGCCTGTCCACCCATTGCTCTCAACCAAGTCTGCATTAACCAAGAATAAGTAGCTGCACTTTCATCTGATAACAGGGTGCATCCAAGCAACATGAACTGATAGTGTTGGTTCACTCCGACAAAAAGAGCAAGAGGCATCTTATACTTGTTTCTAACATATGTAGTATCAAAATTTACAACATCAGAGAAATTACTGTAGTCATGCCTGCTTTTGGCATCAGCCCAAAACAAGTTCTTCAAACGTTGATCTTCACCCAAATCTACAGCATAAAAAAAGTTGGAATTCATATTCTGCATCTGAGTAAAAAAATCAAGCAAAATTTTGGTCTCCCCGGCTTCAAGTCCCAAATTCCGGCCCTTGTCAAATGGATTTTTAGGGTCATTCTTGAGACCAACAACATTTTTATATTCTGCAAACTGTCGAGCCATTGCAGCATACATCTTTCTAGTTTGTTCACTGACAGCTTGGGCAGGTAAAAGCTCATGATTATGCTCCTTCACGAAACTATGGATAACCCATTTTCCATCTGACCTTCTCTTCACATGCATGCTTGCCTTGCAGTCGGTCTTTGAACACGATCGTCGGCCCGTTCCATTTTCTGGGTCTTGCTTGGTTTGTCTGGAACGTGGGCGGTTAAAGGACTTGTCATACTCTCTCTTTGTCCCATACCTAGAACAAGCAAATTTTGCATCAATGAACTCCCTCGATGTTTTTGAACGGCGGCTGTTCTGTATTGCAGTATTAAATCCCATAGATCGAGCATATTCTTGATAAAATGAATATGCCGCTCCATGTGATTCAAATTCCATACCAGAAAGTGGCTCAAGTTTTATGTCCTCTTTGAATCCCATTGACGTTGTGGGAGAATTAACATCTCCCCCTTCTATAGAAAGTACTTGCTCTGCAACATCAACAACATTTCCAATCTCTACATCTCCATTGTGCAGCTTGACTTCACTCAACATATTATTGACATCATTTGGTTCTTCACCTTCCTTATCATGATCACCAGAAGGTAACCTAAGATCGATGTCCATGATGAGACTTTACAACACGTCTTACAACCACTGCTGTCAAGTCACCAGAAAAGTTGAAAGGGAAATATGCATGTTAGAACAGCTAATAAAACAACCTACAGATTTGCAATTGATAATAAAAAAACATAACAAAAATAAAGGGGGGGTTAAGAAAATCTAAACACTCCCATATCCACACACAAAAAAAAAAACTCTAAGAGAGCATAGTACATAACTCACCACTATCTCACAACATCAAAAGCAATCAATTCTGATACAAGTTCATGCCTGGCTTCAATAGCAATCTGCATCATGCCTTAAGCTACTACTTCTAAATAGATCACATAACTTTATTGCTTGAAATCATAATCTGCCAAATCTGAACCTTCTCAAGCAACGAAGTTTCCAAAAGCTTCCTCACTGGACAAAGTCACCCTCTCACTTCTTTGGCCACAAGTGAGTCGTTGCATGCCCAAGAACCCAGTTACATTCCAGTGCTCTTAATTAGCGACTCTATAAATTTGAAGCAATTGAAAGCCTCAAACATTAAACCGATCCTTCCATAATCTAGTGAATTAACTTGATAATTAAATCTCAATGTGCTGAATTCTGTGCATTTTAAGTCCAATCACTAAAGTTCTGATTTCCAGTTAGACATTTTAGCCAGGAAACAATCTAGACTCCAGAGACACCCAAGACATCAACTCTTTGTGGTTTAAAGCTAACAAATTACTCCCAAATGTTCTGGGTTTTTAACAGGAAAAAGAATCCAATCAACTTGTGTTGGAGGGTTGAGAAAACAATGCTCTCACATGGAGTAGTAAACTAGAAAATAGACAAAATCAAAGAGAAATAGACAGACACAGGTCCCAGCAACTTTTTTGAATGGATAGTAATTAGACTTGTATGTACCAAACTCGCACTCACAAATTTGCAACTGAAGGAAAGGAAACTGAAAACCACACATGCCATCATGGGTGAAGGTAGTTAATCTCTTCGCCTATCTACTCTGTGGTGCATTAAGTAGCACACACCACCTAACATAAAAAATTGACATTCAAAACACTATAAAATTAACCTATGCATGCATAGACAGCAACAGCGTAGTTTGTCACCTATGCCATCACACTACTGTTTGCTTCATGTCTTCCTAGTTGCCACATAATGTTTAAGAAACTTTCTTGACACAGTTTTAATCTTTTATGGCCACATCTTCTGTGCAGTGGTAAAATTCTTGAGTTTGCCATCAAAAAGATGCAACTTCTAGTCTTAAAATCACTTGCTCGATATATAAAGTTTCTCAAAATCCACTTCCTCAACATCTCCACTTTAACGTCACCATAATTCAGCAACAGCTCTTTTATTCATCTAATCTTGGCAGGTGCCCAAGCAATAACCATGTTCTAACCAAAATAAACCTAAAGCGCATATAATTCAGTTAATTTAAGCACTAAATTCAACAAATTATAGCTCAAAAACACCTCCCAGTCTCATGAAAAAGCTCCAACAAACTCTAAACAAACAGCAAGAACCGCCTCAAACTTTCTCAATTTCTCCTTAAGCAGAACAAATTCTAACCTTAACACAACAACCCATTTTCTATTTCCTTTCCTTCACCTCAACTTCAGACAAGAGTAGGTCCTTCAAACACCCCCAACAAAATCACAACCTTAAAAACCAAACACATCAAAGACTCAAAATCTACGACATCAAGAAAAACCCATCAACCAAAACACAGAGTTTTTCAAAAAAATCAAATCAAAAGCCGAAACCCGTCACTAAAAATAAGATTAAAATATAATTAAAGCGCGCAAAAAAGAGAAAAAAAGAAGCTTTATACGTACCTGTAGAGCTTCTTCTCTTTGTCTGTGTGTTGGGTTCGATCTGTGAAGTTGCAAAGTGAAAGCTCACGCGAGCGATGTGAGCGAGTGGGAGGTTGAAAGAAATCTTTCCTCAATTTCGATTCTCTTGTTTCTAGGGTTTCTAATTTTTTTCACTCTCGCTTTGTTTGCTCTGTTTCTCAATCGCGAGTGAGATACAGCGATCGCGCGTGTGCAAGCACTCGTGTGAGGGTGATTTTGGTCCCTTTATTAACATAAACTGTATTTGTAGCCCCTGTAGATTTGATAATGTTTAGCATCAACTTCTATAGATTAAATTTTTCAATATCAACTTTAGAGTTTCCAAGAAGTTTCAATGCGGTCCTTTTCCATGTTAAAGTTTTTTAATTTCTCTTTTTTAGTGGTATTTTTGAGCTCCTCGTGGTTTTGGTAGACTTTTATCAGAAGTATGAGTTTCCGATAATAAATAAATAAAAGTTGCAAAAATAAAATATTTCTAAAGATATCAACCAAATATAAAAGTGAGAGATATAAACACAATTCAAAACTATCAATAAAAATAAGGTTATAAATTCAATTATATCAATTTAAAATCTAGAATGACTAAAATCTATAATAATTTAAAATAGTTTAGATTGGGTCGACATGGTCTATAACTAATTTATTAATCGACCATGGGATCGAGCTTTAGGTTATATATAACCCTTAATTATACTAATATAACAAATTAAAAAATATCAATTTAATTCTTTTAATCTTTTTTGGGCCTAAAATAAGACTTTCAGGTTGATTTTGGAACCTTTTAATTGTTGAGGATCAGATTGTTATAGTTTCCAACTTGCAGGAGTTAAGATGTAGTTTATTCTCTATCAAGAATTGATTGCTACAGATATGGCGCGTGTGAAGCGTTGATTTGGTACTTTCTGCGTTTGCTGTCGTCCATGATCCTTGTTCGGTAAAGTAGGTGTACGAGTTAATTAAAGAAAAATCAGTGCATGGATTATCGTTATAGAGTACTGGAACGGTGCAAAACACGATCTTTAAAAATTTAATTTTTTTTATGTATTTTAAATTGTTTTTGATCCATTAATATTAAAATAATTTTTTAAAAAATAAAAAAAATATTATTTTAATATAAAAAACACTTTAAAAAATAACTGTAATCACACTCTCAAACATTCTCATGATGTTTAGAAATAAAAATTGATGTTTAATCTATTTTTTTAATCCTGTTTTTAGTTATTCACGTCCTAGATTAAAATGTTTACAAAGTTTGTTTGAGTTTTAAG
>Ga0307512_10004280_pt1 | contig 15744 bp, 7 predicted proteins | sample 14_EM_MG_FD_200267 | JGI IMG/M metagenome (GOLD analysis project Ga0307512, IMG submission 200267) | Populus trichocarpa ectomycorrhiza microbial communities from riparian zone in the Pacific Northwest, United States - 14_EM | ecosystem: Host-associated > Plants > Roots > Unclassified | place... | reverse complement strand
AAGAGACTTGAAGCCGTCAACGTACGCTAGCTCCACAAGTGATTGAAAACATAAATACCGTTGAAATTATACTTTAATAGAATTAGTTATTGCTAGGAACCTTCAGCTGCCTCTTACAAGGGATTTCAAGTGATTTTACTTCAACCTTTTAGAAGGAATTTTTAGGGCCCTCTCTATTGCATGTATGCTTCCATCAAACACGGCAGCCGAAAAGCATCAATATCAGTCTATAGCTTTGCAATTCGAAGTAAAATTGCTAAATGATATTTAATAAAATCACTCGTTTCTTTATTTTTTATTTCTTTATCATATTTTCTCTCATCTTTTACATCCAAAACTTCAAAATGACTTCATCGGGAACACTTAATAATATCTCAAAGAAATTCATAAGAGCTCAGGGAAAAATAGAAAATGAGTTCTCTGTTAACTATATATACATTGTTACTAATTAATAGCAAGATATGCAAATTAATTAGGTGAAATGAACAATTAAAGTTGATTTTGAGATTTTTTAAACAATAAGATCTCCGTTATAATTGTTGAAAACTACAGGGCCAAATTGTACTTTTAGTTTGACTAGTTTATAGCCTTGCGCTAAGTTGCAAGTCAGATAAAAAAATAAACGTAACAAAAAATATTCAAGCCATGAAGAACTATTTCTTATTTTTATTAAACTCAGACCATTGAGATAACCTTGAAACCTCTAAACCCGACTTGTTGCTTAGCCCAAGTTTCAAATTAAATCATGTGGTAGTTGTCTCAGCGTAACCTAGCCGACTTGGCCGATCCAATGGTAACTTGACATATCAGTAAAAAAAACATGAAAATGAAATTGAGAAAAAAAAAACTAGATTGACAGGGAAAAAAACAATTCAACCCAAATCCTTGTTTAACCTTAGTTTTATATTAAATTGTATGAGTGTCTCCTCGACATGACTCAATCGACTTGGTCGGTCCAAAAATAACCCGGGTAATTTATAAAAAAGAATATCGAGTATGAGATTGAGAAAAAAAGAATGAAATTAAATTCTAGAAACTGAATTTCTTGCATAACCCAAGTCTAAAATTAAACATGCGATAGTTGGTATGTTGAGATTTAGTTGATTTGACTAATTTAAAAGTAATTCAGATGATTATTAAAAAAATTTAATTATAAAATTAAGAAAAAATATGAAAAAAAGAAAAAAAAATAAGAGGTTGTGAAAAGGAGAGTGAAAAAAAAAAGGTTTGCACTGTTTTAGTATAGAGAAGATTTTTTAGTGCCACGTTGGCGATGTCTACATGACTTTTAATTCTAGTAATTTCCCTGTGGTTTCATTTGTCAAATGCACAATTTAAAAAGAATTTGTAAAATATAACGAGGAAAGGGAAAAGGAAAGAGTGGTTGAGTGAGCGGACTTTAATTGCTGGCGGGGGACTTTCTCTTCTTTTATTTTCTTTTCTTTTTAGTTACAAAGAGAGGCTTCTGAGAATGCTCATTGACGGGTCGTGAGGTCCAAAACCCAACCTTAAAAAAAGAGAGGATCGGGCATCCTCCTGTTGTATGACTTTTATCATAATTGTCTGGTCTTGTATAATACCCGCGTAGCTCCCGTGTCTGCTCGGTTAATTTGCGAGGAAATTCCTAACAGCTGTTGGAGGAAGTTAATGTTTTTTCGTTCTTTTATTTTCGATTTTATTAAAATAATCTTTAATATCCTAATTCTTACTCTTTTCCTTCAACGTATAGAAAATATATATTGAAAAAGAAAGTAATTCCGTTTCCGTGGTTGGTATTGCATGATTTGCATCCATAGGCTGGAGAGTAATATCGAAGAACTTTCATGGCAACCACAACTGCCGGCCTTTTTCTAAAAAAACGCGGGTGGGGCACCAATTTCCTTCTATTAAAGAACGTCTAATCCTAGTTCGACATGCAACGAGGAGGAGGATCTACTGCTGGTGTGCATGCTCCTTGGTCTCAGTGCTTGTGCCCTATTCATGGATGCGACCGGCAAGGGACAAAAATGGCATAAGAGAGATGTACAGGGGTAGGGAAGGGGAAGAGAAAGATCGATATCTACGCCCCTTCTTTTTCTCTTATGCATTTTTGTCCCTCGCCAGTCTCGCCCATATTGTTAATTTGCTCTGACAAGACCACGGTGCAATCCACTGAAATAAGGTATGTTCTGGTTTTCTTTTTTAAAGATGTTTATAATTTGCTCCCTCTCAAAAAGGGGAGGGGTTCTTTGTTAGGTGGAAAGAATTTGCAAAAACAGTATGGAAGGGGCAAGAAGGAAGCATGTCCGATTGGATAGTGGAAAAGGATGCCATGCGAAGCTGAGGTTGTTGCGCAACTTCGAGAATGTTTGGTATCGTGTTTCATCATGAAAAAAAAAATATTTGGTTAATTAAATAATTTTTATATTTTAAATATTGATTTTATAAAAATTAAAATAATATGTTTTTCATTCAAAAAAATATGTTTTTTTATTTATTTTACAAGTAAAAATACATCTCAAGTAGTTTTAACTATGTATTTTTAAAAAATATTTTTTTAAAACCACAACTAAAAGTATATTTTTAAACCTAATTTTTTAAACTATAATTGTAAAAACTATTACAAAACAAAACAAACACTCAGTCAACAATTAAAAAATTTCTTTTCTTAATGTTTTAATTTTTATTTTTTGTGGGTTGTGACGCACTGTCTTTTCATGGGAATTGAAGCCGTCACCATATCCTCACTAATTATTGTTTCCCCATCATTTTCTCACCCATCATTATCGAGGCTATATCAACTTTTTAGTCGGTTTCTAAACTGAATTTTGTAGGAAATATTTATACATATATGATAACATTTCACATATAAATATTGTTATGATTCAAAACCTTTCTTCTATGTGTGTAGAAAAAAAACATTATTTGAAATATATCGAATTTAAAATCAGTGTGTGTTTTCGTTACCAATTCTACTTTTTATTAAAAAAAAATAGGTCTAAAACAAAAATAGGCATGGGTTAATAAAATTAGGGCAGATATATTTTTTATTAAGGGAAGAAAAGATGAAACAGCTTGAGAGGAGGACTGGTTGTATGGCAGTGAAGTAAGATTCGTGTAAAATATTTCGTGTTATATATTGCTTTTCAGTTTTTGTCTTCCAAAAGAAGCATATATGTTAACATATTATGCTTAATAATTGAAAATAAACCAATCCTATGTTAATATTTTGATTTTTTCCAAAGCTGCTAATATATTAGCTTAGTCTCCCTCCCTCCCTCCCTCCCTCTCTCTCTCTCTGATTTCATCTTATTTTATCTCTCCTTCCCTTCCAAAAACCACGAACATGCGACCATTTTTATAGAAAAAGTCTACAAATTGTGAGCTCTACATTATTTCTTACTAATAAAGAATTTTAGTTTTGACTCGCAGACTCAATTTAAATATATAATAAGTTGGAAAACCATCTATCATGTGGCAATACAAATAACAAATAAATTATATTTATATTAAAACTTGAATCTATGTTTAAGAATAAAAAAGGAAAAATTGAGTAATTAATATATAGTGTACGTACGCGGGTGCACATCAGAGTAAACTAATTAAACAAATTAAAGTTGATGTTGATAATTTTTTTCTTAAACAATTGCAGCTGCGGTAGAACAGTTGGAGACTATACCATCAAAATGTGCTTCACCTTGATTTTTACGTGCGAGATTGGCATATCTACAGTTTACTTGATTCCTGCAATTTCCTAGTGGTTTCTGAGTTTGAAGATTTTGAATCAACAACATTGCCATTTCTTTTTAAGTTTGGTTTGCTGGAAAATAACTAGGGGAGAAGGTACGTAAGAAGGAAACTTTTATTTTGCTGGACTTATACAATACTTGAACATATACATTTATACTAGTATAAGATATATATATATATATAATTTAAAAAATTTAAAAGATAAATACATCTTTAATAGTTATATACTCCTAGAAAACACCCAAAAAAAACTAAAAACCACTTTAACTTTAAAATTAAATCCAACATGGTTTTCACGAGACTTATTCGGAGAGCAGTCGTGCATGTTATTGTTTTGAAGAAATTATTCGGTATATCATAAATAATTATATTATATTATATATACCTAATATTTTTTTCTAGTAATTTTTTCAATGCATGAATAGTAATTAGTTATATTATATCCTACTAATTACTCTTTTGAGAGAGAGAAATACCTAATTTTCGTTTCACACCACAGCATTTTCCTTTCATTTTCCTACAAGTTATGCGTGAAGTAGTGGGAATACAAGTGATTACGATGCAATTTCCAAGAAACCGTGCTAGAGGCCTGAGTAAACGCGGCCCTAACCGAAACTCCTCTTCTGTAATTTCTCTTATAAAATACAGCATTATACTCAAGTTTAACATATGCGACGAGGAACATGAATTCCATGGATTAAAGGAAGAAGGAGTCAGGTACATATTACTTAAGTTTCATTACATGATTAATGGGTTATAGACAGGTTTTTTTTATTGCAATTCATTGTTCCCTGTGAATTGTGATGTAGTTTATTTTACGTTCTTTATTTGAGATTTCTGACATCTGATTTCTGAATTATCGTTGCAAACAGAGAGGAAGAACAGTCCTCTGTGAATAATAGATGGGTGAGATTAGCTGGGACAAAAATCCATAGTAGAGGATAAAGAGAAGGCAAGAGAAGACTTTGGAGAGATGGGAAAGGCAGTGAGAAAAAATAAGAGAGGAAGCTGTGGTAATTACCTTCTCTCTAACTAGCCTTGAACCCTTGCCCTGATGGACTGTGTGTTAAACAAACCAACAAGTTATAAGGAAGACCGAACCACCAAGGAAACTGGCTTGATCTCCTAGCAAAGTCCTGCCAGCCAACCAACATCTACATGGTTTGGAACATGACATCAAGCCAAAGTTGGTTTGCAGCTCTCTGCTAGGAGATTAGATTAGTTTAAACCACTTTTAGTTTTACTGATTCTTTATCTTATTCCTTCAAAATCTTCTATTACTTCCTACTGTCCCTCTTCTATGCGTTTTTGTCCCTGGCCAATCCCATCCATGTCATCTGAGATCTAGAAATTAAGGCATGGCTTTACAGGGAACGAAAGAATTTGTTGAAAGGAATGGTTATGTAATCAGGTATTATCTTGTTATCGGAAAAGATCAGGTACGGTAAAGATCATAGTGTCATCTCGGTTTCCTTTCCTTGCATCAAACCGGGGAGGAATTTTATCGTTTAAGTGATTTTGTTTAATTCCTTTCATTTTCTTGTTGAATTTTTTTATAATGCTTACAATTTTCATTTCCTTTTTTGAATTTTTTCCGTAGGCTTGTGAGCTGGGATATTTCTCAGAGTTTTCAGAACGGAGTCTAACATTAGCATTTCCTAGAAAGCCAGGATGGCTCAGTGTCTAAGAGGGAAGGAGGAGGAATAATCATTTATGGGATGTAAATTTAGGAATGCATTCTTTGAACCCAAAGGAATTTGCAAAGAGCTAGGGCAAGAAGAAATGAAACAAAATATTAGCTGCAGCAGAGGTACCTTTTGTGGAAACTACAAGCGGTTTCTCATATGCTGCTTCTTTTCCTTTTCTTTGGAAAGTCTTTCACTTTTAACAGTGAAAGTTTCACTGGAAGGGTGTTGGAGAATGAATTAATGATTGTTTTTTAAAAGTGTTTTATATTTAGTAATTTATTGAAATAATATAATATATTAAAATGATTTAAAAATATTAAAAAAAAATAAAAAATTAATTTTTTATAAAACATTGTTTCGAACGAAATTTCAAACAGCATCTTAGACTAATAAATACAATAAAAGCCAAGTAATCTGTCACAAGGCTACATCGAACTTTATACTGTTTGTAATCTAAGTTGCATGGGATCATTCTCCAAAAAGAAAAAAGAAAGTAAAGTAGGATTTATTGTTTTGATTTTTGTTGACCAAAAACAAGTGAGCATGTTGTTGTCACTCCCCCTACAGTATTTTGGGCCATTAATAGCTTCATAATTGTAGCAGCTAGCCGAGTTTGGTATTTGGGCTCAAGGTTTGAGTAGTTATTGCCATGTAATTCGTACAGGATCTACCCACATTTACCCACCCCAAGCCGAAATCGACAGTCATCTGAAACTCGGCCCCCAATTCAGCTAGCCCGGCCCAGTGAACCAGACCTGAATAGAACACGACCAAGGCAATGACTAGTCGAGCAAGTGAAAGAGGAAAGCAAAAACTTCAGTCCAGAACCCGAGCTAGGCAACCTAATCGCAAGAAAAACGTAGAACTTCACAAATCTTTCAAGCTCGTTTTATTTTTAGATCAAACAACGCAACCATACCCAACACAAAATAAGTTCTATCCTAACTTAAATAAAAAATATTTCCGAGGCAAATATTTATAATGTTTTGAAGATTTTATGGGATGCCTTCAGTTAGGGATCAGATAGGTGAAGATGGGAGTGCCCTGTTGTCGTAACCAGGGAGTGGGCTGGACACCCATCTCGCATGTTTATATGCGAGCATTGACCACTCATCATATCCCGTTAAACCCTGAAGGATCATGATTTGTATTGGATTACTTTCTCTATTTTATAGCAAGGTCTGAGACCCTCCCTTTCTATCTTGTCGATGTGGGATAATAAAGCCCCACTCGCATATCTGGATGGTGACTGAGTCAATACCCTTTTTGACCCTGCTAGGTTTTCCTTTATAGCAAATGACATGTCTTTCACATAACTGGTTGAGCATAAGTTTTTGATGTATTTAAATTATGCTCATTAAGAGGTAGAGATGGTGGGACAGCAAGTCTTTTTTTATTATTATTGGAATTCTATCTATCTAAAAAATATTCAGAACAATATTAATTAAGCATAAAGTAAAGTAAATGTGAATTCATTGCTGCAGATTAAAAAAAATTGTTTGATTAGGATAGGTCCGTTTATAAGAATTTCACAGCAAGTCTTTAGGATAAGTTTTTTAAAAAAATATATTTGCCTTTAAAAGATATCAAGATAAAGTATTTTAATATGATGATATAAAATATAAAAATATTTTTATATATTTTTAAATAAAAAATACTTTAAAAAAACATATTATATCATAATACCGGCGACACATGACTAAAATAATTTGTGTTTAAATCCTCTTTCTTTTCTACTACTCCATGGAATATGATCAATAATTTAGCAAGGAGAACTTAACTTAAAGAAGCAAACTCCTAAAATCAGATATAAATTCATTTGTTTTTGTTATTTTAAGATGCGTTTGTTAATTTAACATACTTCAAAAACAAAGGCCCAAAAGGTTGGAAATACAATTAACCTCTATAAGTTAATACCTTTAGGATCATGAAAATTAATTAATATATTATTTAAACTTAAAATATATATATATATATATATATATATATCAAGGTTATTAATTTATCATAACTATAATTTAGCTACGAGTCTTTTTTCTCTGTCAATTCGTGGACATAATAGTTGATTAAATCGGTATTAGAGATAGCTAAGTAACTAGATTACTATGGATGAAGTGATGGAGTTTGCTTGGGCTTCAGAACTGTAAATGGGCTTTTCGCACCATGTCCTCTCTCGGGCAATACGTGGACATAATAGAGATTACCTTGCTTCTGCCTGAGCCTGATCAGAAAGTTGGATCCAATGTAGAGTCTTGCCTGGGCTAGCCAGTTTCCTATTTATTTAGTGGGCTCTTTTCTCAGGTCCTAATCTCTTAGCTAAAAAATAATTTGGATTGAAAATTAAAAAAAAAACAAAAACAATTGATGTTCAAATCTTTTAACTGTTCAAAATCTAAATTCTAAACTTACATGTAACCCTATTTTTTAAATTATTTAATTCTAGAATCAAGTTCGTTTTTTATTATATCTATCCAAGTCAAGATATACTCGATAGATCAAATTAAAGATTTATAGTTTTGTTTATCAATTAAAATATTTAAAAAATAATAATATCCTTAAAAATGAATAAACAGAATAAAAATTAGCAATGTACATACATTAATATAATTTACATTTTTAATACGTTACTTGTTGGTGTCTGGAATGTTATATTTGCAAATCTTCTGTTCTGAAATTAAGATCTCATCATTCTTCTTCTACTGAGAGATATCCGAATCAATATTTCCCCGGTAATTTTCTATTTTCGGTGACTAAATCTTCAAATATCTTTATATTTTTAGAATTAAATTTAATATATACTATATAATTTTTTTCTTCAAGAATCTAATACATTGAATCGACAAACTCTCGACAGCAAGAATCTCGTGAATTCGGTGCTGGTTCGAATTTCTTATTGAATCAACTTGATAAAAGTTTACATGGGATTAACATTATTTTTAGTGTGTTTGTGAGTGTGATTATGATTACTTATTAAAATGTTTTTCACTCATAAATGTATTAAAATAATATATTTTTTATTTTTTTAAAATTATTTTTGATATTAACACATCAAAATGATATAAAAACACCAAAAAAATATCAATTTAAAAAAAAATTTAAAAATACTTTAAAAAAACAAATATTATTTTTCCCCTGGAATGTATTTTACTTTTACAGCCATCTCTACGTATATTCTACACTATAAATCAATAAGATAAATTTTATAAGCCGTGCGGTGCGGGTCTGCCTGCAATTTCAGCGTAAAAGTTGCTGCTATCAACAATGAATTTGCTTAGAAAAGTAAAGCATACATTTATGGCTGACTTATCTTCATGTTATCTTTTATGGCGGTGGTCCACCGTCCGTTGCCCGAGAGCCAGGCACGCGTCCATGCTCTGCAGAGCAACGGACACCCCCTCTGTCCTCACATTCTCACCATGTGATATGAGAATGTGACATTTCAAGACCTGGGGCGCTTGATACAGATCCGATTTCTAAGATAAAAAAATATTGGGTTTTTTTTATTCTTATCCCAAACAAGTTCTAGAATCAGCGAGTCATCAAACCGTCGTGATCGGTTATTAGTTTTTGTTTTTTCAGGACCAAGCAAAATTGCAGATTCCACGCTAGAATTCTCGGAACTGTTTGTTTGTGTGGTTTGATGGTGTTTTTTATTTTTTATTTTTATTGTTTTATGTTTTTTTATTATTTTGATATGTTGAAAATATATTTTTTTAATATATTTTTTTTTAGATAAAAAATAATTTTTATAACAATTATAAACACAACCTCGACGTGCTTTCGACACGAACACACAACGTATCAAGCGAAGGTTACATTTTCTACCTGGTTTCTTTATCCATGCTTAATCCTGATTGGTCGACAACCACATGGTTGAAAAGATTAAACCTTCCAAGCGGGAGTCTTGGAATTCAGGGGATTTTTTTTTTAATTAGTATAGTAATTTAAAAATTTTAATAAAATAATACTATTTAATTTTTTAATAATATAGTATATTTTTTTTTTACCTTGTTGTGCTTTAAAAACACAATATATACTTAAATTTCTCTGTTTCCAATCACGATTAAAAAATATTACAAGAAGCGTGATAATTTAATATGAATTAGTCAATCACGATTAAAAAATATTACAGTTGATAAGCGGGATAATTTAATATGAATTAGTAGATAAACTTGCCTCTAAAGACTGCTTCTCAGCATCCTCAGCCTTGGAACCATCAACAGTAGCTTGGGCGGTATTATCAGTCTCCAGATTATCTGCATCTGTTTCTTCTTTATCAGTTGTTTCCGGTACCTCCTTAGATGGAGGCTCAACATTATCATCCTTCTCTTGCTCATTCTCGACACTCTGCTCTTCGGCTTCTTCCCTTGCACGCTCATTTGACAAAATATATAAAAAAAAATCAAGATATAAAACCGCACCAACCAAAATTAAATTTTTTTCTTGATAGATTTGGCAATTATTTCACTTCCCAACCTTGGGATCCACTGGTGGGGCTGCTCGTCCACTAGGAGTTCCCGGCGAAAGGCGACCCGGCTTCTCCCGAGAAGGAAACTTGGCGGACCCACCTCCACTGGTGGGGCTGCTCATCCACACACTGCCATTGGCCTGAGCCAAGTAATAATATCTTGCAATAGAGTCCAAAGTTGTATGGAGTATGGCAAAACGAGGGGTGCATGTCGTAGAAACAAGAAAATAAAAAAAAAAAACATGACGCATGACGCATGTTTATTCAAGCTGGTATTAATTAACCGTGGTATTAATTAATTATTGTGGTTCATTACATGTGTTTTTAAACTATAATATTATGTTCAGAATAGCGACTTTTAAAATTATGTTTATTCACTGTTTTTATATGTTAATTGTACAATTTATCCGAATTCAGGTGGTAATAAAAAAAATGTCTTAGAGATTGCAGCCTCATTCAAGCTGGCAAATGCACTGTATTAGACGCATCACGAGTTACAAGGATGCTACTGGCGAGGCCATATTTTTACAGTTGATATTATTACGGTTATTTTTAATATTTTTTTATTTTTTATATTATTATTTAAAAAAATCTAAAAATACAAAATAAATTTTTTTAAAAAATAAAAACTACTGTCTACTGGTCCCACATGCCTTCTATCTTATCCATATTCATGTGCCCCTAAGGCCTTTTCTTTCTCATTATCTGCTAAAAAAACCCAGAAAACAAAGTTTTGCTAGCTCCAAAATCTATGACTTTTATAACGAGAAAAGGAAATGACAGTGACGTTGTTGCGTATCCAATAGTATTATACAGTTCACCTGCGACTTTATTGATTTACATTACGTGGCAACGCACGTATTGATTTACATTATATGTTAATAAATTTTTTACAATGTATAATAATCCCTCTAGCCTCTCTAGTCAACCCTTCCTGGGTAAATAATCCAACTCAAATGGACTGTAGCATTTCACTAGGCGGCTTATATTTTTTTTTATAGTAAAAAAGGTATCAAAATAATATAAATATTTTTCAAAAAAAATATAAGATTCTAGTAATTAAGTTAGATAAGGTTAGTAAACTTAATTAATTCAATAACATGATTATAAAACAAGATATCAACAACAAATAAAGAAAAAAAACAACGATTTAATACAAAAAATAAATGTTTTTTAATATTATAAAAACATACTTGTACAATATTCATAAAAGGTCTCAAAGATATTATTTGTATATTATTCATAAAACATCCAAGCTCCAAATTTTTTGTAACCGGAAAGAAAAAAATTTAAGAAACGCTTGTGTTTTTAAAGAAGAGAAATTTGATAATCAAGTTAAATTTTGATTAATTTAATAATATGATAAAAATATAAGACAAAAAAAACTAAAAAAACATTGTGGAACCATGAATTTCAGAGAAAAAACATGACAAAAAAATCTAATCCTTGTTAACTTTTCAAATTGCATGAATGAAATAAAAGAAAAAAATACTATACAATGTTGCATATATTAAAAATCTTATAAAAAATATTTTAAAAAAAAAATTCAATCTATATACATTTTTTTTAAAAAAAAACTCACAAATGAATCATATCAACCTCTTTAAAAATTAAACACGCCCATTGTTATAAAAAAAATAATCATAATCTAAAAAAGGCTAAATAAGTGGAAAAAAATTAAATCATATACAAAAAAAAATTATTTTTAAAAATCCATATGAAATAAGGCATCAATTAAAAATTCATTTTCAACCCATTTTTTACCCAAAAAACCTAAAAAACACTTTATGAACCTTGCTAAACCAACACGTGGTCTCTAAAAACACACACAAAAAAAAGGGTTCAGGACCCGAAATCCACATGAAACCCAAAATCTTCTCAGTTCCAAATTTGTTTTTAGGTGTTTTAAAAAAAAACAATACCTAATTGTACCCCTCTCGTCGTATGAAATCATTTGACACAAAAATCTTCAGCAACAACAACTTTTTTCTCTTTACACTAGAATTTAATGGCTCCCTCTCTTTTTTCCGGTCATAAAATGACTGAAAAATAACGAAAATAAAATTCAGTGTCAAAATAAATATTTTGAAAATTACAGGACTGGTAACCTAATATCTCAAAAAGATAAGAGATGAAAATGAAATTTCACAACAAACTTTAAACACAGGGTGCTCAATTCAACTCGCAAAGTATTTTACCCTTTTTTTTCACTTTAATCTCGTGTCTTTCAATTTAACCTCTATCTTTAAAAAATATGTAATTAAAAATTAATTTGAATTCAAAAAAGCCAAATCACATAAAATAAAAATTTGAGTAACATATTGAAAATTTTAAAAAAAACATTGCTACAATCTAATGTTTGCGCGAGAGAGTAAATAGTAAAAAATAAGAAGTTAATCTCTTTTGATACATTGTATAATAATTGATTTATCGTCGTATGACGACGACAGTGTCTGTATAATTTCTCTCGGGCACAGTGGTTGCATGAGTACGTACCTGTGACTTTGTATACAATAGCGGTACTGTTAAGTCGTTGCCATGTTGTCATCGCTGAGTCAGCTAGACAAGTTCCTAGGGTGACGAGCTAGGTGGTTTAACTACAAGCAAAGTATAACAATTTATACAAGTCAGAATTTTAAAAGAATAACAAATCTAAAATATTTATTTGTTATTCATTTAATTCCTTACTTGTTGAAAAAAAACTATTACAATTTTTTGCTATAAAAAAACTACAAAATCCTGATAATGAAAATAAATAAATAAATAAAATAAAAGACCTAAACAAGGTTCGGTGAATATTTAAATCTAGATAATATTTATTCTTTCCATCACTTATACAAACACTATACTAATTTAAGTTTTGAAGTGTTTTTCTTGCATGAGTTATCAGATCCATCAAATCCCATGACTGTAGTTTTATTGACTCATGAAAAACACCCTCAATCTTTTTACAGATATACTTTCCAGCCTCGTCAATAAATAAAAACTAAAATAACATAATAATTCAAAATAAAAAAATAAAAACAACAAAAAAAATTCAAACTGCTTAAATTAAATTTGTCTTGATTTACTAACACAGCAACTTTATTTAAAAACCCAGTAACAGATCCAAAAGCTAACAATACCGAAACAAAGCTTAAATTTATGCCCAGCTCTTTTAACTTTTAAGAATCCAGACCACAATATCAAACTGCTAATTACTAGTAAAGTCTGAACATGTTCAGACAAGGTATCCTTTACTAGACGCCAAAGTTACTTGCCAGTATTTTTTATTGCCAGATGCCTTTCAAACGGTTTCCCAAGTGAGATCAAAACATTAAAGTAAATAAAATGATCAAAACCAAGCATACCAAGTGAACAATATCTTATGAAACATGCTTATGTGAGCAAATTCACCCTTTAAATATCTCGATGAGCCAAGAACACCTTGAAGGCTGCAAGAGCTGCTATAAGCAGCGTATGCAATGAAAGGAACAACACTTTCTTGGGGGGATGAATCTTGAATTAATTAACATTTACTGGAAGATTATAATTTGAAACCCCAACAAGGTGGAGCCAATTATTCTCCATTCCTTGTATTTTGACAGAGATTATAACTTAGTCCTTCATGTTTTGAGAGTCTACAACTTAGCCCCTCAACTTTTCTTGACCATTGTTTTGTTAAAACATCTTTTGATTTGTCCTTAAATCTCAAATCTATTACTTGATGATTAGAAAAACCCACTACAGTTAGAGAAAAGCCAATTAACTTCACAGCTACCAACAAAAATTAAAGGAATAAATTATAACTGAGTTCAAAACAGGGATTTTAAAAAATTTACTGCACAAGTTTTGAAAGAGGAGAGGTTTCTAGAGACAGGTTCACAGGCTTCCGACAGATACGACAGATACCATGGACTGCAAATGTACAGTGTCAGCTCTGGCCTGCCTGTGGAGTACGAGATTCTCCTATACGTCGACGGTTTTCTGAGTCAGCATGTGAATGATCCAAAAATATCCAAATGGATAAGCCCGTAATTCGTTAACCAACCAAACTAACCATGGTTAACCAATCCCTGACCTCTCTATAAATTAGGAAGCCACCCGTTCCTCGAACCTTCAGTATCCGTCAACCACACACAACTCCTAAGCATAGTAAAAACAGCTTGCTCTACAACCATGGCCACCACATCTTCTCTTGCATCTCTTAGCTCCTCCATATCCCCTTTCACTGGCTCAAAAACCTCCACCAATCAGCCTCATACATCACCATCTCGTGTCAGCTTCCGCCCTTTTCGAGTACGCGCCGCCTGCGCTACCACCGCCGAGAGACCCACATCATACACTGCGACACCAACATCAGCATCGTCTCTCTACGAAGTTCTTGGGATTCAAATGGGTGCCACGTGTACAGAGATCAAGACTGCTTATCGAAGACTAGCAAGAGTTTTGCATCCTGATGTTGCAGCTAACGGTAGAAGGGAGGACACCGCTTATGAGTTCATAAGAGTCCATGAAGCTTACGAAACTCTGTCCGATCCTGAAAAACGGGCAGATTATGATCGCTCCCTTTACAGACGAGGAAGGCAAATGAGCTCTCCGTTTGTAATGTCCGCTGCTACTGCAACAACAATGGCAACAGGTTATGCAGCTGCTGGATTTTCTGGCTATACAAGGCGGAGATGGGAAACTGATCAGTGCTGGTAGATGGGAAAAGAGGCCGTAAAATTATAGATCAGGATCGATTTTAGCCCCCTTAGATTGCTAGATGAAATAGTATGATACAGTATTGATCCCCAATTCCTCACATTTTGGGGATTATTTAGTGTTGTAAATAGTCAAGATTGGACCTCAATCTCTTGTATCATTGTCCCAAGGCGGCATTTTTTCAGCCTGGAATTATTAATTCTCACTTATGCAAATGATATGGATGTGTTGGAACAGTACTAATTGAAGCCCTCTGTTTTCGTCCTCATAATACTTGTACTGGAATAAATTTCAAGGAATTTGAATTTTATTCGTGAAGAATGCTTCATTTACAAATGGAAATGGAGTGAAACCTGGATTCTTTTTTTATTGATAATTTAGATTTATCAATGTTGGTTTGAGAAGTATCTGGAGTGATAGATATAACTGAAACAGAGTTTCAGTTTCAAACTTATCTGTCGATGGAGTGTCCCATGTGCTGTAAGCCATATGGATGATTTTTGCTCAATGATTGGAAGAGAGGTTTAGAAATTCTGAAATTTCTTGGAGTTCAGAAACAATTGGCTTCGATTTTCAAAATACGAACAGGATATTTCCTCCAGGACTTGTAAAGTGGACACTCTCCGATCTCTAAGAAATTATTGGGAAGTTTGGATAGAAAAAGAGAGGTGGGTAGGAAAAGTGGATGGAAAATCAAATTTAGCACAGTATACAACAGCTAGTAAGAAAAATAAATTAAAAAAAATTAAAGAGTTGATTTGTATCAAGTAGCCTAAATTTTAAGAGAATTAATTTCAAGAGTTATTAGAAAATTAATCCTAGAGCTAAAAAGTTACTAGAAAATAATTATTTTTCTTACTAGTTTTTTATCAAAGTTCACTATATAAATATTAAAATATAAAATTAAAAGCCTATTGACATATATAAATTATGTTTTTTAATATGGGATATGATTTTTTTTAATTTAAATATTTTAATTAAAAAAAAAGAATAATAATTTTTTCAATGTGAATTAAAAAATCTTCTGAAATAATATTTTAAAGTTTATTATTTACAACATTATAACTACAGTTATACAAAATTAAGCTCCGCAAGTATAACACAGTCTTAGGTGATGTTTAAGATTACACAATAATTGTTTTTAAAATGTTTTTTTTGTTTGAAAATACATTA
>Ga0307512_10004278_pt1 | contig 15746 bp, 19 predicted proteins | sample 14_EM_MG_FD_200267 | JGI IMG/M metagenome (GOLD analysis project Ga0307512, IMG submission 200267) | Populus trichocarpa ectomycorrhiza microbial communities from riparian zone in the Pacific Northwest, United States - 14_EM | ecosystem: Host-associated > Plants > Roots > Unclassified | place... | reverse complement strand
GGGGAGTATGACCAGACATAGTACTCACGACAAGGTATGATTCTTGCATGACCTGAGATATGGATCACAATTCAGTACGAGTCACGAAATGAGCCCGCATTTGAGCAGCAAGTATCATGTAAGTTTGAAATCAAATTATAACGACGGGCGAGACTCATATGGGGCCACCATATCGACGCGCGACGCTCGTATGGGGGCATGATCTCACACCAGCCCAGATCTCAGTCACGAGTGCCACACTGTGTTACAAGATTTTTCCCCAATTCCTGATGTGGATGCGACTCGCGCACTGCCTCAAGGCCTCAGGCCTCAAACCTCGAACACAGCATGATAGTGGCCACTCCGCCGGAGATACTCGATAATTGAAGATGAGCCATTAAGTTGCTCGTCCGCAATGATGAGGGGACTCATTGGACTGAGTTTGCAGGAAGTGAATGGGAAGGGGAAATGCGAGTCATTGCGAGACGAGCTATATTATTCAGTTTGGACTGTGACACACCGGCCGCGTGCGATATGTATGGCCTGTATACGGCGTGGAGGCGGAGGGAACGCATGTGGATCCACATGCCTGCCAGTTAGCGGAGTGGTTTACAGCGCAGCACACGGAGGCCAAGTCTGATAACGGTGACCTCAAGGAGTCAAGGGTGACCTATTCCAGCATAATCCCCGGGCCAGCGCTTCTGCGCTTTAAATACTGTACTTCCAAGCACAGCATGTGTCCCCGTGGGAAACTGTTGTAAATGGAAACATGAGGCACTTCTCCTTGCCCGGGTTCAGCTAATTAACTCTCTACCACAAAATCCTGTCATCTATCTGCCATAATCTCGCCAAGGGCTACATCCTGTTTCATCTCCTACATCTATTCCCTTGCAGATATGAGTCTCTCACCTTCCGCGTCCTTCCTGTTGTTGTACAATTCCGCATTGCAAGATTACACAACTCAGACGGGGACAAATTTAGTCGATCATCCATTCACCAAACAACTCGAGAAGTGCGAATCTGTCGATTCTATCTCTTCTCTTCTCCAGGAAAATCTACCGAGATTCCGCGAATTCCGAACAGAAGATGGAAAGATCACCAAGTCACTCAAGTGTGCCGTCCATGTCCTCCACACTCTCTCTACCGGCACTGTCCTTGGGGAGGTTGTCGGCCTAGTGCGCCCAAAGTAAATTATTCCCATTTCACATCTCTGATGCATATTCCATAGTCATTCCCACCTGCGATGGCAGTATTTGCTGCATTCGCAATCTTACTCGACGTAAGTGACTTTCTGCAACCCTTACTCCTATTTCCTTGTAACATTCAAGTGCATTAGGCGGTGAAGGATGTTAGTGCGAGCTATGATGCTCTCGTCGAGCTATTCGAGTCAATCGAGAGATTCCTCAACAGACTTGATATTTACACAAGGATCCCTCTTACCCCAGCCGTTACTGATGTTGTCATAAAAATATTGGTGGAAGTTCTCTCCACGCTTGCTATTGCGACGAGGCAAGTCAAACAAGGTCGATTAAGTGAGTCTCATCCCTGATGATGTGGTGCTTTTGCTGAACGCAGTATAGAGAAATTCGTAAAGAAAATTCTTGGAGAAAACGACATCGAGGCTGTCCTGCAGCGACTAGACAGGCTCACTCTTGATGAGGCTCGGGCACAGGCGCACAGACACTCGAAGTTGTGTGCGGCCTCGTCCATCACAGGCGCGTTGTTTTGGATGGTAAGAAACATTTACACACCATGTTCAAGTTAGTCGCACCTCAATGGATGGTCATGCCTCTAGATATAGACGACAAGGCGGCCGCAGACAGTATCCGGATGGCACTTGGTCAGTTTTTTGATGAGAATCAAACCTTTACCTGACTTGCTGGTAGAACTCCTGCAGAAAATTTCGAGCGACCTCAACAAGTCAAGGCGTGAGTTATTCCTCGATGGCACCGCCACTGGCTACGAATGCTGACAGTTTGAGATGATGGTCTCGCAGGTGAAAAATTGCAGAAAAACATTCGAAATTGGCTCTCTCCTCCAGATCCTTGGAAGAATCACAACACCGCACGTGAATCTCAACACACCGGAACCGCAACATGGTGGATCCATGGTGAAACTTTCTCAAACTGGAAACATTCTAGCCCAGGTTCACTCTTGTGGCTACATGCGAAGCGTCAGTGTTTACGCTGTCATTATTTTCCCACAACTCATGATATTCGTCTTTCCAGCGGGAGCAGGGAAGAGCATACTCTGGTACATTCATCTTTTCATGTTTTTCCTCCGGAAACTAATAAGGTGCCGTCACACAGTTCCTCGATCATCCAGGATATCCGCAGCATGCGCGAATTAGGACTCGCATCGCTTGCCTTCTTTTATTGCGACTTCAGAGAAGACCAAAAGCGGCACCGCCGTGGACTACTTTCCTCTCTCCTGGTCCAGCTTTGTCAACAATCTGATGCCTATTACGACGCCCTCTCCAAATTTTATTTGGCACATTATGATGGCTCGCAACATGCGAGCGACGGTGAACTAGCGCAATGTCTGAAGCATTTGTTTGCGTTCCCAGGACAAGCCATGGTATATATTGTCATCGATGCCCTCGATGAATGTCCAATGACGACCGGGTTGTCGTCCCCCCGTCAAGAAGTCTTAGGTCTTGTGGAGTAGCTTGTCAGATTGAATGCTCCGAATGTGCGGATTTGTGTCACGAGCAGACCCGAGGCCGACATCGAACTTGTCCTCAAGCCTTTGGCATCCTTTTCTGTGTCGTTGCATGGAGAGAACGGCCAAGCTCAGGACATCGAAGACTACGTCAAATTCGTCGTTCGCACGGGTCGTAACATGCAAAAATGGAGAAAAGAAGACAAGGATCTTGTTATCGAAGTACTGACAAGAAAAGCCGATGGGATGTGAGGAATTTATCCAATCGTCCATCGTGGCGTACTTATACCTGTAAAATAGGTTCAGATGGGTGTCTTGCCAACTTCAATACCTCAGATACTGTCTCCGACAACGCATCCGGCGGGCTCTCGATGAATTGCCAGACACGCTCGACGAGACATACGATCGCACTTTGGAAGAAATCGGGAAGCAAAACTGGGAATACGCACACAGACTCTTTCAGTGTGTCGCAGCAGCTGCCCGCCCACTTCGCGTCGAGGAGCTCGCGGAGTTCCTCGCATTCGATTTCGACACAGATTCAACACCCACACTCCGTGGGGATTGGCGTGAGGAGGACCCAGCATACGCTGTGCGATCCACATGTTCCAGTCTGCTTGCGATTGTCGACGTGGATGGATCGTCGGTTATCCAATTTACGCATTTTTCGGTGAAGGAGTACTTGACATCGAAGCGTCTTGCGGAATCAAAGGACACTATTTCCCGATTCCATGTTTCCATGTCACTGGCCCATACTATTATTGCGAAAGCCTGACTGGGTGTTCTACTATTCATTGATAAACACATCACCTGGGACGACCTGGACAAATTTCCTCTCGCAAAATATGCTGGCAGGCATTGGCCGGACCATGCCCGATTCGAGGGCGTATCACCAGAGATCCAAGATGGGATGAAACGTCTCTTTGACCCTAACAATCACCACCTTTCTGTCTGGGTCTGGATCTACGACCCAACACTCGGACCTGGACGCGATTTGGGGCATGGCTGCCCGCCAGAGGCCTGCTCGCCTCCCTTATATTATGCGGCAGCTTGTGGCCTGCACGACATTACCGAGTTTCTGATCGTCGAGCACTCCCAGAACGTAAACAGTCCGGACCTTGACTTTGGCAGAACTCCGCTGGGCTCGGCGTCTCGATATGGCAGCTGTGAAGTTGCGCAAGCCCTCCTTGGACATGGCGCAGATACTGAAATCAGGGACTACGAGGGCCGAAGCCCATTGGATTTTGCGTCGGAAAAAGGAGATGTGGAAATGCTCCAGGTGCTTCTGGAGCACGACGTAGATGTGAACTCCTTAGATGAGAATAGACGCTGGACGGCCTTGCATTTTGCATCAGTGTACGGAAAGGTGGAAATTGCTCGGCTACTCCTCGAGAACGGCGCGGACGTAAATGCGAAAGACCGTCATATGGAAACACCACTACATATGGCGGAAAACGATGGGGTTGCTCAGATTCTTCTCGAGTACGGTGCAGATTCGAACGCACGGGACAGCAGCAATCGGACTCCGCTGCATTGTGTATTGGAACTGAGAAGTCCAGAAGTCGCTCGGGTGCTTCTCGAGAATGGCGTAGATGCGAATGCACGCGATGCCAAGAACCAAACTCCATTACATGTGGCGTCCGGATGTGGACATCTTGATGGCGTACGGTTGCTGCTCCAGCACGGCGCTGATATCCATGCGCGGGACGACGGCGGTCGGACACCATTCCAGGTATCATCAACATCAACACCAACATCAAGATATTTCGGGAAACGTGAGGAAGTTATGCAGTTATTACTGGAGCATGGCGCAGGGGATCACAGGACGCAATAGCTACGGACGAAGAGCCCAGGGCGTTTTTGTGTTGGACCCAGATATCGTCGCAGTATTCATACGTTGTATGTGACCTCGATACTCTGAAGATAATTCACATAAGACTAGCATCATAATCGCATAGAAACAGTCATTTAAACAAGCACCGGACACGTATGTATCTTCAACCCCGACTGGAGCGGGCGATCACCCGACGAAAACAATGTCCTGTACTATACGTTGGGACTGATTCGGATAACGTTTACTTCCACCTTCTGATACACAGAAACTTCCCTTCCCTTCCTTCTTTTAATACCCAATGTTGCCACGTCGCATTATTGAAGTACGAATATCTCCAACACACAAGGCTCGAGTGAGGCGACACGATGGTCGGCCATGAGGGCACCCACGTGCTGCATGTCACTGGCACGTTTAAGGCCTTTTTTTCCGCTCCGGAGGTGTCCGGGAAACCCCGCGGTGAAGCATCGTGGTTTGAGTGGACATACCTCCTCGCAATCTAGGTGTAGGTCGACAGGAGGAATTGACTCGGACGTCCCGAGGGTAAGACGTGAACACTGGCGCCATCTTCCATTGTTTCGAAGGTGGGCTTTCGTAATAATGGATTGGTACCAGTGTTGTTTTTTTTTTTTTTGGAGTCCATTTATGTGCGCCTCGGGGTACAGAACCCCACGTAGCACTTCGAGTATGTACATGATAACGGTAGTAGTGTGTAATGATATATTTTGGACCGGGTTATTTCCCCCATTGGTACCAGTGTTGTCTCGAGGTGTTGTACGTATGTCGGCGACTGGGGCCAAGCATGAGTAGATCATTTCTATTATTATGGTGTTAGCACGCGCATGTCCTAGCTGTGGATGCACAGCCGCGAGATACAGCCTGTGAGCAAATGGGGATCGACATGCAGCAAGCAAATAAGGGCTTGGCTTGATTCAGGGACAACGGATGTGACAGGTGCATCGATGTTGTCCTCACGAAATGTAGACTCTGCCAAGAGCAATCTCTGTTACATTTCGAGCAAAGGTATGTACTGCAGTTAAGGACGATAACGAGATGCGTGGAACGTGTAATATGCAATAAGAACAAGATATATGCGTACGATGTCGTATGATCTGGTAAGTGCGCGTGGAAAGATCAGGCAAATACATGAAAAAATAAACACGGGTGTCGGGTGATGAGGAACGATAAAACACCAAAAAAATCAAAGATAATACTCATTGTGGTATACATCAGGAGGGGATCAGAAAAGGAGAGTTGATGGAAATGAAGGCAAGTATGTCGATGCGACTTTGTTCACACAATGACCTCCTCTCCAAGCATATACGCAAGTGCGTCGTTTCCCTCATCTACAGGAGCCTGGTACACCTCGAACAAGCCACCGCCACGCCGAGGGGACGCAGTGGACGCTCTGGAGGACGAAGACGAAGAAGAGCCCTTGGCAGCCTTGCTGCTCTTCCAGCCGACCCTGCGACCCTCGAAGACCTCCTTGCGACGATCGAGCAACATCTCGAGCTCGGCATCGCTGATGATCCCGCGCTTGCCCGCGGCCGTGCTCTGCACGACTTCGATGTGCTCGCCCTCGAGCTCGAGAAGCTCGGCGGCCATTTCCGCAATCGTCTGCCGCGCTTCGCCCGCCTTGGCGCTGCCGCCGATTGGCACCTTGAACTTGCCTGGTGGGGTAAAAATTTACGTTTTTCAGCTTCAGCAAAACGGCCCGCAGATGAGTTAAACAATTGGTGGGCCACCCATACCTTTGGCGATGACGAGCGCCTCGAGTTGACGCTTCTCGGACGCACGCTGCATAATCTTGCTCTCGATGGTGTGTCTGCTGACCAGCCGGAAGATGAGCACGGGCCTCGTCTGCCCGATTCGATGTGCCCGATCTTGAGCCTGCAAGTCCATTTGCGGATTCTGCATCACATCCCGTCGTCGTTTCAGCACCAGACCACTTCTCAATCCGTTCCGCAGGCAAAAACTACGCACCCAATCCTGGTCGTAAAACACGACGGTGTCTGCCGCAGTGAGGTTGATGCCCAGCCCACCCGCGCGCGTGCTCAAAATGAAAAGCCGTGGGGCGTCTGGCTTGTTGCCACCCTGCTTGAAACGTTCCATCTCCGCACGGCGTTCCAATGGGCCCGTCGAACCGTCTATGCGACACGATGGCCAGTGTTTGAATTCGCGCGCCCAATCCTGTCATCCCCGTCGTCCATGAACGAAGGACACGCACTGACCGCGGGAACGCTTACCTCGATGACGTTGAGCATAGTAACAAACTGCGAGAACACGAGCACCTTGTGTCCTCGTTCAAAGAGGGCTTCAAGGAGCCGCTCCAGGACCATCATCTTCCCGCTCGCGTCGACGAGCTGCTTGTCCACGACGGGCTGCTGCGTCCGCGCGTCGAGAGGCCAGTCAAACAAGAAGGGGTGCGAGCACACTTTGCGTAACTGCATTACGACGTTCTGAAGATGCATGTTGTTGACCTTCTTCACTGTGGCCCCCAAAAACAAGCACAAGGTTCTAATGTTAGCAGGGCAAAGACACGTTGTGCAGAAAGGAGACGCACTCTTCGCCTTAAACGCGTGTTCTGCCCCAATTTCTGAGACAAACTTCATCGCGGGGGCAATGCTGCCTCGGCTCTTACGAGTCCGTGCCCACCCGACCCGTCTTCTCGTCCTCTTCTATCTCGCGTGCGATCCGGTCCCGCTCGCGTTGCCTGTGCCGAGTCTCGTATCTCTGGGTCGTCCGAGTCGAGCAACAACGCAAGATGTCTTCCGCGCAGTTCGTCGGCAGAAAGCACCGGGAGTAAATGGGGTGGGATAGTTGGGCGCCCGGTTAATTATGAAGGATCTAGGGTCGTCGATCTCTCGAGGACTTCAGGACAGGAGAGGCGAGTGAAGCGATAGGCAGCAAGGAAGGCAGAATGAGATTCAAGTCGGAGGGCTGGGAGCACATCCGTGCGGCCGCGAATTTGGTGTGGTGGCCGATCTGTTATACGGGAAGCAGAATTAGCTCATTGAGCGGATAGCGGAAAGGGTGATAGATAAAAGCCGTACGACAGTGCTCGCATATCCGCAGAGGGTGGTGGCAAATTCCGTGATGCGGGTGCTGTGAAGTAACGGAGGGGCCCTTGAGTTGCCTGGAAGCGGATGCGGTGGAATGGCGGCTAGAGGTATCGATGCGGGAGGAACGGGTGCGGGAGGAAGAAACAACGGACGAAGTCGTGACGGAAGACTGCGTGATGGACGATGTACTGCTGTAGGTAAAATCGCTGCCGCCGATAGTGGTGGCCCTCCACCGATCGATATCACTGTACGAGATACCGGACTTGCTGCTGGGACTGCGCAAACCGTGAGAGTAAGGGACGACAGCGGCGCGGTCGTCATATCTCGAAGAGACGGGAGTGCGCGTGGGCGTGACGCTTCGCTTCCTTCTTCTGCTTCTCGTGTGCGTGTGCGTGTCCTTGATGAGCCTAGGCCGAGCGGCAGGCTCTGGAGACCGTTTTCGGCGGGCGCGGCGGGAGGAGGTGGTGGTTTTGAAGATGCCGAAATCGAAGATGGTGCTGAGGCTGACGTCCGACTCGGTGCTGTAGCTGGACAGGCTGCTGAAGGAGGACAGAGACATGGTGGAGGGGAGGCCCCAGTCGTGCCAAACACCGAGACGCACGTTGTTTTCTCGAGTGAGATAATCGGAAGTCGCTGACTATTCAGCGACCGCGTGAGCGTGAGGTGGGTGGCGAGGTGGGGGGGATTGCGTGTGAGTGAGTGAGTGAATATGTCGCATGGCTGCATCGTGGCCTTGTGCGTGCAATTACGTAATATAATGCACACCCTTTTGTGATGGGGTCACGGCATTACTCCCAGCCGTTTCATTTTAGACTCGGACACGCGATCCCTCCGGATCTTCTCTATCTAATGAAGCCCGTGGCCGCACGGCCAGCTATCACTTCGGAACTATTTCACCGTCTAGACCACCCTAACGACGAAAGAGAGATAGGACCAACTTGAGTACGACAGGCCCTTCGGCACTCAATTGCGAGCATACTTTGTGGGGGTTTTATACCCCGCAGTGCCTGTTATTGGACGCTAAAAAAAAATTTTCATTACTGTACTATTACCAGTCTATCCGTCACTACATTAACTCAGGGTTCCTAGATTCTAACAGCGTGTACTGCTTCTTCTAGCTCGTCCATGGTCAAGGATGGTTGTTGGATCAGCGGCAGCTGCTGCCCACGCCCTAGGGACCCTTGCCCGGCGCCAGTGACAGAACCTACATGACCCGCCCCCGTCGGTTGCGGTAACTCTGGCTGCGCGAGGAACTGGATGTCGTGAAGCGCCATCTGCTGCAAAAGCTCCCTGAACCGCTCAACGTACGCAATGACGGGCTGTGGGACACAATGCGCCTCGAGCTCAGCACTAGACGCATGCGCCAACAGCGGTAGCATGTTCATGATCGCCGCCCCGGAAAGTGATTCCGATGAAGTTATGGCCAAAAGTGCCTCGCAGTCCGCTTCCGTGCGTGGTTGTGGCTGACGAGCCTGCGAAGGCATTTGACTCCTCGATGCTTTCATCCGGGAAACGAAATTCAGGCTGCTGATGTATGCTTGCTCGAATAGCCGTAAAGCGTCATTGTATAACTGTTGCAGCTGGTGCGCTACCGCAGGCGCGCACCGTGCAGGCTGACCACCATCACCACCTGAAAATATAGGGAATCCCATAGCAGCGCCGATAAGGGGCCACTCGTCATTGGCGCAAACCTAATGAGAGAATTTAGCCTGACCCACGATCCATGAATAATTCTAAGACGTACTGATTCAAAGCCATTCCGCAACAACACCGCTTTATGTAAAGCCCAGAGGTTGACTGATCGACCTTCGATGACGATGTCATGTTCAGTGACTCGAATCTCTGCAGCGGCAAGGAACTGCGTAAAGAGGCTCTTGAACCGGTACTCTGGCAATGGCAGTAGTATTCTATGAGGTTGGATAGGTTCCTGTGAGGAAGGTTCGACGATCTGTGACGACTGAGGTGGCACTTGGTTGACCGACGCCTGGTGTAAGGAGGGGCCACCGTGTTGGCCAGGTCTTTCGTACGGGGGATAAAGCTCAGTATGTTGATTTTGGCCTAGCCACGACAGCTCAATGACAAGTTGTGTGGGGTCGCCACTAAAACACTCTCAGTACATATCTTCAAAGGGAGATACCGGGACTCACCTCGCCCTCGCCTTGGTGTTGATGAGTTCCTGCAGTGAAAGCGAGCGTCGTTTGTGAGCTTCGAGTTTGGCGCGGAGCTGTTGCTGCAGCTGCATATCGCCTCCACCACCAGAAGTACTGGCACGGGAGGCTTGGAGAACCTCCTCTCCCTCCATCAAAGTACGGCACATCTGAACTTGAAGCAGACGGAGTTGCGGTAGTGACAGGTCGGCGATTTTAATAGATGGAAAGGGGACCTGTTGATCCAGAGTAGGGGAAGATTGCGATGATGAAGGCGTCGAGGAGGAGTGGGCATTATCAGGTCGGACAAAAGTGGCATCAAGGGGCGGTTGTCCTTGAGAGAGACCCATTCCAGGGGGATTGAGGATTTGATCCGCATGAGGGGTAAAGCCAACGTCATTCTGTTGCTGCTGCTGTGCGGAGGCCATGTCGAACTCGAACTAGCAAGTAGGTGAGGGTATGAACCGCTGGGAGAGCGCAGCAAGTCGTTTCTAAAGGGCTCCACGTGGTAGTTCAGCTTCGGAAAAATGAGGTGGAAACTGACGGGGAACGCGAACACCCTCAGGCTGCTCCGGGAAAGCGTGGAGTTGGGCTTATAACCACTACGCAAAGGAAGATGTCGTCAAGGTGCGTTGAAAGGGGATGAGATGGTCAAGGGGTACCAGTGTAAGCGAGATAGAGGACTCATGAGTGAGGTCGCAGCAGACCGGAGTAGGGGAGCAATCCGAGAGGGTGAGCAAGCGGAATAGGGGCTATATTATCAGAGTTAAGAAGTCCGAGTTTAAATTTACACGGGCGCACTGTAAATTAGTACGAGTGGCCATCCGAGGGCATCGTATATAAGAGTAAGTATGCGCATTCGTCGGAAGAGAAGAACAAAGGAACTTTGATCGATGAAAGAAAGCCGGAATGCGAGCGGTGTGGCGGAAAGGGCCACGAGGCAATCGGGGCGAGGCAGGTGCGACCGCGTCGCATCGCGTTTATGGAGTCGTTCCGTTGTTGGCGCTGACACTGCCGTGGGTGCATACCAAATAAGGTGGGGAGTTCTGCATAGACCCTCTCTATCATAGTAAGTGCGACAAATCGTCGTCAAACTGATAAAAGGTGTGAACAAACCCCAACAGGAAAGTATCAATGATAGATTATACCCCAGTGAGTGAGGTGGCGTCTTTGGTAGAAGTGCTAAGAGTAAAACAAGTCGTGAAGGAAAGACGGTACCTGATTAACACTCCATCGAGCTGTAGTTTCGATAGGCTGCGAAGGATAGGGGGAGAGGGGGAGGGTGTGTGGAGCAAGAAGGAAGGCGAAACCAAGACGAGGACAGGGGATGATTAGACCGGGCGAGAGCACGGACGACGCTTCCGCCGCGCAAGGTCAAGTCAAATATAATGCGGTGAGGGAATAAGAGGGGACGTTATGAGCGACGGTCTCGTTTGCATCGAACGGGAAGGAAGCGATCACACGAAAGAGAGAGAGGACAAGTAGAATTGGAGTTGAAAGCGATAGCGAATGTGATGGCGCACTCCACACAAACAGGAGGTTTGCTTATATACGTATGCTACATATTGAGACTTGTAGCAATGTAGTGTGTATCGAAAAAACGGGACCGCGAGGGGCAAAGGAAGCAAAGCGATGCGAGGAAACGAAGGGCGGTGGTGTCGGCGTCGGCAGGAGGCGGTGACAGCGGATGGTCTGAGTAAATAAGTACGGTGTCGACGAGGTCGAAGCTGGACAGAAGGGACTATGGGCAATAATAGTGCGAAGCAAGGAAGGTTAGAACTAAGGGAATAGCGAAGAACGGGAGCATACGAGTGCCGGACGAACGAGCGGTTAAGAACGAAGAGGAGTATGGAAGGCGAGAGAATGAACGAGAGGCGATGACGCGGGATTTGGTGGACGAAGACAAGTGAAGTGGTCGGTTTCATGTTGCGGTGACGGCGACGTTGACGATGTTAGAGAAGGTGATGGTGATGGTTTCGAGGAGAAGAGGAAAGGAGAGAAGGAAAGAGAGACGTCTTGAGATGCGAATTTGCAAGTGTTGAAATGAATGGTTCAGCACGTGCAGCACGAGGTCTTTACAGAGCTGAAGATCGCAAAGACAACAAGGAGGGTCCCAAAAATCTAGAGTTGCACTAAGGCAATCTCGGTTTGGTACAGCGTGGTGCGGCATCACGCGCGTTCCTCCATCTTGACAGGGCGGATCCGAAATTCACCAAAATGAGACACTCACCTGGTCAACTCAGCGCCTTACCTCGACTCTGTCATGGGACTGCTCTTGTCCTTGCGTCGATTTGGCGTCGTGAACATAATTGAAGGTGAGGCGTCAAGTTGCCCGTCCGCAACGATGAGGGGATTCATTGGGATCGCGTGTGGATCCGCAAGCCTGCCAGTTAGCGGAAGAGCGTTGCCATGAAAGTAGGTCGGCGGAGCGAAATGACTGTTAGTCTGTTTGGCCATCCAAACAACAAGCACCACCAACAAACATGGTCATGGTCACGGGGCAGGTTTGTCAGTGAGATCCATTCATTGCAGATTCTCAACTCGCCCCCGCGTCTTTGATCCCTTCGGCCTGAGCACGACACTGGATGGGTAGCATTCACGCGGGGCCAGGAGGGAGCGAACTGTGGGCAGATATTGCAAGGCAAACCGCACAGGTCGCCTCGGCTCATCTATACAATCATTTATCTACTCTAATGGTCCGAGGACAATAATGATGTCATGGAACAAAAAAAAAAACCTGTGTCCGAGTCTCACATCTGCACGAGCCCGGTGAGCCCGACTTACATGCCTGCTAACGCCATTTCAAAGATGTAGTCCCAGTCTATCGCATGGTCTGGTACTTTTTTGCGTGTCCCTTCCTGGGCTTGGGGTGGAGGTGGTTGCGGGTTGTCGTAGAACCACTGTAGAGCCTCCGTGGCAGCCACTCGCTTGGCACCATCGGTCGAATAGCCCTCTCCGTATCCAACGTCTTCACCATCGACTACAGCAACTCAGATAAGCACACATTGCCTCGACTGAAAAGGGCACTCACATCGGGTGGTGGCACGGTATGTCCTTCGGTGATCAGGGCCGGTGTGCGATACGGACCATGAGAGCCAGGGTACCAGGCTGCCTCCTCGGCGATTGAGGAGGTACTTCTCCAGGTCCAGAACAGCATTTGATTTGTCACTCTTGAATGGTTCAGGGGGACCGTGTTCACGGATGTATTCTAGGGCAGCCCTGGCCGCGCCTCTCTTAGCAGTGCTCCTGGATAATCCTTTCCCTCTGCCGATCACGATCCCACGGTCTGTGGCGCGGTAGCTCATAAACACTCAACTCCGATTTACTGTTGAGAGACTCACATTTACCGATGACGTGGTGGGCCATTTGAAGATTGAGACCAGGATCGAACGTCATGACATATTGAAAGTGCGAGGTGAGGTCGCCACTAACATGGTTTTGAAGGACGGCGGAGAGCTCTACTGTGTAATCTGGTTCTAGAGTGATGTTGCTCAGTGATCAGAGGCGCAAGTTAGAAGAGGGGCGTCACACCTGAGGCCATGAGGGGTTTGAATGATAAGATGCCGTGAATTGTGCTTGAGAGGTGTTTAAATAGGCCATGGGTAGGTGAGCAGTGGCCCCCCACTGGGCACTGAAACCCCTGAATGTGGCGATCAAAGCAGGGTTGTAGCACATTACGGAACAAGGCCACACATTGTGGGGCATAAGTCATTCATAATTGCTGGAGGGAACAGCCAGGTGGCGAGAAGTGGTCAACAGCACTTCAACAGCTTATTCCAGTACAGTTTGTGGCACCCGGACGTCATGAAAACATAGCGGACATAATCATGGTCGAGGCACGGCCGTACTCCCCTGAGATCAAAGCACAATGCGGGGAGAGTGGACTGGATTGGCCAAGTGCAGTGCTCTGTGCTGTGGTGGCGCACTATCACTGCTCTAGGAGATTCAACTACATGCTTACAGACGTCCCAGATATATGTTATGTCCTTGTTGGGATTCAGGTTTAGTTAATAGACAATATAGAGGGAATACCTGATCCCCCAAGTGCATTGAAATCGCAGCGAGGGACAAGTCTAGAGAATCAACTTGAACGCGAAGGCAGGCAAGCTTCGAGTTGCCTAGTAACTAGTAAGGCAGAGACAAACGGCGCAATTCAGGCAGGAAAATAGCACAATTGCAATGGCAGCAATATAACAATGACAGTAGGCCCAACAATTGCCCAACAAAAAATACCGTACTGGGCCGTAGGGAACATGTGGATGTGGCAAGACAATAGCGATCAGTCACTGGCACGGTTGTCTCAGGCTCAGGCAGCGCTCAGGCTCGTCTCAGTTCGGTTCGGTGATGCACAGCAATGAAGCGCAGCAACCAGGCTCACCAAGTTATTCACTTAGGTACTACTGTAGCTAGTAGATGATCCGGGGGATCGACTCTGTATTGTTAGGGCGAAAGCCCTGGGGTTTATATACATGTGAGGCCATGACTGTGACATGCATACTACCATATGTGCATACGTGACCTATGTATCATAATAACCACAAATTGGGAAGTGTACCTCCATATCTGGATGGTAACACGTGTTGGACTAATGCGTCTTCAACAGGGGAGTCCCTTTGAAGGCTATGAGCAGAGGGGAAGGGAGTCGCCGAGGGTGATGAACGTGGATCTGAGAACTTGGGGTCAGAGGACAAGACTGGCACCTGGGAAGATGCCGGCCTCACTGGGGCAGGCATCTGATGAAAAGACACCTCCCCTTGCGGTGGGCTCCAGTTTGTAGGGTAGAGTCGGCGTCTACGTGTGAGTTCGGGAAAGTAATCCCCAGTGGTGAGGGAGAAGAAAATGAGAAGGGGGGAATGCCACACGATCCAGCACAGTGGAGGCACTCCTGTTGCCTCTGTGCTGCACCCGGTTTATATATTCTTGGTTCTATCTATTTACATTCTAGCTACGACATGTCCCTGACAACAAGAAACTGGTTGTCATTCCAGAACGAAGAGGGCAGCAATGCGTGTGCGCTGCCCTGTGGCGTCGGGGGTATCGGGTGGGGTGTCGGGCAAGTCGGCGATGACAGAAAATGGCCAGTTCCGAGGCCAGCATGCACGCATACCTTACAGAAGGCAGCAGCTCAAGGCGCCGCAAGGGCAAGTGCCACCACTGTGGCAAGGAAGGCCATTGGGTGTGCAAGTGCCGCACCAAGAAGAGGGAGGAGGCCGCTGCTGCCACAAACCAGAGTGGCCAGTCAGCACAGGCGAACACCAGCACCAGCACCAAGCCGGAGAACAAGCCAGTGGGCTCCGCAAATGCCGCATTCGAAGATGACTCGGACAACGGCAGATTCTGGGCCGCCACCGCAGAGGACGTAGCTCCTGCATATCCCTACTGTGCGGAGCCGGACCCTCTGATGGGGGAACTCGAAGATGACGATGTCGACGGATGGGAGGCCTTCCACACCGAAACCTGGGGTGCGGAGGATGAAGACACTGACTGGGCTGGATTTGACATCCAGCTGGTCAAGGAGGGGGAGGAACGCGATATTGAAGAGGCAGCTGGAGCAGCTGCACTGTCGCGGACGCAGTCCGTGACAACACACAAACAAGAAACTCCCAAACAAAGTCCTTCCAAAGCTGCCCCTAAACCAAGCTATAGTCATGTGGTCAGAACTACTCTTCGACCACATGACCCTGGGAAAGTATCACCTGACATATCACATGTTACATCACATGACACCTCGACCCTTGGGGTATCACATGACCCAAGGACATGTGATCCTGGGAATAAGCCATATGACCTGCCAAGGGATTGGTCATCTACACGATCACATGTTGCTACATGGTCACCTAATCAAACACACTTCAAACATGCACCAAGTCCGTTGATTGGCATGTGGAAGACCGTGGGAACAATCAATGGTTTATTGAACAATCAACGAAGTCACAAGACTTTGGTGCGCAGCACTAAAGACCACCCATCCTCTGTATTTGTACCAGCCCTAAAGTATGGGCTGCCTGTTTAAGTATGTATGCCTGCCCTAAACATGTATGCACAGACCATCCTGTATTAGTATATAAG
>Ga0307512_10004277_pt1 | contig 15749 bp, 13 predicted proteins | sample 14_EM_MG_FD_200267 | JGI IMG/M metagenome (GOLD analysis project Ga0307512, IMG submission 200267) | Populus trichocarpa ectomycorrhiza microbial communities from riparian zone in the Pacific Northwest, United States - 14_EM | ecosystem: Host-associated > Plants > Roots > Unclassified | place... | reverse complement strand
GAGGTCATCGTCGAGATCATCGTCATCATCAATCTCGGCCTCCGGTAAAACTGCTGGAGTAGCGCGTTCGCCTATCGATGCCGCTGTCTGCAGAGTGTCATCACTGTCATGGATGTCAGCGACGCGCAATTGAGTTCTAGTAAACTTCTTTGGAGGCATGTTTATTGATAAAACGCGTTATTTTGTGGCGACGCGTCGAAAGGGGTAAATCGCGAGATCCCGTGAGCGAAACGTATCGAATTGATTAAGAGCGATAATAGTGTAAGGCCGTATATCCGTATATGGCCGCGTATGAGAGTATATGAGAAGATACGGTTGCACACGTGGATGTGGTAATATATTAGAGTAGTTGATAGGTAAGATTATCGCTAGCGATCCCAGAGAGATCGCGAGTCGTCTATATAAGGTTGCGGTTACCCGGCCCTGGACACGTCTGGTGCCATTGCCGAGAACCTAATCATGACTGCCATTACATACAGGCAGCTGATAGGTTAATTGTGAGTTAACTGCGTTCCATTGCAGTTAGATTATTCAAGATGTAAAATCAATAATCGTTGACGCTCCTTTGACGCTCCATTGACGGTCATTTTAGGACATAGTTAGGATGTTGTTGTAATCGTTTTTGCCTAGAAAGGCAGCTGATAGTTCGGTTATGGAAATGAAGAGTTGCAGAGCCCGTAGATTTTCCATGATGCAAGGTCTAAAATCGTTGATGCTCCGTTGATGCTCATTTTTAGGACATAGTGACAATGCTGTCAAATGTTTTTTTGCGTAGAAAGGCGGCCAATGGTTTGATTATGGGTTAATGTCGCTGCACAGCCCTTGGATTTTCCTAGATGTAAGGGCAATAGTCGTGGACGCTCCGTTGATGCTCAGTTTTAGGATATAGTAGGGATGTTGTAGGAAGGATTTTTGCCGAGAAAGGCAGCGAATAGTTCGATTATGGGTTATTGTCGCTGCACAGCCCATGGATATTTCATATTGCAATGCCTAAATTCATTGACCCTCTGTTGATGCTGATTATTAAGGCATAGTGAGGATGTCGTTGAAAGTATTTTTACCTGAAAAGTCGGCCGATACTTCGAGTATGAGTTAACGTCACTGCGTAGCCCTCTAGATCTTTCTGGACGCAATGCCAAAAATCCTTGACACACCCGTGACGCTCGATTTTAGGATGTGCCTATGAGCATGTAATTTGCCTTTTTGGCTATAAAACCGACTACGTCATTCACTTTGGAAGGATGTGACAATGCAGCCCTTTGATTGCCGAATGTGTAAGACAAAATATCATTGACACTCTATTGACACTGACATTAATCACATCGAAACAGCTAATGTTAACAACGGTTCCAAATTTGGGGGTTGGTTCCGGGTCTGGATCCGACCCGGAACCGAACTGTTGCAACGTGTCATACCACCCAAAAACCCGGACCGTTGCAATTGGGCCGGTTTTACCACCAAAAACCTCACATTTGATCATCACAAGTTTGGCTCTACTTAAATATCTGAGTTCTGATCGTATCATTATATAATCAATAGCTAAATTGTGCAGTTTTATGCGATCTTTCACCTCCCGCTTTCAGATTTGCGATCCGACCAATATTCGTTGAGTCACGATCGAAAACCCATGAATTTTATGTGAAATTTGTTGTTATTTCACAGCGATTCTGCACATATTGGTTGGATCGCAAATCTGACAGTGGGAGGTGAAAATGTGCATAATTCTACACATTCTATGTATTGACCATGTGACGATACAATCAGAACTCAAATACTTGATTTCAGCCCAAGGTGTAGGAACCATATAGTTGTAACGGCAGTCCACTTTGACCTGTGCCAAAAACCAAAGGTTCTATGTCCGGTCCGGTTAACAACCCCGCCAAGACACAGCAAGTTGGTTTCCTTGGCAGTTCTTAACCCGGACCGGGCTCTCGGTTCCAGTTCCAACCTGGACCGAAGCCGGGTAACCCGGAACCGCTGCTAACAGTAGAAGTAGCCTTTTTGCACTGAAAAATTGTATGCAATTGATTGTATCCACATTATTGACATTCAATATTACGTTTGTAAGTATTATCGTTTGCACCATGGAGCTTTGTAATGTCTCAATTTCTGATCAACTGAAGTCCACGCTATGTGAGTGAGCGATGACGTGGCTCTATCACATTTCTGCCCTTTGGGCCTGTAATTTATTGCATGTAGCTAATTTCACTAGTTTTTGGTAAATATAGCTCAACTTCCTCACTTTTCTTCATCCAGCTCCTACTCCACGATTTCCATGATGTACTATAGGCAATTTCAAAATTTCAACCATGTCCACAAGCTCTGTGCAGAGAGTAATGCAGTTGGATACATGGAAAAATGCAGCATGATGGTCGTCATTCAGACATATTTGTAATGAGCACTGTCCACTCTTTCCATGACACATAAGACATTCCTCACTTAAATTTTGTTAGTATATTTTTTCACTACTTTAGGTTTTGCTTTGTCACTTAACAGTAACTGGCAGACAGAGAGTGCACGTGTTGGCCGTCTTACGGTATGATTTCGATTCTAGAACATTCCCATTGTACTTTCGACCCTTGCTCATGCACTGACCAAGTATCATGTCTCATAATTTGGTCACAGAAATCAAGACCAAGCTGACACATAGCAAAATTCGTAAACAAATTACTTTTCACCGAGATATGTCATTAAAAAGTATGGCAGTTGGCCTATCCATTCCTCAGCAGATGCAGGAGCCGTCACGATGTCTTTTTCGGAATCCGAAAGCTATATGGTGATTAGCTGGGGAGGTTATATGCTGGGGTAAAATCATACAGGTCCAACACGATTCACTTTGAGTAAAGCTGACGAATCGAACTTGGTGGCGGGTGCAAGACTGGGTATTCACGTGTTCAACTGTGGCATCACCGAACGTAGCCTAACATGACTCCTTCCGAGTCGAGAAGTTCCTTGCAGCATATACGATATTCTGAGGATATTGTGAAGTCACTCAGCATCAGCATAATGTAAATCGGTCCGGAAGCCACATGTAAACCTCCCAGACACTCAGGTCGACCTCACCGGTGCACCTAAATTATTCCATTTGCTTCTAGGTCCCCCTGGAGCTAAGCAATGTGCTCGGAGACTCTGCAAGAGCATTCTCAGGTGCGCCTGAAAGCCCCAGCAGTTAGAGAGGTGCATTCAGGATGCTACGATATTTGACTTATAGGATAGTCGAATTTTGGAGTAGCTGAGACCTTTCCACAGGTCTGCAGGAGCCTTGGTGCCGTATTCTCACAGCAGTGCTTTCTTAGGGTTCCATAACCATGAGGCATTTTGTCTATCATATCTGTCTATGTTACAGTCACAAGATTCGTTACATCATAATATGACACGTATTATGTATCTAAGTATCTATATATATACATAAGGTTAATCTGGCCGCAGACGGTATTCGAAGGTAATCGGAGGAGCACCTGGAGACATCAATTGTGTGAACACAGAGATGTAGTGGAGGCCGTGATCGTGTGTACTTGGAGATGTACTTTGAGGCTGTGATCGAGTGAGTTTGGAAATGCACTTGGAGCCCGAGATCGAGTTGAACTAAGAGACGCACTTGGAGGCCGAGATGGAGCGAACTCAGCGATGCGCTTGCAGGCCGTAATGGGCCGAGTTTGGAGCTGCACTTGGAGGCGATTGTTGTATGAGCTTGGAGGCCGTGATCGAGCGAGTTTGGAGATGAACTTGGAGGCCAAGATCGAGTATCTCAGAGATGCACTTGGATGCCGTAATGGAGCGCGTTTGGAGATGCACTTGGAGGCTATAGTTGTGCGAACCTGGAGGCTGCAATCGAGCGAGTTTGAAGATGCTACAGGAGGCCATGCTCATGCGAACTAGGAGGCCGTCATTGAGTGAGCTTGGAGATGCACTTAGATGCCATGATCGAGGGATATTGGGGGAGTACCACGAGGTGGTAGACCAGGAGGGATGCGCGATGGACACTGAGACTCTATTCATTGGCTAACTCATAATCATGCGAATGTAGGGAGTTGAGTTCAACAGGGTCCGCCGAGAGATGAGAGACTGGCTGGGAGCAGGAGACGGTTGATCTTGAGACGATGCTGTCCTTGGGGTATACAGTACTCGGGGTATATTGTACTGGGTGTATACTGTACTCGGTGTATGCTGTACTCGGTGTTAACTCATGATCATTGCATGGAGAGATAGAGAGGGATGATTTAGCTTCATGTTCTTTAGGTGATGGTAGAGTTAAAGATAAGAAAGAGACAGATGAGAGGAGATATAGGAAATCATCATGAGAAACTCAGACATCAGAGAATTCTTTGTGCCTGTCAATGTACCATTCCTGATACGGCAGGTACGACTCCCGATCTGGCGGGTAAGAACACCGATACAAGGTATTCTAAACCCAATCAGGCAAGTCGTACCCCTGATATCTCATGTCCGCTCGTATCCTCCATATCGTTCCTATCTTCATCCCCCAATCACTCTTTCTTGTCCACAACTCTACCATCATCCCAGAATACAAAGCTACGTTATCCTACTCTATCTCACCATGCCATGATCATGAGTGTACGCTAAGTACAGCATACACCGAGTACAGCATACACTGAGCACAGCATCCACCCTGGATTGTCTGTCTTCCCATTGTTCTCATGATTACGAGTTAACACCTTAATGCAGCTTCAGCTTCCCGCGTGCCTGCCTACATGATCGACCGCCACCAGGCAGCTGTCCATGAGAGCGCAATGGGAAAGTCACCATGTCACATTCCCACGGTTACAAGTTGACTAACTGATGAATGTTGTCTCAGCTCCCGGCGAGACTCCCATCGACAACATCAAAATCTTTCATGATCTTGGCCGCCAAGTGCATCTCCAAACTCGCACGATCACGGCCTCCAGGTTTGCAAGATTATGTATTCCAAGTACATCCCCAAACTCGCTCGAGTACGGCCTCCAAGTGCATCTGAGTTACTCAATCTCGGACTGCATGTGCATCTCTATACTCGCTCGATTAAGGCCCCCCAGTTCATCAGTGAGTTACTCGATTAATGCCTATAAGTGCATGTTCATACTTGCTCGTTTAAGGCCTCCAAGTGCATCTCTGAGTTACTCGATTAAGTTCTGCAAGCGTATCTCTAAGTTCGCTTGATCATGGCGTTCAAGTTTGCACGACAATGGCATCAAATAGAATCTTCACACTTGTTTGATCATGGCCTGGTAGTGTATCTCTGAGTTGCTGGATCTTGGCCTCCAAGTGTATCTCCAAACTCACTAGATCACAGCCTCGAAGTGCGAATCTCTATTTTCACATGATAACCGCCTCCAAGTCTATCACTGAGTTCACTCGATCGTTATCTTCAGACGCACCTCGATTTTCTCTCAAGTACCCCCTGTAGTTAGTCCAGATATACCGTGTGTTGATGGGTAACAATATAGATACATAGATACATAGATGAGAATACAACACACATACATGAGTATTAATAATCGTTGAAGCATAAATAGTAGCTATGATTTCCAGCCACACCAGCAGTGTTTCCAAAGAAGACAATGTTTTTCCCAGACTGCACTACAGTGATTCGATGTGCTCCCAGGATTGTCGTTGGCGCTACTAGGTTTGTCACCGGCGGTCCCAGGTACTCCCAAGGGCAACTGAAGGCCACTGCATCAGTCCAGTCAACTCTGGGATTTGACCACCCTTGGATTCTGGTCCGACAACTCCCAAATATTCCCAGAGGCTCCCAGAAATAAAAAAACATTTTGTTGATGTAGAGGTTCTTGAGATATTGTCGGTGCAGGTGCCGCTGCAATATCATCTGTTTGCAGTTGAATGACTGCCAGAACCCTTCAGATGTGCCGAACTTTTTATCTCTTTCCTGGTAGTGGTCGGCTGTATCTTCCCATCCCGAATTTGTCAATTGGTTATGCTCCATCTGCCTCGGCGGAAACCTGTCCATGTGCTGCATCAGCAAAATGTAAATTAGTACGGAAGCACCACGCAATCCTCCCAAACACTCTGGGCGACCTCACCAGTGCTTCTAAGTACTTCTAGATGCTCCCAGACCCCTCTGGAGCTAAGCAAAGTGCTCTCAGACTCTGCAAGAGTATTCTGAGGTGCTCCTGAAAGCACCTGGAGTTATGGAGGTGCATTCATGATGCTACGAGATTTGACTGATAGAGTAGTCGATTTTTGGAGCTCGTCAAACCTCTGCGCAGATATGCAGGAGACTTCGAGAGAACCTGAGATAGCTGTGCACCTCTGTGGGATACTTCGAGACCAGCCGAGACCACTGCGTAGCTCTGTGGGAGACTTGGTGCCGTATTCTCCCAGCAGTTGTCCTTATATCACCACAAGGCATTATGTCTTATCATATTCGTCTTTGTTACAGTCACCTGATTCCCTATATTATAATATGGCATGCATTATTTGAGTCTCTCTATATATATACATAGTAAATCCGGCAGCAAATGATACTCAAGCATAATTGGAGGAGGACCTTGACACCCCCATTGAGAGAACTTAGAGATGCACCACTTGGAGATAGAAGGCAGAGAGCACACCATCAACACTCCACCGCACCTCTCGCAACATCCAAACGGAATTCATGAGAAAGAGTGGTTCTGGTTCGAGAAGGGTAGGAATTGGGTGAGAAGATATTATACTACCTAGCATTGAGGAACCACACAAGTGTGTGGAACCACAAAATCTCCATTAGTGTGAGTGAGACCAAAAGTCGGGAAAGATAGAGTGTGTATTTTCAATGTATAATAAGCTGAAATGGAAATGAGATAATGCCTATCTACTTTGGGGTCTGCCAAATGTAGACTCCCCATCACTCTGTTCACCTCCATTACCCCTGTATCACCGTACAACCGCCGTCCATTCTTGAGGATGTACTTGGAGGCCGTGATTGAGTGTGTATGGAGATGCACTTAGAGACTGAGATCAGGTGAACTAAGAGGTGCACTTGGAGGCCGGGATCGAGCGACTTTGGAGATGCACTTGGGGTCCGAGATCAAGTAAACTCAGACATGCCTTTGGAAGCCGTATTTCAGCGTGGTGGGAGATACACTTGGAGGGCATGATCTATCAAGATGGAAAGAGCACTTGAAGCCGGTTCATCTGAAGGCGATTGATCTGAAGGCGGTCTGTCAGGAGGCAGTCAATCAGGAGGTTGTCAATCTGGAGGCAGTGAATCAGGAGGCAGTGAATCTGGAGGCGGTAGATCAGGAGGCAAATGCAATTGAAGCTGAGACTCTATTCATTGGTTGACTCGTAATTGTGGGTATGTAGAGAATTAAGTACAACAAGGTCCGCTGAGAGCTGAGAGACTGGCTGGGAATGGGAGACATTCAATCTTGGGATGATGCAGTATGCGGTGTATGCAGAAGGTGGTGTTAGCTGTACTTTGTGTATGCTGTACTCGGTGTATGCTGTACTCAGTATATGCTGTACTCTGTGTGAATTCTTAATGATGATATGGGGAGAGAGAGAGGGATGACTTAACTTCGGGTTCTTAGGTGATGGTACAGTGGAGGACGAGTAGGAGCGAGACGAGAAGAGATGTGACAAATGATTATGAGAAACTGGGACTTTGGGAATGTCATGTGCAAGACAATTTGCCATCCCCGATACGGCAGGTACGAGTCCCAATCCTGCATGTAATTACACCGATACAATGTCTTCCCAACCTAATCAAGCAAGTTGTATCCCAGATTTCACAGCTCCGCTCATATCCTCCACATCGTTCTCTGTTGCATCCCCCATTTCTCTGTTTCGTCCACAAGTCACTCATCATCGCAGAACAGAAAGGTAAGTTATCCCTCTCTATCATTCCATGCCATGGTCATGAGTTGACACCGAGTACAGCATACACCAAGAGTACGACTTACACCCAGTACAGTATACACCGAGTACAGCATCTACCCAAGATTGTTTCTCTTCCCTTTATTCTCATAATTACGAGTTGACCCCTGATAGTAGCTCTAGCTTCTGGTGCGCCTCCGTACACGATCGACCACTATCAGCCAGCTCGCCATGAAAGCTCTAAGGTAAAGTCACCTTGTAACATTCTCACGTTTCCCAGTCAACTAAAAAATGAATAGCTTCCCAGCATTCGGTGCACCGTCCATCAGCCACCTCCAAGTGCTCATCCAATCTCGCTCAATGATAACCTCCAACGTGAATCACAAAGGTGTTTAATTATGGCCTCCAACTTCGGACCATCATGGCTTCAAAATGCATCTCCAAACTTGCTTGATCACGATTTTGGAGTGTATCTCTAAGTTCACTCAAGCATGGCCTCGAAGAGTATCTCCAAATCTGCACAATTATCACCTCCATGGGCATCTCCACACTTTCTGAATTATGGTCTGGGTGTGTATCACTGGGTTAACTCGATCATCATTTTCAGGTCACCTCGAATGGCTGTCAAGCACCGCCACCTGTACCGAGTCCAGATATACCGTGTGTAGATGGGTAGCTATACAGATAGAGTGATGAGAATACAAACTGAATACGTAAGTTTTAAAAATTGTTGAATGATAAGTAGTAGCTATGATTTCCAGGCCCACCAGCAACGTTCCCCAAGAAGCTGTCATTTTTCACAGACTGCTTTACTGTGATTCGAGGTGCTCCCAGGCTTGTCGCTGGCGCTACCAGGTGCTCCCATGCTTGACATCAGCGCTCCCAGATATGTCCTCAGTGCTCCCAGGCTTGTCACCGGCGCTTCAAAACTTGTAGCCAGCACACCCAGGTGTTCCCAGGTGCACCCAAAGTTCTCTCTGGTGCTCTGAGATGTTTTCAAACTTATCACAATCACCTCCATGGTAATCCTGTACCAGTCTTCAGAGATCCCAGTTACTCCTAAAGCTTGCCGGAATGCCCTTGTGGGGTCTAATATTCTCCTGAAATTGACACATCTAAGTTTACACTCCACATCCTCTCAGACACTCCTGGAGGCTTTCAGTGAGTAAAATACATATTGCTGATGTCGCGATGTGGAGCTGAGTCCTAATGATTGGGGTCACTCCTAAATGTGCGAAGGTCCAAAACTGAGTTCAAACGGTTGACTGAGAGATGAGTGGTGAGAGACTTGCTGCAAGCGGGTGATAATTGATTTTGGGATGAGGTGGTACTCGGGATACGCTGAACTTGGTGTCAACTCTTGATCATAGCATGGAGAGACAGAGAGGGATGTCTTAACTTTGTGTTTCTAGGTGATGGTACAGACACCCTGGGGGCGGATTCTTCGCACCCGGCCTAAATATCAGGTGTCGAATTGCATATTATCCTGCGATCGCGGTTTCACTGTGACTTCTCGCTCAGTCGGTCTCCTATTCTAAATGAACTCTCTGGCGTTGTGGTCAACTGTGACCATAGGTCAGAATGGGTTCATTGGGTACGGTGTTGCATCGGTATTGCAATGAGATGCGTGACGTTGCCAAAATCTGTCCTTGTGTTCCTTCTACCTGCATTCAAAATGCAATTCTCTCTTTACTAATTATACACATCATTCCAAGTCGCCTTATCTATGTGGCTATTGACAATCCATGAATCATTTATTATGTTAGCAACGGGTCTGGACCGTCACTTCGGGTCCGGGTACGGGTCGGAACTGAACCGGAGCTAGATTGGCTGTCTGGGTCAGCAATAAACCCGAACTGTCCATTCGGGTACGGTTCGATTGACATCTCCCTACCTGTCTGAATTGGGCGGGTTCCCAGTGGGTTGTACAGCGGGTCCACTTGTGAATTCATACAACATGCTTGCTTTTGTTATTCGATTATAGTACTCAATCAAAATCGATCATTTGACATCCAGTAATTACATTTTGCATGTTGTGCAAATTGCGAGATCAACAATATTTTAATTCATGTTTTTCTTTTTAATAATATGTATTTTTGACCAGGGAGGAGGTCAATAGTACAATTATAAGCTCAAATATCCATTCAATGCCTTCATTACCCAATCTGCTTCACCAGCAATTGATTACCTTCGGATGATGCTGAGTTGACAGATATTCTCAGAATGGCACCGCAACCGTGTCACTTGCTCTTTTGCACATAGTGGATGGAAATACATTGGTTATGGATAGCAGCGAGCAAATAACTTACCAATTACCTTATTTACAAGACCAAACATTGTGGAGGCTCCATTGATGCCTGAGGGGTAGTGGCATTGACACAGACCATATTGCCTATAAAGGCTGCCAATACTTGGATTATGGGTAAATGCCGCAGCACAGCCCTAGGATTATACAAGATGCAACACACAAAATCGTTGACGCTCTGTTGACGCTCATTTTCAGACAGGTGGTGTGACCATGTCATGATCGCATTTGCACAGAAAGGCTGCCAATACGTTGATTATGGACATATTCCATAGCAGAGCCCTTGGAATATACATTATGCAACACCCAAAAGTGTTGACACTCTGTTGACACTCAGTTGACACTGGGTTGATGCTCTGTTGAAGCTCTGTTGATGCTGTGTTGACACTCTGTTGACGCTCATTTTGAGGTGTAACGGTATCGACAAACACGATACTGCCTATAAAGGCTGCCAATACTTCGATTTTGGATAAATGCCGTACCATAGCCCTTGGATTATACAAGATGCAACACACAAAATCGTTGACGCTCTGTTGACGCTCATTTTCAGACAGGTGCTGTGACCATGTCACAATCGCATTTGCACAGAACAGCTGCCAATACCTTCATTATGGACATATGCTGTAGCAGAGCCGTTGGAATATACATGATGCAACACCCAAAAGCGTTGACACTCTGTTGACACTCAGTTGACACTGTGTTCATGCTCTGTTGATGCTCTGTTGATGGTGTGTTGACGCTTGGTTGACGTTAATTTTGAGGTGTAACAGTATCAACAAACATGATATTGCCTATAAAGGCTGCCAATACTTCGATTATGGATAAATGCCATAGCACAGCCCTTGGACTATACAAGATGCAACACACAAAATCATTGACGCTCTGTTGACGCTCATTTTCAGACAGGTGCTGTGACCATATCACGATCGCATTTGCACAGAACGGCTGCCAATACGTTCATTATGGACATATGCCATAGCAGAGCCCTTGGAATATACATGATGCAACACTCAAAAGTGTTGACACTCTGTTGACACTCGGTTGACTCTGTGTTCATGCTCTGTCGATGCTCTGTTGATGGTGTGTTGACGCTCTGTTGACGCTAATTTTGAGGTGTAACTGTATTGACCATCACGATATTGCCTACAAAGGCTGCCAATACTTCAATTATGGATAAATGCTGTAGCACAGCCCTTGGATTATACAAGATGCAACACACAAAATCGTTGATGCTCTGTTGACGCTCATTTTCAGACAGGTGTTGTAACCTTGTCACGATCTCATTTGCACAGAATGGCTGCCAATACGTTGAATATGGGTCTATGCTGTAGCAGAGCCCTTGGATTATACATGATGCAACACCCAACTGCGTTGACACTCTGTTGACACTCTGCTGACACTGTGTTGATGCTGTGTTGACGCTCTGTTGACGCTCGGTTGACGCTCATTTTGAAGTGCAATGGTTTCAACACACACGATATTGCCTATAAAGGCTGCCAATACTTCGATTATGCATAAATGCCATAGCACAGCCCTTGGATTATACAAGGTGCAACACCCAAAATCATTGACGCTCTGTTGACGCTCATTTTCAGAGAGGGGCTGTAACCATGTCGCGATCACTTGTGTTCAGAACAGCTCCCAATACCATAATTACGGATATCTGCTGTAGCACAGCCCTTGGATTATACAAGATGCAATACCCAAAATCGTTGACACTCTGTTGACACTCTGTGGACACGGTGTTGATGCTCTGTTGACGCTCTGTTGACGCTTCGTTCACGCTCATTCGGTCGTGTAGCAGTATTGACTCACATGATATTGCCTGTAAAGGCTGCCGAAACTTCCATTATGGATAAATGCCGTAGCACAGCGTTTGGATTACACAAGATGCAACCCATAAAATCGTTGACACTCTGTTGACGCTCATTCTCAGACCGGGGCAGTGACCATTTCGCGATCGCTTTTGCCCAGAACGGATGCCAATCCGTTGATTATGGGTACATGTTATAGGAGAGCACTTGGATTTTACATGATTCAACACCCAAAATCGTTGACACTCTGTTGACAATCCGTTGACACTGTGTTGATGCTCTGTTAACAATCTGTTGACACTCTGTTGACGCTCAGTTTGAGGTGTAGCAGTTTCGACACACACGATATTACCTATAAAGGCTGCCAATACTCCGATTATGGATAAATGCTGTATCACAGCCCTTGGATTATACAAGATGCAACACCCAAAATTGTTGACGCTCTGTTGACGCTCATTCTCAGCCTGGGGATGGGACCATGTCGCTTTCTCTTTTGCCCATCAAGGCTGCCAATATGGTGATTATAGATACCAGCGAGCAAATGGCATCCCAATGGACTTACCTACAAGACCAAAAACCGTTGATGCTCTGTTGACGCTCACTTTCAGAATGTGCCTGTTACTGTGTCGATTCCTCTTTTGCCTGTAAAGGCTGCCCATACATTGTTTATGGATAACAGTGAGCAAATGGGTTTCCAATTAACTCATTTACCACAGCAAATATCATTGAAGCTCCGTTGACACTCAGTATCAGATTGTGGCCGTTCCCGCGCCGCGGTCTCTTTTGCCTACCAAAGCTGCCAGTCTGTTGATTATGAATAGCAGCAAGTAAATCACCTTCTTATTAAGTTGGTTACATATCCAAAATTCATTGACGCTCCGTTGACGCTCATTGTAACAATGGGGCTATTCCCGTGTCGCTTTAATAATCATATAGTCATTATTGACAGACAATGAATAATTTGTACCAATACTCAGTTGCATGCAAAAGCTTTATGGCGTATCAATTTCTAATGAACTAATACAGAAGTTCTCTAAGCGATGGATAACTTAGCGCGGTGACATTTCAGCGTTCGCAGTTGGCAATTCACTGCATGTAGAGCCATAACCTAATTTTCCATTAATATAGCCCAACATACTCAGTTTGCCATATCCAGTTCGATCCACTCGATTTCCATGACGTACCTAAGCAATTTTCACAGTGCTCACAATTTGCGCCTGGTCTAAACGCGGAGTAATGTAGTTGGTTGTATAAATGAATGCACCATGATGGTGGTCATCCATCCAGATTTGCGTTGCCCAATGACTGCTCCTTCTATGACTCGTATGTCATCACTAAGTAAAACTTTGTTAGTAAATTTCATCTTTAGTTTATATTGCGTATTCTCACTTATCCGTGAAAGGCAGGACGATATTGTGTTGATCAGTTGTCAATCAACTTGGTTTGGAGTTTGGACCATTTACATGGCCTGTATGACCCTTGCACATGCACAGACAAATTATTATTTCTTACAATATAGTCAGTGAAATCAAAAAATTCTTTGACGTATCGAAATAGATATGCCAACTACTTTTTGCAGAGCTATGTCGTCAATAATCACATATTGTGCAGGTTGTGTACACATGACCTACGAGCCAATACAATATGTTCACCTGAATCCATTTTCTGTATAGTATGTAGGTATGGAGGACATATTCAGGAGTAAACGATTACGGGTTTGACAGGCTTCGATGTGTTAATCGGTGACGAATTGGGTATTGCGTTCGCCGAGCGAGCAGATATGCATATGTGGGACAGTCATTTGCAGCATGCTATTTACATATGGCTACTCGATCCTGGGAGGTTCCTTGTGGAATTGCGATTTTCTGCTGACACTAGCATGTATCTCCAACAGCTCTCCAAATGTTGGTGGCGCAGTCGCATGTGCAAACTGATTAAATTCCGGCTGAATGACTGCCTTAGCAATCAATATGGCTATTCTGGACCTCGAATCCTACAAATGATGCAAGATGAACACTTGATCACACTCAACTTCAGGATGTAGCAGGGAGCATGTCTCTCCTTGTTTTGAGTATAAAGCCTGCCAATGAAACCAATAAAGACAATGATGTACCAAAGTTGATATTTTGCACATAAACAGTGACATATATGACTGTGACCATAAATAGAAAAACCCGAAAAGGAGAACCGGAGACTACAACTGACGGGTCTAGCCAAATCTGGTAAAACCTGCTGGTTGACGGGTACGGGTACGGGTTTGCCCCACCCAGAAGCTCCCAGTCGGGTATTTGGACGGGTCTGGAACCAAACCGAACCATTTTTCGGGTCCAAATCCGGACCGCTGGCCGGGTACCCGGATCCGTTGCTAACACTACTCGTTTAGTCCATCTACTAGTAGCGATCTCTGGAATTACGTGCACGCAGCCAATGATATTTCCTACGCCGAAAACTTGCAAAGCAATGGCTGCAGGTGCTTTTCTCACTTGCAAAAATTTCGAGACCGGATCCAAGTTACCCAAGTTTTCAGGTATTGTTGTAAGCACCAGGGATAACCAGTACTAAACGAAAGCTCCATCCTTGTTTTGGAACTTGATTTTGAATCGTGGTTGCAGTTGCCAAGGAAAACACCGGGTCAGCACACCATAACACCTGCCGGGCATTGCTTTACCCACACCCAGTCATTCTGCCGATCTCCTCCACGCCAGCTCTGGCTTCCTATCCATCCACACATATGAGATATGCATTCACTTTCTGAACCCTCAACTTGCACCTTAATACCATGGTAATTACAGAGCTCCATTGTGTGCAGTTGTTCATCCGATTTATATGTCTTGTTACGACTCTTATGCTTTATAATCTGCCGCATGCTGCGGTATATTGCCGCGTGGTGCGTTGCGTTTTACGTATTTTTGAGTAATGCTCTAAAGGCTTTGACCATAGTATCAGGATACTTTCAATCACCACGGTTTTGAGGTCCCATGAATTTGGGCTTGGCGTATGACTGGGAGCTCAGGGGGGCAGCCAGATCAACACCGGAAGGGAAGACGTTGCAGGCGGCAGCGCTGTTCTCCCAACGCTGAGTGTGGGCTTGGAAATGGAGCTCTCTGATTTCGAAGCAGAGAATGTGACGCTGAAAGGTGAATACTTGTGACAGGTAGTTGAGATTATGTTTGGAGGCGTTCCAACCGTCCTTGAGGTTGGTTTTATGTGGTTGCTCAGGTCGCTTGGCGGAAGACTGTTGCAAGGCTCCGTATGGAAGAATCTGTTCGGCCGAATAAGACATCAGGTGGATCTTACGAAAGTTGAAATCGGCATCTGACTTCTTGGAAATATATATCTCGTGGCTGATTCAATGCCGCCAGGCGTTTATTTTGCGCTGCTCGTTGGATGGTGTCCAAGTTTCAGCATCTGTTTCCCGTCCACTATTTGCTTCTTCACGAGTTCCGTTCTCAGGGCATTCGCTTTGGCCTTCGCGTTTTTGCCAGCTTGCCCAAGTAAGAAAACATCTTTGAAGGTGTCAAAACGATGCAAGGCGTCCTCCATGTAGCTCATTGTTGCATTATGATGAGATTTATATCGAGCTGTAACGGCGGCACGTGACCCAGGTCCGGGTAACGGCCATTCTATATAGTCAGCTCGCCATGAGACTTAGATCTCTAGCGATAATCTTACCTATACACCTCACTTCACTATGAGTCGAGTCCACGTTTGCAACCGTATACCATAATTACCATACGTATGCCTATAAGGCCGAACGCTGGCGTACGTGCCCTTACACTATTATCGCTTTTTCAGTAAACGGATACGTTTCACTC
>Ga0307512_10004276_pt1 | contig 15749 bp, 22 predicted proteins | sample 14_EM_MG_FD_200267 | JGI IMG/M metagenome (GOLD analysis project Ga0307512, IMG submission 200267) | Populus trichocarpa ectomycorrhiza microbial communities from riparian zone in the Pacific Northwest, United States - 14_EM | ecosystem: Host-associated > Plants > Roots > Unclassified | place... | reverse complement strand
TTTGATGTCTGAAAAAAATAAATCTATAGATGCAAAAGATATTACACATTGGGTGATGCGGGAAGAACGGCATCCTCATCCCTCCCTAGGTCACACAAACGGCATCCAAGTGGGTCAACAGAGGGACGATGACATGGAAAGGAACGCTGTATGACGACCCACCTTCGTAGAACTTTTGCAAAAACGTTCTGTGGGGACGATCCCTGTTGCTCAACAAAGGACCGAGAACATGGGGCTCCTGCTTCCAAAAGTTCACCGCCTCCTGGTAATCCAGCCGGCTCTTGTGGATCAGAACGTCGATCAGCTTGGGGTCGGACACGTAGCGGTTCTTCTCGAAGCGTTGGCGGATAACGGCGCGCACCGCTGACGGCGGGACGTCGAGGCAGTATAGTGTGCAGATTTCAGGTGCCTATGGGGCACGTTGTGGGGGGAGAGAGAAGGATGATATTGAGAAACTTGGGCATAAAAATAACAGAAGAGGGTCGTAAACGTACTCCACGCATCCATTCGCGGTACAAGTCGAGCACACGCTTACGCTGGTGGATGGAATTTGTGGACACGGTGGCCACGCGAGCGAGGCGCGTTGGTATAGTCGTCATTGGCCCGTCGTCGTCGTCGCAAATAACGTTGACAGCGGTGACCGACTCTTGTTGACCCTCCCGGATTTTCCCGCGACATCATAAAATAAATAAATAAACGACCTCGGGATATGCCGGCCCGGTGCTTTATTATTATTAGGTCGCCGTTGCGACTCGCGTCGGGTTCAGAGTGACGATGGTCAGAGGAACTGGTATATCGCCTTTACAATTTGCTCTCCCGAGAAATACAAAAAGCCAACTCATATTTTTCTAGGAAAGTACAAGACGAAACGTGGCGGTGGGAGGAATTTCAGGTTCGTGACATGTATCAAACGTTCTACGTTAGGCTCCCTTGACGATCGTCCACATCTACCACAGTCGGAATTTCCAACTCGACGAGAATGGAACAGCCGTGAGCCTGGATAAACGGTGCGCATTCTTGGGCCTCTCGTTCGATCTTTGCCACCCTGAACCATCTCATTTTAATCCTTCCTAGCCCTCGTCGTCGCCGCCAGGAAGACGACGAAGAGGAAAATTCTGACGAAGAAGAAGAAGAAGAAGAGGGGGAGGAGGAGGAAGAGGAAGAGGAGGAGGGAGGAGAGCCTTCAGCCGCCGCAGGGGAACCCGAACTCACACGCGCGGAGCGCAGAGAGGTCAAGAAGAAGCAGGCTACCAAGGCCACCCAGGATGAAGGCGCGGACGACGATGACGACGATGACGACGAGTTGCTCGTCAATCCGAATCACGTCACGAAGAAGCTAAACATCTCGGATCTGAACGAACCTCGCCAGCTGACGCGCAGAGAGCGGTGCGTGCCACATGCGCTCTCCTCCTCGCGCCTGTTATTCCCGTCCGTGCTAATGCCCCACCTCCCTGTGCGTGCGCGTATAGGGAGCAGAAGGAGAAGCGGGAGGCCAAGGAACGTTACTGGAAGGTAGACGCATTCTCTCTGCGTTTGTCTTCGCTCGTTCGATCTGTCTTACGCATCCCCCTACTACTAGCTGCATGTCCAGGGCAAGACCGATCAAGCTAAAGCCGACCTGGCCCGCCTCGCAAAGACCCGCGCAGATCGCGAGGCCGCGGCGGCAAAGAGGAAAGCTGAGGCCGAAGGTGAGAGTCCCCTCCACACCGCCCGTGCTCGATCATCATATATCCCCATATTCTTGTTCGTCGTAGAGAAAGCCAAAGCGGCGGAGGCCACAAAGTCCGGGAAGTCGTCCAAACGTTAGAATGGTATCCGTGTAGAGTATTATCTTGTGTGTTTGTTGTTACTCAAATAAATGTACCATCTGTAGCCTCGGCAGCCGTGCTTTTTCACACCGTTATTTTCGATGAGGGCTGAACAGATGATATTGCGATGAAAACTGTTGCTGTATAATATTACACATCGATATACGAAAGGGGTGAGTTGTCTAGTAGCAAATCTACCATGGACCGAACGCGTCCTGATCTGTCAAGAAAACCATGAGCGACAAAAATAGCTTGACTTGTCAAGACCGAAGAAAATCGATAGGATCGTCATCGTCAACTTCGTCTAGCGCTGGAAGAGTCTGCGCGTTCGCTTTGATGCGTCGGAGGATGGCGAGCGGTAAGCCACGCGAACGAGGCGCTTGTGCGGCACCACCGCGAGAAGGTGGCTTCGTCTTTGACACCGATTTGGGGCGCATCGCTGGTTGCTTCACGGGGGACGGCAGAGGCTACAGAAAAAAAAAAAAAGGAAATGAATTCTCAGCCCCTGCGTGTCCTGGACGACCACTCTTAGAAGAAAAAAGGAGTATCGCACCTTGTCCATGCCTACAGTGGACGCCTCGCGCGCCGACCTGCTTATTGCCTTGTTCTCTTTCCCACCACGGCTGTACAACATGCACGATTGAGCACCAAAGGAAAGAAACAAGGCCAAGGGAAGAGGGAGGAGGGGGGAAAAGGACGACGTACCTCCTGGCAGGAGGATCTGCCCGCCGACTCTTCTTCCTCGGCGGCTCATGCTCGTTCTCGTCTTTGGCGCTCGGATCGAGTAACGCCTTTACGCGCTCCTTGCGCTTACGCGGTACGTTCGTTGGTGCGTTCTTCTCTCGGAGCACCTGAACTTTACTCCCGCTGCCCGAGTTGGCTCCTCCGCGTGCCGTCGTCGGTGGAGGTGGGTCAGCATCTGGCGCGACTTTGCGGCGGCGGCCCATCGTTTTCTCCACGTGGTTTGTCGCCTTATCGGCTGGACCACTTCCCGGCCCCAGGGCCTTCTTGGCTTTGGACCTGGATTTCGTTGGCGGTGGAGCCGCATTTTCGTTGCCTTCGTTGTGCTTTTTACGTGATCCCGTAACAGGGCGTACGCGCTTCGCATGCTTCTTCGCCAGAGGTTCGTCCGACTCAGAGTCGCTTTCACCCAACTCGTGCAGCGCAGGAGGTTCCACCGATTCGCTCGTCGACACCGCGATCGCCCCTGCCCTCCTCTGGGCGTCCTGCTTCTCTCGTTTCTGTTGTTCGAGCAGTAAAACTACAGGAGTCTTGATCGTCGGCGCTGCTCCACAGAAAGGTTCAAGATCAGAATATCGGGAAAGTGCTGCAGCATCTTGAACCTTGCGCTTGCCGGTTGCCCTTTTGTTCCTCCCTGATGGGCGAGTCTTGGCGGTAAGAAGAGATTCAGCCCTTTCAGATGCTGAACATGCATCCTTGATAGAGTTGACTGTGAGGGAAGAACATGGCTGAGTTAAACATTTGGGTTCAAGTTGGAATGATATAGAGGTACGCACTGGCATCCGCGAGCTGGTCGACCAAAGGCACCTGTTGTGAAGTGGTACGCGGTCGAGAGGGGCCTGCAGAGGTACCAGCGTCCATGCCTGCATAGAATAAACCAGATTGCGCATATATAGAGCGGTGAAGAGTGAATCAAGCGAATCTGTTGGGACTTGGGACGTAATGGCGCACCATGAGTCCTCCTGCCCTCCGATAACCTTGCGGGGTTCGATGTGTCATTTCGCTTCTTGGCGGCAGGAGGCTGGTTTTCGTCTCCGTGGCCTGGAATAGCAGAAGACTTGCGTGCGGCACGTTTAGGGGCGCCGGCGCGCGGAGTCTTAGATCTGGCCACTCCTGACGCGGCAGATGGCCGCGGTTTGGGTGTAACAGCAGACTTTTTCCGTGGGGCGCGTTTCTTTATGGGAGACTCTCCGTTGACGCCGCGAGAAAGCAGGATGTCGGCGAGTGCATTCCCTTCTGACGGCACGAAAATGCTACAGTAGTTGACGTTGATTAGCGAGGCGGACATCGAAGAACGCGTTGGGCGTAACAAGAACGCACCCTCCACGATCGCGAAAGCGAGATTTGAGGCGTTCTTGGCGCTGAGATTTGCTCTCCTTCACTGTCCCTGTAAGCACAGTAGGTGGCATGTCCTCGTCTGGATACAGTATAAGTACTAGTCGTTGGTTGTCCGAAAGTGGTTGTCCGTGTCCGTCCAAAAGTTGAGATCAAGCGTCGTCACGTGATGGCGTGCCGTTCACGTGCCCTCAGTCTGTCACTTGTCACTTTGCATTACTCTTTCCAATCATTCCATGACCCGGGAACGAATAGTGAACGAAAGTTGAGCAGCAGCAGCAGCTGCTGCTGTCGAAGTTCAACGTTCTACGCCCGTCATCACCACTACACAAGCGCACACCAGGAAAAGCCTGAGTGCCTTGGCTTGGAGGAATCTCACATGGGAGTCACACTGTTGGACGGAGTTGTCTCTCTATCATGCCTCGGCCTTTCCTATCTACTCTACGCATCTTCTCGTACTCCCAGTCCACACAAAGCCGGGGAACTTCCGCGCTCCTTCATTCTTCACTCAACAACAAGTCACGCACGCTTCCTTCCAGCTGACGCACGACACGCCTTCACATACCCTGTGCTCTCCCTGCTTTTACCACTCTCCGCTCTCGAGTCGGGTCGTCTGTCGCTCCTAAATGGGTGTCTATTCTCATTCGGCAGCATCTACGGATGCATTCTTGGTATGCGTAGTGCGGGGTATCTTTATGACGACGGCGGAAGCGAACCATCGATACGAAAGAAGCTTGTAAATGCACTGCAGGATTTCGGTGTTCAACAGGCTGAAGAACAAATGGACGACGCATGGATACTCACCATGCCAAGCTACTTTGGTTTCGAGGGCATCAATCCACTAATAGTGTATTTCTGCTATCGAAAGGGCAATCCCGACTTGTGGATCGTAGTCCTAGAGGTGAGGTTCTCATCAATTTCGCGGATCGCCCCCATAACACTTGTACTCCAGATCCACAATACTTTTGGTGAACGCCATATCCATATCCTTGAAGTGGGAAAGAACGAGGAACCTCCTGACGCCAAGTGAGCTCTTAAATATCCCGCGTTACTGCCTTCTTTACATCTACCACAGGTTCGACTACCAATGGTCCTTCTCACGGGCCTTCCACGTGTCCCCGTTCAACGATCGTCTTGGTACATACACAATCTCTGTCCGCGCCCCATTCCCCAGCGGCGACTCTGATGTGATACTGCCGCTGATCCGAGTTCGGATGTACACACCCGAAGGGGCCCTCAAATTGTCAGCATCACTTCGTGCGAGATACGCTGCCCCATTTCGGACGCACACAGTGCTCGCTTCGCTCGCGGCGCGTCCATTCATCCTCTTTTTGACGTTCCCACGCATCCTCAGCCAAGCCGCCGTACTACATTACCGTCGCCGCCTCGCCGTGCATAAGCGGCCGGAACCCAAGCCGGTCAGATGGACAACCACGGCGTCTTCCACCGCTCCCACACTCATCAAAGGTGGTGGAATCGGTTGGCAGGACCCCACGCTCCTCGAAACCGCCGCGTGGCGTACGGTCAATTCATTTCTGGCGCGCCGCGCGGATGCGCTCGGTGTATGCGTCATACTCCAACCAGGCGATCCGTCTGAGCAGACACAACGCTTTGGCGCCCATCGTGACGGGGAAGATAAGATGAACAACGACGCAGCGTGCGAACTCGTCATCTCATATCTCTCTCCGCGCTTCTTCACGTTGCTTGTACTCGCCGGCGACGCGCGGACGGCCCTCCGACGCGGCGGGGAGGTGGCAGGTGATGTGCGTGAGTTTGTGGTGTCGAACGAGGCGCTCTTCTGTGAGATATTTGACGCTGGCACGTCCAGAGGAGCCACCATTATTGGTACTTGGGCGGCGCGACTTCTCCGGCTCCTTCCCTGCGAACACGGTTCCGGAGACGACCAAGCACACCGCCACGCTGAGAATCGGCCCCATCAGGACCAGGACGAGCACCCACTCGTTCCGGAGGGCCGAGTAGGCCAAGCGGGCTTTCTGGTGCTTGTGAGCGCGCTTTTTGCGCTCGAGTGGGTGACGGTGATGTTTTGGCGAGTCGCACGCGTACGTTGGGCCCATCAGGCTCCGGTGCGCAGCGATGTTACCGGTATTGCTACGTGACTTGGATTGTGATGCAGTATTGTACACTATGCACGCACTGTACTGACGCAGGCACGTGCGCCACGAAGATACCAGTAGAACTAGATTCTGGTGGGGTGTGTTGGCCCGTACGGTTAGAATAGAACGCCTGCTTGTGTATCAGAGATGCGCGGCGGTCTACGCCTCAATTTCAATGACCAATGACATAATTACTGTAAGCACGCAGTCGCAGAGTTGCAGTCCCAAACGCCCAAATTTCAACCAACACACAAAAAAACCCTGTGTGTGGAGGTGTTGAAATTTCGCAACATCATGGGGCTCAAACATCATTATCTACTGTATATAAATGATCCCTGTCTACGCAAGGTCGCCTGCTTCTAAGGAAGTACGGGATTTCAGCGTGGGGGCTAAAAGATGTAAGCTGAGATGGATTGCCAGCTCGCTGATCGTACGCGTCATCTCGAATCCGAACGCGCCGGAGAGGGTAACGAGATCATACTTGTGCCTGCATGATGAAGGGGGTCTGGAAAGAAAGTCAGTGGATATGGACCATAAAGCTCACTGTGGGACCTCACTGGTGAAAACCCTCATCTTCAGGCCTCGCGCGCGGCATTGTCTACCTTCGTCTTTGCAAGCCGGGCCTTTCGTCGTCGCTTAGCGCCAGAGTGCCCCTTGGCCACGGGGGCAGCGACGACACGTCGTGGGCCCTTTTTGGAGGCTCGACGAGTCGTCTTGGCCTTCTGGGGACCCGGCTCCCCGACTTCCGATGACAATGCTCGCATCATGATGGCACATTGGGCGTTGTTAGCGTCCGCCTTCGCGTTTGCTTGGGCGATCTCCTTCTCCAACAAGGCCATCGTCATCCGAAGACGACAGACCTCCGACCGCAGCTCTTCGGTTGTGGTAGGGATCGGTGCTCGGTTCATGTCGAGGGCAACTGAGACGGGCAGGGGAGATGAACTCGCCGCTCGAAGGGAGGAGACGTGGGAGTGAGTATCTTCGTCGGTGGCCTGCGTCATCAAATTGCCTGGATGAATCGATTGTGGGTGTGAGATGTCCGGCGGGGGCGGGGGGCGTGGCAGGAGTGAAGGGTAAGGATGGTGTGGCAGGCGAGGGAAGTGAAGGAGGGGAGACGAGCGAGTCCAGCGAGGGCGGTAAGAAGGGCAGGGGAGGTCGTTGACTCGTTGGAGTCCGTATCGCGTCGTTGATGAAGTCCGTGTCCAAGTTGGACTGGAAAAAGGTTGATTCGGCCTCCGGGTTGTCGTCATCCGAGGCCCTGGGAAACAACTTGGTCACAAGCAATGTGTTGGGATTCGGAAATGACATCGCGGGCGCAAAGTCCTCATCAATGGGTTGGAGGGAGTAAAGGAGCAAAGAAGCTCTGCCAGGTGTCATACACTCAGATCGTATATTCATGTACTCAGGAATAACATTGTATTTGCTACAACTTTATTCCTGAATACATGGATATTGATCAGTCCATGGTGACATTTTCATGAGTGCGTCGGTCGCAATGTTTTGTCTACCTACGTTTCGTGCGAGCGAACACCTCTTTCCGTCAATGGTTCATGTGACCTTGCGCCATGCCCTTGCAGAGGTGATAATAGTCTACCATTCCACCACAGCTTCATCCCACCAACAATCATGGTCCTACCAACCAATGTGGTCTCTCCCAATCCGTCTTATGTCCTCCGTTCACCCTATTCTCCCCCCTTCCAAATTTCTCATACCACCTACTCACAACACAATTCTACTTCGAATCAAAGGCGCGACTTGAACAAGTCCGAGTCAATGATGCCAGCTATCTACCAAGTGATCATCGATCATTGATTGTCCTGATGCGAACAATAGTCTCAACAGAGCAATTCTGATTTCTGAAACTGAGAGTCTGAGAGCATGCCTATCAGCACAAAGGGAAGCAAGTCGGAAGTTGTAGATGTAGTAGACGAGATGAGACTCATCAAGGGCGTGCGGCGAATTAGGTTAGTAAGGGACTGCTCGAAAACCAGTAATGGTCCAGTATGAGGAAAATAAAAGTAGATACGAACACAAGTCGAATTGGCGGTGACAAGAATTGGTGGATGGAAGTGGGGTAGAAAGGCGCAACGGGTGGCGAGGGGCGGTGGCGAGGTGGCGTGATGGACGTGATGAGCGTGATGAGGGATGAAGGTGTGGGGTCTTCACGCACCCCAATCTATGCCCAAATTTCAAATTCTATGCGGCAACGACTTGGACAAGTGGACAAGTGGACAATTATCGTGGCAGAAGCAGACTCACCCACTGGCCCGGGTACAGCAACAAGTTTGAACCGGTATCCTAAGACTAGCGACTCAAAGCACTTGGGGGGGCTCAGGTTCGACAATATACGATGTTAAATGGGTTCTGGTGTTGAACTCACGCATTTATCACAGGCTTTCTCGGGAATTATGATACTGACGTCGTACGAGCGAGGATGGAAAGTAAGATGAATGGGAGGCGATGAGGCGGGATCAGCGCCATAGGTACGGATGTCAGATGTATATCAAAACGTGCATCTCATACCCGCAGACCTGGCATCCTGGCAGGTACAGCAGATCCGTGTCGAACACTGGTCATGACTCGGAGTACGGCGCAATCAATCAGCCATAATGGCACCACAGGCATACTCCCCGGTCACTTGAATACAATAACGCAAGGGCCGCCTATTATCTATATATGCAGGGGTACCAAGAAGTGCTCTAAACCTCACAAACATATTTCCGTTCTGCTGGTACTCACTCCGAGCCCAATCTCCGGCCAGCATGGTGAACTTCAACGATCCCGCTAGAGTTGCTCGAGACCTTTGTGCGTATAGTTCGCAGTCTGTCTCAGGACCTTGCGGTCTGATCAACCTGTTTGTCTATTCGCAGCGACGGTCGTGAAGCTCTGGCACACTGTAGACGGCTTATTTATGTGGGTCTGCTCTGCGATCCAAGTCTCTGGGCACCACAAATCTTACCACTGTATTCCCAGCTGGGAGTTTATCACTACCCTCGATTACGAGTGGAGTGTCATTCGAGGACGTCGTCCCTACCGGTGGACGATATGGGTCTGTATCCTCTTTTCCGTTCAGATGTAACCCACCGCGGGGCCTCAAACTGACGTTTTGCCTACCATAGATTCACTCCTTGACGCGTGTGGCGGCACTTTTGGCAGTAATTGTGAATATGATCGGCCTTGACGCTGCGAGCCCGATAAACTGTCAGGTGAGCCTCGCGCACATTTCTTTCTCAGCCTGCACTCTGATTGGTCCCATATCCTAAGGCCTGGGTCACTATTGAAGTGGTGAGCATCTCCAATGAACTAAGAAGCGTGCGCTTATCACGGTATCACCTCGTTTAGATCTTTGCTTACATTGCTGTTGCCGGTGCCTCGATGTTAATTGTCCTTCGCACGTACGTCTTCCATGGGTCGTGATCGGAAGATAATGAGCCCTTGGGAATAAGGATTGCCATTTGGAACAGAGACAAGATAGTTTCTACGATCGCAATATGCATATGGTGGATCGACATTTCATTCCTAATTCATAGCGAGTCTATCTTGTCGATTGCCGGGAGTTGGATCTAATATGAATGTGATTTGGTCCTAGATACTACGCAGGTGAGTAATTGATTAGGATTGGGTGCTGTAGTCTTATCTGCCCGTAGATCCGTTCCTCATGGGATCCTGTCTTAAGCACTTGTAACGTGCTCAACACAGACAGCTGCAAATATAACATTCTTATCGCATTCTCCACCGACGTAATCTTGTTTTTCACCATGCTCGTTGGCCTGTTCCGTCTGCGCCTGGGAGCAGGTGCGTTTGGTTTGGGACGGTTACTTTGGACACAGGTGCGGCGGTTCCCGCTACTTGTGGTGCTCACAACATACTGATATCGTGTCTATTCATGAGGGTGTCATCTGGTTCCTGCTTGCCATCATAGCGATGCTCCCGGAAGCTGTATGGTTGTGATTTTCTCGCACCGCTCATTTATACTTATCTTCCTTCACGTCCAGGTGCTCATCTTTTTAAATCCAAGTCGTATGTTGTCTTTCTCCTCATCCCATCAATGACAGTTGTTTATTGGACGCGATTCCGTTCAAAATAATAGCTGCCTGGAATCTCGTATGTCCTTGTTTTTACGAGTGGTGGAGGTCATTGATTTGGTACGCCTTCTGTAACGTAGATGTTCCAGACTCCTGCTATGGCCATAGTGATAATTGCTGCAACAAGGATGTATCGCTCTCTCACAGACTTTTGCTCTCCCGACATGTAAGATCTTTCCCTCTTCTTTCCTCCATGCTAAGTGTAGTCGATCACGGACCCAGCTCACTAGACATTCCTCAAACACTTGTCGTGTCAAGGGCCCAGCGGATCTCCGCTAGGTCCGTCCCTTTGAACCAGGTGGAAATGGACAAGCACACGGGCTCTGGGCAGCAACTGGAGTCACGCGCCAACCACTACGGCTTGTGCGCCAGTACGGACACGAATGTGTGTCAGAAACCGCACGGGCTCGGCAATGAGGGCGACATAGAGAGCGGGAGGAACGAAATGATGACTGCAGGGTAAAAGACTACTTCGAAACTTTTGGACTTACTACTCGTAGTGAAATATACATTGTTATCCACGTGTGGATCACCTCTAGTTGATGGACTCGAAACTGATTGCTACAAAGTGAATCAAATTCAGCAGGGGAGAGGAATAGGGTGGCGCGCGAGCAGCTCTGGGACGACGCAGAACGACAAACGACGTGTCTGATGGACTGGAAGACACCGGTGACTCCTGCTCTCCAAGCCACTGCCAGTTTACCGACAATTTCCCGATCATTCGTGTCACCTCGCCACTGAAACTCTCATGTACGGCCTTTAGCTGAAGGGGGTGTCCCCTCTATATAACGGACCGACCCCTGTCACGGTCTTCTTGCTTGTGAGCGAGTGTTTTCAGTACAAGATTCTAAAGAGGCGGGGATGGTTTCAGAAAATGTACTACCAGAGGTGCAAGTGGGCCAGATCATCCTGCGTCGCTCGAGGACATGCCTATGAGCAAAAAGGGGAGCAAGTCAGAAGTTGTAGATATTGTATAAGATGAGGCTCATTAAGGGTACACGGCGAATTAGGCCACTGAGGGACCACTCGAAAAGTAGTATGAGGAAAATACAAGCAGCATTAGTGATACAAACACAAGTCGAATTGGCGGTGACAAGAAATTGGTGGGGGGTAGAAAGGCGCAGCGCCGGGTGGCGGGGGGCGGTGGCGAGTTGGCGTGATGGGGGTGATGACAGCAGAGGTGGGAGTCCTCACATATCCGAATGGTTTGGTTGAACTCTAAAAAATGCTGTGTGGCATCGAGTTGGACAAGTGCACAAGTGGACAATTGTTGTAGCAGACTTGGCGCCACCCGCCAGTAGTTCCGTGATCCGTGACTCTGGTCGATTAGAGCAACAAGTTGAACCGGTGTCCTAAGACTAGCGACTCAAAGTACTTGGAAGAGCTCTGGCTCGACAACGTACGGTGTGAAATGGGTTCTGGTGTTAAACTCACGCATTTATCCTAAGCCTCCTCCTGGGAGCCATGATACTGACGTCGTGCGAGCGGGACCCCGGGGGTGGAAAGTAAGAGTGAATGGGAGGCGATGAGGCGTGACCCAGCAGAAGAGGAGGAGTGCAGGGGTTGGTTTTATGTTGCAGTCATGGGGACGTTGTCGGCGTTAGCAAAGGCGACGGTGGTGGTTTGGAGGGAGGGGAGCAAGGGGAATGATAAGGAAAAGGAACAGAAGGGAGATGGCGTCTTGAGATGCGAACTTGCAATGTGCCGAAAAGGGTCGGGTCAGGGTCATTCCACACATGTAGTGTAAACCTGAAGTTACCTTAAAGCAGTGCCAGTTGAAGGGTCTACAGTATATTCGTGCTCGTTGGGTTACTCGGGTAGTGTACCAGCACAATGCAATTTCCAATTGAAGTGTCGCGGCCATGGGCGAGCGCTGATGAGTCATCTGCGCCACAGACTCGGATATCTGACGTCTGACGTGTTACGTGTATCAAAACATGGATCCCATACCTGCAGACTTGGCAGGTGCAGCAGACCCGTGTCGAACAGGTCATGGCTCGGAGTAAGGCACAATCAACCAGCCATACAGGCACCACTCGCATCCTCAAGGGCATCCTCCCCGGTCACTTGAATATGATAACACAGCGGCAGCCTATTTATCTATATATGCAGGGGTACCACGAAGTGCTCTAAACATAACAAACATATTTCCATTCCGCTGGTACAGATTCCGAGTCCAATCTCTGGCCAGCATGGTGAACTTCAACGATCCCGCTAGAGTTGTACGAGACTTCTGTGCGTATAGTTCGCTGTCTGTCTCACAATCTTGGAGCCTGATCAACCTGTCTGTCTTTTCCCAGTGATGGTTGTGAAGCTCTGGCACACTGTAGACGGCCTATTTATGTGGGTCTGCTCTGCGATCGGAGTCTCTGGGCACCACGAATCTTACCCCTGTATTTCCAGCTGGGAGTTTATCACTACCCTCGATTACGAGTGGAGTGTCATCCAAGGGCGGCGTCCTTACCGGTGGACGATATGGGTCTGTATCATCTTTTCGGTTTGGGGGAACCCACCACCCACCACAGAGCCTCAAACCGACGTTTTCCCCACTATAGATTCACTCCTTGACACGCGTGTTCGCGCTTTTGGCAGTGATCGTGAACATGATCGGCTTTGACGCTGCGAAGCCGATAAACTGTCAGGTGAGCCCCGCGTCCCACATCCTTTCGTAGACAGCGCTTTGATTGATCCTACATCCTAAGGCCTGGCTCACTATTGAAGTAGTGAGTATGTTCCAAGTCGATGGACTATGGGGCGGGCGCTTATCATGATATCATGTTTAGATTCTTGCTTACACTGCCGTTTCCGGCGCCTCGATGTTAATTGTCCTTCGCACGTACGTCTTCCATGGGTTGTGATCGGAAGACAATGAGCCAATGGGCACTTCCAGGATTGCCATCTGGAACAGAGACAAGATAGTTTCCACGATCGCAATATGCATATGGTGGATCAACATTTCATTCCTCATTCATAGCAAGTCTGTCTTGTCAATTGCTGGGAGTTGGATCTAATATGAATGTGATTTGGTCCTAGATATTGTGCAGGTGAGTAATTAGTCTTAATTATTCCGGATTGGGCATCCTACAGTAGTCTTATCTGCCCGTAGCTCCGTTCCTCATGGGAACCTGTCTTAGGCACTTGTGGCGTGCTCAACACAGACAGAAGCAAATATAACATTCCCATCACACTCGCTACCGACGTAATTTTGTTTCTCACTATGCTCATTGGGCTGTTACGTCTGCGCCTGGGAGCGGGTACGTTTGGTTTGGGACGCTTACTTTGGACACAGGTGGGGCGGTGGTTCTTGCTATTTTTGATGCTCTCAACTTGCTGATATCATGCCTATTCATCAGGGTGTCATCTGGTTCCTTCTTGCCACCATTGGGCAGCTCCCAGCGGCTGTACGCTTGTGTCTTTCTCGCGCCTCTCATTCATACTGACTAGGATCTCCCTTCACGTTCAGGTGTTGATTTTTTTGGATCTGAGTCGTATGTTGTCTTTCTCTCCACTTCATCAACGACAGTCGTTTATTGGACGCGATTCGGATCAAAATAATAGCTCCGTTGAATCTCGTATGTCTCGTTTTGACGAGTGGTGTAAGCAATTGATTTGATACGCCTTCTGCAACATAGATGTTCCAGACTCCCGCTATGGTAATATTGATAATTGCTGCAACAAGGATGTATCGCTCTCTCACAGACTTTTGCTCTCCCGACATGTAAGATCTTTCCCTCTTCTTTCCTCCACGCTAAGTGTAATACGACTGCCTCAGCTCACTAGACATTCCCCAAACACATGTCATGTCAAGCACCCAGCGGATCTCCGAGTCCCCTAGGTCCTTCCCTCTGAACCGGGTGGAAATGGGCAAGCACGCGGACTCCGGGCAGTATCTGGAGTCACAGGCCAACAACTACCGCTTGTACGCCAGTACGGACACGAATATGTGCGAGAATCCGCACGGGCTCGGCAATGAGGGCGACATAGAGAGTGGGACGAACGAAATGATGACGGCAGGATAAAAGACTACTTCGAAACACTGTGTACTGTGGACTTACTACTCGTAGTGAAATATACTTCGTTATTCTCGTGTGGATCAGTTCTAGTTGATGGACTCGAAACTGATTGCTACAAAGTAAATCAAATTCAGTAGGGAGAGGCAGTGGGTGGCGCGCGAGCGGCTCGAGGCAGAGTGACAAATGACGTGTCTGATGGATTGGAAGGTACCGGTGGCTCACTGCCAATTTACGGACGATCTCCAGATTATTCGTGTCACCTCGCTATTGAAACTCTCACGTACGACCTTAGCTAAATGGGATATCTATATCACGCACCAACCCTGTCTTGCTTGGGAGTGAGGGGTTTCAGTACAAGATTCTAAAGAGATGGAGGGATGGTTTCAGAAATCTTACTACCAGAGGTACCAGTGGGCCAGATCATTCTGCGTCGCTCGGGGGACATGCTTATTGGCACAAAGGGGAGGCGAGTAGGAGGTTATAGATATAGACAATATGAGACCCACACTGGCAAGGGCGCGGCGTGGCGAATTAGGAACAGTAAGGGACTACTCGAAAAGTAGTATGAGGAAAACAAGTAGCGTCATTGGCACGAACTCAAGTTGAATTGGCAGTGACAAGAATAGCGATGGAAGTAGAGTAGAAAGGCCAGCGGTGGGTGGCGAGGTGGCGTGATGGAGGGTGCCTGTGGCGGCACGTCGGCCCGTTGCCAGTGGCTTGCTGGCCTGATGAAGGCGTCGACGCGACTGGCGCCTTTCAGCTGCCCCAATGCTAAAAATGTCATAGGACGCGGATGCAAGTTAACATCTGACCCTATGAGGGCTGACAGACGGTCCGAGCACTGGCACTTTGAAGCATGCAGGTGGGGTCCTTCACCTTCACCATTACATCCGAATGGTTTAGCTGAACTCTATTTCAAATGCTGTGTACTTGGAAATGTGCAATTGTCAACAATTGTTGCCAGCGTGCGAGACTTGGGCACACTGATAGTGCCGTGACTCAGGTCCATTAGAGTTGAACCGGTGTCCTAAGACTAGAAACTCGAAGTACTTGGGAGAGCTCAAACTCGACAACATATTTGAAATAGGTTCTGGTGTTGAACTCACGCATTTATTTCAAACTTCCTTTTGTGACCCATGGTAGCGGGCGGCAAGGCTCGCTATGCAACAAGAAGTGCCAATCCAGTTGAGCAGGTCTAATTTCGCTTAACCTATGTACAGTGGTATTAACGAAGACCTCCAAGGACCCTATTTCATGACATAGAGCAGCGTCATTGGATATGGGTGTTCCAAGTTGACAATCAAAACGCATGTCCCGAGTAGGGCGCAATCAACCAGCCGTACAGGCACCATACTCGGGCACTGGCACTTGGATACAATACCGCAAGGGCCGCCTATATATGCAGGAGGGCCGCGAACAAACTCATTTCCATTCCACTGGTACCGAGTCCGAGTCCGATCTCCCACCGTCATGGTGAACTTCAACGATCCCGCTAGAGTTGCTCGAGATTCCTGTGCGTATAGTTCGCTATCTGTCTCAGGATCATGGCGTCTGATCAACCTGTCTGTCTTTTCACAGTGACCGTCGTGAAGCTCTGGCACACCATGGATGGCCTATTTATGTGGGTCTGCTCTGTGATTGAAGTCTCTAGGC
>Ga0307512_10004275_pt1 | contig 15759 bp, 19 predicted proteins | sample 14_EM_MG_FD_200267 | JGI IMG/M metagenome (GOLD analysis project Ga0307512, IMG submission 200267) | Populus trichocarpa ectomycorrhiza microbial communities from riparian zone in the Pacific Northwest, United States - 14_EM | ecosystem: Host-associated > Plants > Roots > Unclassified | place... | reverse complement strand
CATAGGATTTAACCAAAAGGACAGGCCTTCGGAATACTTTCGAGAGAATCTTCCGTCCCTGTGTCCCTATTTGGTAAATCATAAGTGGTGAGAAAAGGATACTCCTCAAGTCAATCAATCGCTTCCTTTGAAGTGATGACTTGGAATACATCCAGCAATAGGCTGGAATGTCTGCTGATGCGAACCTTTGGAGACCATGCTCCATTAGAAGTTCCATCACTCATGCACAATCGTTTACGTCTACTCATAGAGTATACTAAACATGGGGGAGTGTTGAAGACACATTAGTCCAACATGTGCTATCATCCAGATATGGAGATGCACTTCCCAATTTGTGGTAATTATGATACATAGGTCACATATGCACATATGGTAGTATGCACGTCACTGTCATGGCCTCACATGTATATAAACCCCAGGGCTTTCGCCCTAGCAATACAGAGTCGATCCCCCAGATCATCTACTAGCTACAGTAGTACTTAAGTGAATAACTGGTGAGCCTGGTCGCTGCGCTTCACTGCTGCGCATCAAGGGGTCAATGGGGTATGGTGTATCTTGGACCAGCAATTTAGCAAGGCTGCGAGGATGAAACGAAAGAACTTACTGTTGAAAAACTGGATCCGATATTGATTGAATGGCTCATACTCGCATCCACCGATCCCGGTCTCCCAGCATGGGCCCTTCATGAAGGGCACGAGGTGGAATCCGCCACCTTCGACCACGTGACGACTCTTCGGCGGCGCGCAACTCGACACGTCACCATCGCCTCTCCTTGACCGCCCCTCTCGCCGCCCGCGCTACCTCTCTCGCCTTCTCTCTCGTCGCCTTGCTCGCCTCGCCACCAGGCCTTCATCCCTGCCTCTGTCGCCGACCCCCCTCTCGTCTCGCCTCAAACTTTGACACGCGGATCGCCTCCCTCGCAGGCCGATGCCGCAAGTGCGCGCCACTTCGATAGCTGTCAGTCCAACCTCACGCGCGGCGCGCACGACACCTCGCCAGTCGGGCCCTTGTTCGGGATTCATGCTTTACCGGACTCACATTATACTGTGTATAGAGTTATTCAGGACTCCCTTGTACGTTCTTTTAGTCTCCTCTTGTCGTAGAACACCGCCTCGCGCATAGCGTACATGTGCATAACCCGCCTCGCCCGGCCCCGGGCAGGCTGGCAAGAATATAGCCCCAGCTCCGTTTTCCCTTTCTTTCCGTTTGCGTGCTGCCGCCTCAAGTCTCGTTATGCCCGTTACGAATTCTTCCGCCGTACCACCGATTTGCGTTTCCTTTAGGGCCACGAGGCCCACGGTTCGGGAGCCACGAGTGCCCCAGCCCACGGCCAGCCCGCGACCGTTTCCCCTCATCGTTTTGCGTTTCGTTTAGTCTCGTCTCGTTCAGCATCGTTCAGCATCGTTCAAGCAACTCGCGCGGAGCCATCTCGCATCATACACACACGCTCTCTCTCTCCCCTTGCCGGCGGTCGAGCGATTAACAACCGCCAATCCACCTCCTCCTTATTCGCTCCATCGTTCGTCCTCGCCCGGGGCGAACTTTGGTTCTATTTCTCTTATCCCTTCACCCTCGAACTCACGTGCGGACTATCGGTCTGCGATATAGTCCGATATAGGCGGGATTGGGAATGCATTCAGTCCTTCGCGCTCGTTGACAGGTGTCGCCACCTCTTCCTCGTCACCATCCACAAGCCAGCCATCCAGGTCATCAAATATAGTGCAGAGACAATGCAGGCTTTAAACCCAGTAGAAGCCGACTTGCGTTACCGATCTACGAAGAGCGTAATTGATAGTAAGACAAGCGACAGATCAGAAAGTGGATTTGGGGGTGTCCGCAGTCATCTCCTCCAGTGGATGCGTCGACTCAAAGTGCGGTAAAATAAACATGCAGATTGCGACTTTGCGAATGGGCCGAACACAACCGAAGAGCTAAAGTGGTCTAACGGTCAAGACAGTTCTCCTCTGCCTGACTTGGGCTCGTCCCTCTTCTCAACTGACTCCGACATGACATAGAAATGGACAACCTCAAGCTGTTGGACATATTAATAGAATATAGCCACGACACAGCATGCCCGACGCTGGACGTGCTCACGGGCTGGTGCAGTATTGGCGCGCGGCGAAAATGGCGGCGGACTCCAACCAGCCGCCCTGTGGATAGGACAAATCCTCATCGTCGCCGGTGGCCGAGAGCCAGCGCGAGCGCGCATGATGAGATGGTGGATTGGTGCTTCCTGCCTCTTGCCCTCATCTCTTTCCGAACGTGGCCATGTATCGCTCTTCCTGTTCGAGATTCCATAGCCATCCTTGGGGTGTCCACGTCCCTCTCGAGAGAATCGCGAGCACAGCTTTTCATTCAAAACCGCACCTCGCGCGTCGATATCCTACTTTACTGTAAATGCAACCATGCGCTAAACACGTTGTTCACGAATCACGTATGTGACCGTGGAACAGGGGTGGGATGCAGGAAGATGAAGGTCCATCCGATCGTCATGAGAGAATCTCTCACCAGTCAACCACATGTGACACCTCATTCCTCTTGCAGCTCCTTAACAGAAGACTAAGAGCGAGATTAACAATGTTCTTGAACCGGGCTCCTCGAATTCGAACAGCTGTCGCATGCCTGACGACTACCATCAACGGGGTCGAAGATTTGTCCTGGAGGATCTCGGAAGCCGGTGTCCGTCAGAAGGCACAAGTCATTCAAGTGGAGAGTACGAACATTGACTGACTGAACTAAACCCTGATGCAGGCAGCAGCAGCAATACAGGTGTCAGATGGTGCATGTGCGGGAGGGAGTGATGGGCCGATGGATTGCCAGGCTGGGTGTTGGGTGGACAACAAGAGGTACATGATTGATGATTGACAGATGCCCGCAGCTCCAGCGCATGTGCTGCGCTGAGAGGGGGAAACTGGGGTGTACTGACAACAAATTGTGGGCACAGGGATTGATGTGTACGGTGTACCGTAACTCCTGTACTGACGCTCTGACTCGGATATGGAAGCGGACTCGGGATGGCACCATTGTAAGCTGGACTTCGGACTATCTTATTTACCCGCTCGCCTCTGAAAGGACCGGTGTTGGCGCCTTGTAGTTTTTTATCTATGTGCACTGCATCTGATCGTGTTCCGACTGGCTGTGCGTGAATCAGCGTGATGTCCAGCTTGAAGAAAGTCATTGCTATAATCATGCTTCCGTGACTCGGCACGCGCGTTAAAACGTTAAAACGTTAAGGGTGTGGGTTCAAATAGGGCCGAGTCGCTCTTGCATCAGGGACAAGCATCCCGACTCGTGTCTTTCTTCTTCCGCAACACCTCAAAACGTCAATTGTCCGAGAGCTGTGGCTCGTCTTCTCATCATTCGATTGGGCTATGAGTTATCCACAACGTAAGTTCGGAAATCTATTCCCCAATATATTGGGCCACCCTACCTCCTTTCTGCCACACAGTGCGTGGACCCGTGATTATGATCAACCATTGCACATGGCGTTCGGACATCATCATTATCCTTCGTGACTCTCCTCCCTCCCTCATTCCCACACCCAACGATTTCTATGACAGAGCAAACAAGCTGCGCGATCAGTTGTTAGGGGCAAGGAAGGAAGGCCTCGATTCAGTCGAATACGACGACGCTCTCCGTTCCGTACTCAAGGAACTCTATGAGATTGTAGGTCGGCCAGTGATCCAGAGGCTCAACGAATTACGCGTACCAGAACAATCTCGAGTTTGGTGGTGTCCAACATCCGTATTTTGCTTTCTTCCACTTCATGCTATGGGTCCAATTCCATCTGAGTCTGGACCTCCTCGATATTTCCTCGACCTGTACATCCCATCGTACACGCCAACTCTTTCTGCTCTGATCGAATCCAACAAATCAGGGTCACGGACGTTAGGAAAGCCATCACTACTCCTCGTCGTACAGCCAGATCCATCTACGAAAGACGCATTGGGCGAGATGCACGTCGTACGATCCATCAACACTCGGGTGAAAACTCTGATCTCGGCGAGGGCGACACCGAGTGCGGTGCTGGAGCGCCTCTAGGATCACCGGTTTGTGCATATCATATGTAATGGAATACTCGAACCAGGGAAGCCGTTCAACTCGTCGTTCAAGCTTTACCAGGGAAATCGACTTACGTTGCTAGACATCATTCAATCTCGATTCCCCGATGCGGAATTTGCGTTCCTTGCCGCTGGTCACACGGCAGAGCTGACAGACGAAAGCCTTTCAAACGAGGCTCTACATCTGACTGCTGCGATGCTGTACTGTGGATTCCGGAGTGTTGTTGGGACGATGTGGGCGATGGCAGACAAGGATGGACGTGACCTTGCCAAGAACTTTTACGAGTCAGTGTTCTCGCCAGCGGAGAGCCGGGGGGTATGTTATCACGAGAGAACGGCAGAGGCACTTCGTGATGCTGTGATAAAGCTGCGGAGAATGAGAGGGGGAGGGATGACTTTGGAGCGTTGGGTGAATTTCGTGCATTATGGTGCATGATTCGCCGTGATCGGTTAGTGGTCGTGGTCACCTTCGGGAGGCATGGGCACTGACTATTGGTTTGCGGAATAGTGCTGTGAGGACACGGTTCTTGTAGGCGCGTCTGGCGCTCTCACCGGGTTTCACCTTAGATGCAACTGTGACTACTTTATCCGGTTACCTCAGTTCGGTTTATTGACAGGCTCGTACCTTTGTCTGCGAGTATGAATGGCAATAGTACATTATCGGTGCATATTTACAGGTGAAAATGGTGCGAAGACAACGCGAAACGTAAACCCAGTCGACAGCGCCTCGTGTTGAGACACGTGACAGATCAGGCGGTGGACCTGGCATGTCCGTAGCCATCTTCACCCGTGGAGGCGTCAACGCAAGGGCAGAGAATTAATGAGGGTGAAAATCGCGACTTCGAAATATAGGCAGAAGAGCCGAGATGATACAGTCGGTGTGGCTTGTCCCGCACTGGGCTAACCGACTTTGCATACCGCTGTTCTGCTATGGTCGACCTTCAGTTGCTGATTATAGTATTGGAGTATCGGAAAGACACAAGGGGCCCGACGCATGGTGTTCTCGCAGGCTGACACGGTACCAGCACGCAACGCGGTAGCAGACTCGGACCAGTCACCCATGAATAGAACAATATTATGTTCGTCGGCGTGTTGGCTAAGAGCCACAGGGGAGGCGGTATTAGGACGACGCAGCAGCCGCTCCCTGCCTCTTGCGATGATCGCTATGCCCCGTTTTCCGAGCGTGGCCCCGTGTCGCTCCTCTTCAAGATTCCGCAGCCGTACAACACACGGCGCTACTTCCTCATTTTTTGGTGTCTAGTCGCTAGGTACTCGAGAGAATCGCGAGCCCACCTTTTCATTCAAATCCGCATCTCGTGCGTTGATGTTCTTCGCTGCTGTGAATACCGCCATGCTCTTGACACATTGCGTATGCGCCTGTGAAACGGCACTGGGATGCCAGGAAAAGGGAGGATCATGATGAAGATCCTGACTATCATGAAAGAATCTCTCACCACACGCGACGCCCCACTGGTTGAGACTTACTGGGACCCTCGACGGAAGTCTGAGGCCGATATCAATTACGGCTTCCGTTTCTGTTAAGGTAGGCCGCGTCCATCTACGGTTAATATCACATGATGTGACTTGTTTGTGACCATGGTGTTACTTTACTGTGACCAACTGAGACTGATGTGTGATGAGATGTGATAAGGCTTAGCCACACAGCGTGTATGCGATCGAGCTCTAGAATGTATGTGTGCGTTATCAAAATCTAAATATCTGCATCTCCCAAGTCCTCCATTATGCTATCTGGGAGTGTTCTGTACCCCTTGTACTTTTTGATCCAGCATTGCCATGGCCAGATGTATTTCAGGGCTTTGCACCACCTGCATGGCCGGTGGGTCTCCTTGATACTATTTCCTCCTTATTCCATATATACCAAGGTTTGCAAGACTGTTGCGACTGCTTCGTTTCCGTTTTGGCATTGTTGTGAGGCAATTTCACGTGATCTCGGAAGCACCGATCCGAAATATGGACACATGGAATTTCGACACTAAAAACATATCTCCTCCTTCAAAAAAGCTTAATCAAACATTTAGAAACCACAGATTTGTTCTAATACTATATCTTCATGCTTCCCAAGATGCTAAAATTACATTTATCTTGTTCTCATGTGCCCAGGTCATAATCTTTTCACGAACTTGTCACTTTTTGTCACTTCTGATTATGTGATGCAAGTGGGGCAAACATGGGACAAACATGGAGTTTCGACACCAGAAGTCTATCTCTTCCTTCAGAAAGGCTCTAAATAAAAATTTATGACCACAACCCTGTTCTAATAACACATCTTCATGTTTCCCAAGACAGAAAAATTACATTTATTCTGTTTCTCGAAAGCTATTCCAGTTTTACACCATTTTCACGCGTTGTCACGGGTGGTCATGTGATATTAACCGTAGATGGATGCGGCCTACCTTAGCGCGGAAGGAACACACAATACGATCCACGTGACTGACGCCTCAGGCCTCAGCACTCAGAGCACTACTGTAGCCTCTCAGCATGATGAGACAGGAAGAAAGTCATTTTACGATGCCCTATTTAGCCTATGGGTGCGCATGGCACGCATAGTTCTGTATTGGTCGGTCGAGTATATATTAGCAAATATAGTATAGATTCTATAGAAATGACGAGTGAACCTAGGAGAGATGGAGCGATGCAGAGGTTGAAAACGTTAGATATCATGAGCCCAGCGTGGTCCACACCCGCAACGTGCCCTCGTTTTCCTCCAAATCAGTCACCAGTTCCTTGACCCTGCTGCCCACTTCCGCATCCCCCACGAGGTCATCCGATGGCACGTATACGAGCTCACTGGATAACAACCCCTGTGAAAGGCCAGATTGGGTGATAACATCGATAATCTTTCCCAACGCATTCGGTGCACACATGATCTGTCGGCGGCCGTCCAAATTCATGAGATAAAGTTGAAGTGGCGAATTCCGAGATAGGAGAAACAGGACATTAAGTACCTCGATTTCCACGCCTTTTCTAGTTCCAGTTCCAGGAACCTGATCGAAATCTTCGGCACCAGCAGCGATGGCCTCGTCAAAGAGCTTGTCGATTCCTCCATCCGTCACCTCCTGCTCACTGAGCGCAACTCGCGCACGCCCCCGATGGTGAAACATGAACATAACCGTCGCGAACCGCGCGCTGTTCGTCGCAGCCGTGCCACAAGCAAAACGAGGTCAGAGATCAGATGATGACGAGTGGGGCAGAAGGAGGCAGGGTGCCCGACGTACTTGTGCGCGTTGAGGATCTCTCGGATTTGATGCAGCGTGCGGTTGCCGTTGTCGGTCAAGCACTCTCTTTCGCGAGTCAGCACACCCATCCGAGCAGGAGGAAGGGCGCAGTGCGGGTACGTACATGATAAGCCCGACAGAGCCATGAGCAAGAACCTCATATGTTGTCAGCTGCCCCGTCCCATCCTTTCCGCCCGCGGCCTAGAATATGACCCACGTCAGCGCTCAACCGAAAAGGGAGAGAACAGCATTGGTGCTACGTAGTCCACCATAGAGGCGACAACAAAAGAAAAAAAAAAAATTATAACCCACGCACGCACCTTCTGCAACGCGCTCTCAATGTTCGCCTTGGGCACGCCGTCCGCGCGAGCTTTTTTGATAACGTTGAATAGCGTGACGTTCTTCTCTGGATCAGTCGACCCGCCATCTAACGGCGGGCGCACGCCACGGAAGAGGCATAAGTCCCAGCGGGTAGCGCAAGTGGAAAGGGGGCTTCATCGGAGAGTATAACACTCACGGCGCGCGGCGATCGTGATGTCCTGGATGTGGCCCCATCATCATTATGTGACTGCGGTGGAGGGAAAACGCCACGTCTCATACTCACGCGAGAAGCTCGTGCGTAGACTTGGCCGCGACGTTGATCATTGACTCCCTTCTTCTGTTGGATCTTCGACCACTGGTAGAGGACGCGGCGCACGAGGTAAATCGGAGTTTATGATTCAACGTAAACGATCGCGTACTTTGTTGTGACCTGCATAAGCAGGCGTTGAAGTGGACAGTGAACGAAGGCGGGAAGAAAAATTGGGTCTTAGAATCAGTGTTCGCGAGGGCGGAAAGAGCATTGATTTCAAAAAGCGAGTTCCGCGTCCACACCCACACGAGACCCGAGCGCGAAGAGAAGAAAATTCGTAGGCATGTTATAAACGCGTAAGTATATACGTTATGTCACGTGTCACGTAACCAGACATAGTGCTGTTACATAATCAGCTTCGAAGAAAAATAAGTCATTCTACATCTGGGCCATAACACCCTCCACAGGTCTCGACAACTTAATGACCCCCCGCAATTCCGAGGTTGTCTTCGTCCTTGGATATGGACGGCGAGCGCGATGATCGCGGATAAACCTTTAAAAAGCTCGCCTCCGCTGCTGCTACCGCCTCTGCCAGGTCGAGATGGAAGTAAGGCGTGTCCACCTGTACGGCCGATGCTTCGCCGCGCTGTATCGTGCCGTACGAGGGATCCGCGGGCTCTATTCCCTTCACGCTTCCAGCTTCTATGTCCATCGTCGAGCGCGGACCGGGTTGCAAAATGTCGTACGGCGGGTCGACAGTGGGGGCAACGTCGTGAGGCCGAGTCGGAGACTGCGGACTAAGTTCGTAGCCGAAGCCGGCCGCGACGAGCGAACGACGTATCCAAGGAGAGAGGATGGACGCAAAGTGGAACTCGACCGGGTGATTGGTCCACCTTTCTACCTCGCCGCGGGTATCGACCAGCGTTTGAACTGATGTCGTATCCACCTGTGCACTGCACCAAACACATTAGCGAAAGCTGATAAGCATTATCGATGCGGGCTTACACGGTAGAAAAGTCTAGAACGATGGCACGTAAATCCGGCCTAGCTTGGTTCTCTTCCCACTCGGCGGCAGCGCCGAACCGGGGGCCGGGATCGTTCCAAGCGCGGTCAGAGAGAGGCACTAGACGAAGGTCTTGTCCGCGACGCGTGGTCGATTTGACGTGATCCACGATATCGTTGTTAAGTATGGTACAGTTCGGATAGACAAATGTCTCCTCAAAGCGGTAGATGAGAATGCCCGGCGAAGGGGGCTCCACGCGAATTTGCGGGTTGACGACGCGATTACGAGCGAGGGGTACGAAGACGTCACGTGTCTCAGATGTACTGTTACTTGCATGTACCCGAACGCGTCCAAGGAAATGACCATGCGGGTGCGCAAGCCTGAAGATGAGAAGTGCCCCAGATGCGGCCAATGAAACGTAGATGCCGTTCTCGATGGTCGAGAAAATGGTGACAAGAACTGCGGCTGCCCAGATGAAGAACTCGAATGGAGAAACACACCAGAACCTATACACTTGGGCAGGCTTGGTGACGAGATCGGCTACGGCGTGGATAATGACAGCGGCGAGCCCAGCCGTGGGAATCCAGTAGAAGGCTGGAGTGAGACCATATAGGGCGACGAGGACAATGATACCAGCGAGGACACCAGCTGCCGGGGTGCGCACGCCAGACTTGGATTTGAGGGCAGTACGTGAGAAGGAACCAGTGGCAGGATAAGCCGAGAAGACAGTCCCAAGGGTATTAGTGACGCCGATAGCTACGAGTTCTTGGTTAGGGTCAATCTTGTAGTTGTTGATACGCCCAAACGCTAAACGGGTATTAGCGAGCGTAACGGAATACTTCGTAATCTACTCACACTTGGCGATAGCGATGTGCTCAAGCAGCAAGATGATTGTAGCCGCGGGTATTTTGGGAGCAAGTGCCGAGAGGAGGCTATGGTCGATATCAGGAGGACCAACGTGCTTGAGCCCTCGGGGAACGTCCTTGAGGATCTTGATAGGGAAATTACCCTTCGCATTCTTACGATGGCGTGTGTAGAGCCAAGACGAAAGGGTTAAGACGACAATCACGAAAGCGCTCCGGAATGCGGAGATGAAGAAAAGCAACCGGGCTGTGAGGTAAAAATGAGACACGGCTGATGTGATGTATGAAACGACCAACCTCGACGAGGGTAACGTCGTGCCAGGTGATCACATGTCATGCGGATAGCATACAAAAAAAAGAGGCCAACAAGACCGAAGGCAGCATCCTTGGTTGTCCTACCAAGGCCCTTGAGAGTATTGATAATAACGTGGTAGGTAGCGGCCCGTGTACTATATTGCGCGAGAGATCAGCAGTGTGCCTCGAACGCCAAGAAAGAAAGACAAACTCGAAGCCAGAGATACCCATAAGACCAGGGATTTGACCTACTGTGATATTGATTGCGGAGCCAGTCATGAAGCCGGCGACAGCGGGTATAGGGATGAGTTCCACTACCCAGCCAAGGCGGAGCAGTCCAATGCCCAGGACGATGAATCCGCAGACGAATGCTAAGTTTGTGGCAATCTGAGGGCCTGACCATTCGTCGGGGTGTTTATCTTCAATGTATTTGATGACCTGAGAGACCTGAAGAGACATGACAGCGACGGGTCCGATGGCAATATCCTTGGACGTTGCAAAAAACTGTAGACGTGGGTTAAGTGTGAAACGAGGATGCTTTTTCTTTCGGACGAGGACGCACACAATACAACATAGTCCCAACGAAGGCGGAGTAAAGGCCATATTCAGGTGGCAAAGTTGCGATCTGGAATAGGTGTCTCGGTTACAATGGCCGTCGAGGATCACGACAGTATTAAATACCGTGGCATAGGACATGCTCTGGGGGACCAAGACCATGCCGACGGTAAGACCAGCAATGATATCGCCGGTAAGCCAACCAACATCTAACCGGAGGTCAACAAGTGGTGAGCCACGATGGGGATCTCGGCATGATGCAAGGGAAGCACACTCACTGTAACGAGGGATCCAACCAAAAATAGGGAAGAGGCGCAAGAGGTAATTGACGGCCTAATGGTCGAACAATTAAAAAAAAGAAGAGCACCCGTGAATGGTAATTTATTTAACGCACAAAGTCCTTGGGATCTTTGACGAGGCTTTGAACCCAATCCTTAGAGGTGGGGACCGAAGGCTGTTCCTCGGGGTACGCGATGATCTTCTTTCCCAATTTCTTGGCTCGCTCAGAAGCCATGGCAGAGGGTTAGTGGGGGAGGGGAACCAAAGGTGCCACACAAGGAAAATCGACATGGGAAAGATAGACCGGTATATAAGTACTCGGCACCCCCGGAGACAAGGTTTTATTTTTAATTTCGAACAAGGAACAATCAGTAGGAGTACTTCTCGTTAGACGGGTCTCCAGTGAGATTCACGATATACGCGATTTAGTGCGATGGATGAGTCGTGACGTGTCCCTGGCATGGTCCAGCACGAGTCCAAACCAATATTGGCCTTGGGGTAGTGGGATGTTCCAGGGGCAGGACCCAAAGCAAGGGATGATATCGATGATACTGGGACAATCCAGCCTGATACAGGTTGGCGTTTGAGCACGCAATCGCGAAGCACGTTGACGCGTTTGTGGCGCGTTTCGTTCGGGGTTGGATTGAATCACGGCATCGCGTCATTGGCTTATGGTAACGCTTTTATCTAACGTGACGCCAAAACGCGCATTCTGGCGTGTGAAAGTCGCCATATCATTCTCCTGTGTCGTTTTTAGCTTTCTAGAATACTAACTGCCAACTGCCAAACCGCCTTATCGCTTGAAGTTCGTGAGACTGGACGTGGGACAAATCCTTCTCGCGGGTCCCGCAGCAAGGTTACAGGTTCGGGATATCCCGGTAGTGGGAACTTTTTCTAAGACGTCACTTGAAGACGACCTTACAGCCTACTCTACTAGGTGAGGAAGCACGGGGCCTGAGGCCTGAGGACTGAGGACTGAGGCTTCGGACCTTGATATGCTGTATAGCTTTGATGGCTTGATGAGGCATAGATCAGGGAGCAACACGGCAAACCTTGATGCCGTTTGAATTTCGCTGTGATAGAAAGCTCACTATGGTGGTCCACGCACCTTCTTCTAGGTTTTTTCTGGTGCGCAAGGTGTGCCACCCCCTGGAGCAGTGGGTCATATGCTCGACGCCCCAAACCCACCCGTGATGTAAATCTCTGACATCCCTATTGTACAGACTCCCGGGCATAGGAACTGACAAGATCTCGACCCAGGGAGTGATTTATCGCTGCCACTCAATGGTCCGGCCCAGTCAGTAGCTGTCCAACAGTCCCCGGACACCGCTTCACGACATACGTCAGAGAGAATGGCGTGAGGTCATCATCAAAAGTGGTTCCACCATCAATAAACTAGCCATAAGAACGTCAAGAGACAAATTGGTAGTACAGTAATAGTGTCGAGATAAGAAGGCAACGAGACTTCTGACCTGTTCGGAAGTCTTCGACGTTAGTACAGAGGCACCATCTGCATTCATGGCGAGGGCTGAGATCTTGAACATGTCCAAGTTGTAAAGATAAACGGGCCAAGATGTTGACGCACTTGTGCCGTGATACGGGTTTGAAAGCTATGGGACAGACTACCAATTGATTCACCAATAGGGAGGGCCCGTTGCGCGCTCTCCGAAGTACAGTATAGTAGGGCAAGAAGCGAGCTTAAACGCAATACAGTGGATCGACACTGACCATGATACAATTCAAATTGTGTGTAGAGAGGGCTGACCACGTGGACTGCCGCTTGCAAAGACGCGTGGCGCTGGCGATAAGTTTAGGAAGTTTGTTTCTTTCACCTGGGTGGTCACATCCACCCGTCTCATTGTCCTTTGCTCTCCGTCAGCGCGCAGCGCGCCCACCCATCATTCTCTCCGTCACGACATCTCCCTTCTTCACATCTCACGACCTTCCATATTCTTTTTTCTTTTTTCTCTTTTGAAAGCTACGAATGCCGATGTCGGCCCCGCATAAAGCTGTGCCGCTCGTGGCGCCAGGACACACGCGCCCCGTCACACACCTTTCTTTTTCACCTCTTCTGGACGATGGAACGTACCTGCTTATATCTAGCTGCAAGGACGGAAACCCAATGCTACGCGAATGGACCGGCGATTGGATCGGCACCTTTGTCGGACACAAAGGCGCGGTTTGGAGCACCAAACTCAGCACCGATGGGTCGCGCGCGGCGTCGGGTAGTGCGGATTTCACTGCGTGCGTTTTGATATGTTGTATGCGTCTCGGGAGGGTGTGTGCGGTCGCACTAATGGACTTTTACAGTAAGATTTGGGATACTTACAGCGGAAAGGCTCTCCACTCGTTCCCGCATAATCACATCGTTCGCAGCGTCGCGATCTCTCCATCGGCCTCGCATCTGCTTACCGGGGGACAAGAAAAGAAGGTTCGCATATTTGACATGGGGAGACCAGATGCGGAGCCAGTTGTCCTATCCGAGGGCAATGGGCTATCGCACGACGGCACGGTCAAGAGCGTCGTATGGCTTGACGAGAATATCGGTGTGAGTGGGGGTGAGGATGGGGTCATCAAGTAAGTATTACTTCTTACTCTGGGGTTTCTGGGTGGCTGAGAAACGGATCCGTACGATGAGGTGGTGGGATCTACGTACAGGCACAGTAACGAAAAAGCTACCGTTCGAAAACCCGATCAGCTCAATGGAGCTTTCCTCGAAAACACAGCGACTCGTGGTGACGTCTGGAAAGACCGTGGCATTCATTCCCGTACTGTCCGCCGAGACTCGCGTGCCCACGCATAGCTTGAACTTACATTATGCACCATCGTCCGCGTCGGTCCACCCAGTTCTGGCGGATCGATTTGTGACTGGGAGCACGAGTGACGAATGGGTCCGCGTCCACAGGATTAATGGCGAGGAATCTGAGGTGCTCAAAGGTCACCATGGACCTGTGCACTGTGTTGAATACAGCCCGGATGGAGAGGTATATGCTAGTGGGAGCGGTGCGTACAAACGTGACCATTTGTTTACGTTCAACTGATGATTTCTGTCCCATATCTCTCGCCATGTCACTCTATCAGAGGATGGTACGTTATCTCTATTCCTCATTGAGTGTTTCGTTCGTGCCCACTCTTGCCTACTTAGGCACCATCCGATTGTGGCAGACCACACCAGGGAAGACATACGGGCTTTGGCAAGGAAATCCCTCCAACGGAAGCTAAATAGAGCAAAATATTCATTCATATTGGGGGTCGATTGATTCGTGTGGCGACACCTCGCCTTTATCTTTGTTCCTGAAGTTATATGATCGTAATTCGATTGCTCATAAGCCACCAACCACTCAGGGATGTGACACCGAGCTCAAGAAGCCCCAGTCACCGTAGAGTGCAGTTCGGATCATTTGATATCCTTTGATGAAACTCTCAGTCCCTTTACCCTGCCACCAGTGTTCTGTGTTTGAAGGGTAGGCGGTCATGGCTGTTCGAGTCGCCGGTCCGATGACTCCGATCGGTACCATACCGACCTTTTGCTAAATGTGTGAATGCCTGTGGGATGGTGATTCGGACCATGCATTAAGCCCCTCCATCGGTCCGGTATGATGTCCGAAAGACTGCTCTGGGCATCGTCTAGCACGACCTACTCGGACCTAGTTGTCTGTCAACAGGTCTGTCAGGCCACAGGTACGCTTCGGCCCACAGCCACAATTTTCCAGCTCCGTCCGGTCCGGGAAAACAAAGGTTACGCTATGCCGAGCGGGACAATAATGACCTGTGATTGTGAGGCGCGGCCAATTTATTAGATTGGGCGAACGTGGTTGTGGAGCAATGCAGCGCTATCCGAATCTTGTTCTCCATCCCCCACCAAAGCAACAATTAACGTAATTTCCCTAACACGATGACCACCACTACCACTTTGCCTTTGAGCCCGTCACGGTCCCATCGACACTCGGTCCCACCACCACCGTCGCCAATGTCGAAGCAGCCGTCTCTCACCTATCATACCTCTCTGCTACCCCGATCCATCCCGACGCCGGGGCTACTGGACTCTGCGCTGGGTGGCGCACACTATTCTTCAGCTATGGGAATAGAGTCTGTCAATGAGCGCAGACGCTCGATGCGCAGGCACTCGCAATCCTCGAACGATGGCGCCACTCCCAATAGCCCTGGACTGCGCCGTCAGAGCGTCCTCCCTGCGGTACCCAACCCGTTACACCTTGCCGTCCTCGACGACCTTAAAGATGTGCGTGGCTTGTTCTTTTTTTGAACAATTGGGACGCTGAACTCTTATTGTATTCTGGTTACGGTCGTAGATGTATGAAGGTTTGGCCACAAAGGAAATGTTACAGAAACGATTTCGAAGGGACGCAGAGTTTGAGGTGCGCTGCCCCCATCCATCCTTCTCCCCCATCTCTCCTCCCTACCCGGTTCATCGGGAATTTCTAACTCGACAATTGAATGTAGGATCCCTTCACGAAGTGTAAAGGCCTACATGAGATCGCGCCACAGGTGAATAGTCCTCTCCATTTCCCTCTTAGGGCACCTTTATTAACATCGCCTTGTAGTGGTATTCTCTGGTACACGCCCATTAACCCTATCCGCCGAGACGTTGCGCCCGAAACTGACTTCCGTTCTTTTCCGGAATCTCTACAGCCCCGAATGTACAGCAAACTAGCCGTCACAGGGCGTCGCGTGCTTTCGTCGATGGAGCACCCTAATCGGTTGATAATGTGGCAGAAGCACGAATACACCGTCCGCGTTGCGGGATCAAAGAAGGTTCGTCTACTCCGTCACGGATCCATGCTCCTGGCATTCTTTGCTACGGCGCAGCGCACTAACATCTGGTCGATTAGGTGGTGGAGTCGATCCTTGTCATCGACTTTGACGAAGAGGGCAAGAT
>Ga0307512_10004274_pt1 | contig 15769 bp, 24 predicted proteins | sample 14_EM_MG_FD_200267 | JGI IMG/M metagenome (GOLD analysis project Ga0307512, IMG submission 200267) | Populus trichocarpa ectomycorrhiza microbial communities from riparian zone in the Pacific Northwest, United States - 14_EM | ecosystem: Host-associated > Plants > Roots > Unclassified | place... | reverse complement strand
TGCGCCCCAGGGTGAGGTTTTCATGTCTCGAAGATCGATCTGCTTGGTGCGACATGAGTACTGATCGGACGGTGATGTTCACCTAATTGGGGTCGAGGATCCTGATACGCGACTTGATCTAGGGACCGGTATTGGTTTGGTTGCCCGAGGCTTTTGCTGTTCGCGAACGTGGGCCGACCGGGGCACCGGGGTACAGAAAGTACCAGGACGTATTTTGGGGTTATCTACCTGTCTCTTTACTGCACACTTTCATGTTTCCGGCTCCGACGGCGTTACTCAACCACACGAGGGAGCAGTTTGCAGTGGGAACGACGACCCCCACCTTCAGATTCCAACCCGCACCTTTGGGTCCACGAATTTGACGCGGGCATCCAAACCCAGACCGGCTTTGGAGCCTTCCAAGATTGCGTTCTCAGTGTACTATCCAATCCACTGGGGCATATCTACGAAGAAGTATCGATATCCGAATTGGGTACTCACGGCCTCAGCGGACAGCAGACATTGCATAGGTGGGCACTTGCTACATACGTCATCCCGCTTTATACTCAGCTCGAAATTCAGTCATCTATGCGTGAGGATCGCTTCTACGGGCAGGATTATCGTGGTGACGGGACTCGGGATGATAGTGAGATGTCCTGACACCCAAAGTCACCGGAAATAAGCAAGAGGGAGCCCCTGCTCTACATCAAAGCAGCCGATACGTCGTGCGTTGTATTCATTTGTGTGTCGTTGGTTCAACTGAATCCCGCATCATCTTTAAGATGCGGCGACGACAAGTTCAACCGGAACAGCGGAGGTTCGAGATCCGCGCAGCCATAGATGCATTGAAGAAGCTCCGTCGATGGTGACCGCGGGGGCTTATCCACGTGGACTGGTCAGACTTCCAAGGGAAGACCGGATTCGATACCCTGCAGCCAGCTGGTCACTCTTTTGGCACTACTACGCTTTTTTATCACACGGACCCACCGAGGGCTTTGTACCTCTTCCGGCGACACGCGCCGTTTTTGGATCCGTGGTTAGAGCCATTTGAGAAACCAGGTCCTGTCCAAGCGAGCAAGAACCCTCAGGTCAAGAAGGTCGTGCTGCACTCCGAAGGGTTTACTTAGTGGAGGGAACACATAGCCCAAACGGTCGAGGTAGCCAAGGACTGAGGAAACGTGCCTTGTCTTCCTTCAACACGCCACCTCTCAACTAATATGCCACCCTCGCTATATCGACCACGCGACGTCCACGCCCTCCACAACTTTTTCTACGACAACTCCCGCCCCCCCACCATCTCCGAGATAGCCGGGGCGAACAAATCGACCACACCGGCTCCCGGCGTATCCTCCTCTCCAAATCACAACAAATCTAGCTCCAGCAGCGATGGGTTTGAAACACTGGACGAGAAAAGACTTTCGGAATTGACCTATGTGGAGGGGTATTATCGTTAGGTGTTTGATAGGGGACGAGGCGATTGAGGCAATCAAGCTGGTTAGAGCAGAAAACCAGTGTGGCCAACCATCTTGAGTCCGGCAATAAATCACATCAACTTGCAGATCTGATCGAAATGAACAGCTCTCGCCGATTGAGTCAACCGAAGGCCTGCCTCTCGTGGTCTTGCACAGGTACTCATCCCGTCTGGAACGTCGCCTTTAACCCAGGTTCCGTTCTCTCGGTCTCAACCTCTGGAGACACCCTCATTTTGACTATCATTTCTGCAACACGCAGTAAGCTTAAACTGTGGCTGGGACCAGAATTCTGCCTCCACACCGCGTGGTGTGGACCCTTGACAACGATACACAAGGGACCTGCTGTATCCAGAAAGTGTGGCCGCACCATGGACGTGTTGTTCATGCCGCCGTGGCGAGAACAATTGACGAGGATAAAAGCGACACTGGTCCGACTTGCCTCGTCTTCCTTCAACACGCCACCTCTCAACTAGTATGCCACCCTCGCCATATCGACCACGCGACGTCGTTCGCGTCCTCGCCTCAGTGGACCGAACCCTCCACAACTTTTTCTACGACAACTCCCGCCTCTCCGCCATCTCCGGGATAGCTGGGACGAACAAGTCGAGCACACCGGCTCCCGGAGTATCCTCCCCTCCTAGTCACGACAAATCCAAGGGCGGCCCTGTACGACCTGGGGTCGTCCTCGATGTGTTCCCCGACCACGCCCATGTCGCAGTGTTTACAACTCTGAAGGGAAGGGCACTCTCCGACATCCATGGGTTGCTCCGTCACATCACCGCAGTGATCCACCCCTGCAACCATAAGAGCGACACCGCAACGTTCGGCTGGATCCACACTCTTGCGGTCTATCCAACGTGGCACATCCCAGAGGCTGCGAAACACTCCCTCTGTCTTTGTATCAAACACCAGGTCCCCATCAATGAGTTGAAGCCGTGGAGCTGGAAAGATGAACCTACGTCGGGAGGGAAGAAGTTCAAGATGTGTAAAGGGGATTTTAGGGTTTTACAAAAGCTCTGTGAGCGGAACGAACGCTTGCGTGGATTATTCGCATCAGAAATGGGGTGGTTGTTCGAGGAGCTCAGCTTGGACGACCTTCTGAAGAGATACGATCGGATGCGCAAGAATGTATGATCTATTGATGTTGTCTGCGATCTAGTATCCCTGATCCATGTACTTTCTATTGAGAATGATTAATGAAGGGCCATATCCCATACCTATTGATTGCCCGGTGCTGGAGGTATCGGTGAAGGGATTTCCGCCCTTGGGTCAAGCATCCAGGCCCTGAAAAAATCTCTCCATGGCTTTTGAGTCGGAACAAAGTGTCCTTTACGCGCACGAGCTTCAGTAAATCCCTAGATCACCATGTACGAACAGACGCAGACATACCGCCAGGATGGTATTCAACTCGCTGTTTCGTCGAGACTTCTACTAATTGGTTCGACCTTTCCTCTACGACAACGACATCCGTCCTACCGAGGATATGCAGTGTCGGCGTAGAGTAGGAGGGAGTGAACAGCAGTGTGCGGATTGGACCGGACGGACGATACCCCGCCACCGACACACAGAATTCGCTGAATAATAATCCATCGGTTCAGAACAAATCAGGAGTTGAAGAGTCCTTACAGTGGCGGATGTATAGGCTTCCCGTCTACGATGAACGGCGGGTATAGGTGTGGTTTCTCCAGCTGAAGCGATACATGAGGGAACGAATGGGCAGAGATAAGATCCGATGTACTCACCAACGCGGCGACGGTCGCAGCCATGCCTGCTCCTTGGCTGAAACCAAAGATACCCTATACATTTCAAAAATTCATTCAGACACGCATGCACGCGGCAGACCAGATACTTAGGCGCCTACCACGTAAGTGTCCTTTAACAGGGCATCCTTGATAACTTCCAACGCTTCCACGAACCCAGGCTCGAGGTTCTCGGGGGTAGGCATAAACCCCCACGCACGAGGAGCCATTCCGGGCTCTGTCGTAGCCTCTCCGGTCTCTTCCAACGACCCTATCGAATTCCCGAACGCCAGATCTGCCGGCTGCAGGACATGCGGTCCATCCAGAAACACTGCGCACCGAACAACCGCAGAAACATCCAAAACCACATCAGATAAATGAGTTCCCCAGATCTGGAGTCGAGATCCACCGTGTGCGCAGGTAGAAGAAGGTCGTTCGATTGCTTACCCATTACGATCTCCGGTGCGCAGGTCTTTCGGAGCGCAGCCGTCTTAATGTGACAGAGTGTTTGATGGACATGATGGTGAGTAGATCATAGGCTGCGGCGTATGATGGCGAACTTACTCGTCTACTGAATATCTTTGCATTCTGGGCGTGTCTAAATCCCACAGAGCAATCGGGGTCATCAGCGAGACAGTGAGTCATGATACTGCGCAAAACCAAAGCCATATGGGACAGTAATCACCCATGGAACATTAAGACCTTTCTGGAATTCGCAGCAGCAGAAGGGATCTTATTGGACTTGGTCATTCTGGGGATGCTTGGAGAACGGAGGCGGCGGAGGACAGATCACGGTTTCAGATTATGACGCACGATGCATGATGTTTGGTGTGTGTGGCTGCAGGACGGGATGCGGAGGCTGACAAAGACTACGAGAAAAACACCACTGGCATTATCGTAAGATAAGTCATTACTACTACTGTAGACCCAAGCTGGAGAGAAAGAGGAAACTACCTATACACATTTTTGTCATGAGGTAAATAGTACAGTAAATGGTAGATAGAGTCGTCCAATGCATACAAGTCTTTCCTGTATGATGGAGTTAACGAGGGGAGGCCAGCTCAGATTCAGTATTGTGTGGCGCAACGTTGATATGATGTGGTTTCTCATCGGGCGGAATACGGGGGAAGGAGACGGTCAAAACACCGTTTTCCATCATGACTTCGATGGATTCCACCTATGATCAAACAGAAACCGGTGTCGCAAATGATTAATGACCCGCATATATGACGCAACAAGCGCTTCTGTGACTCACCGCGATGTTAGCTGGAAGTGCGAGGGTCCTAACGAAAGGACCAGTCCTTCGCTCCCGCAGAATGTAACCGTAGTTCTGGCCGAAGAACGACGCTACCTCCCCCGAGATCTTCAACCGATTGTCGAACACTTCGATAGCGATCTTGTCTCGCGAGACGCCAGGGAGTTCGAAGGTTGCTGTTACCATGTTCGTTACCGGATCCTCAAATACATCCATTCTACAATTCCAACCGAGTCAGGATTTGGAGGGGGAGGACGCGGATCGCAACATACCTTGGCTTGAGGACACGACCCTGCCTGGAGGCCTCGGCGACGTGATGGTACGAACTGGCGTCATGGTGCACCGAATAGTCGTAGTCGTACGAAGGGTACATGTCGTCATGGAATTTGGGGAAGGTCATGTTGGCGGATAAAAGCCAGGTGCAGGAAAGTCTCAGAAACGGCGAAAACAGGGTGAAGAGAGGAGACGAGGAGACGAGGGAGTCGTGGTCAGTCGGTGATAAAGAGGTGTGAGAGCAGCACGATGGGGAAACTGGAGAGATCTGGAAAGGAGAACGCGCTCATCATCTCGCTTGCGTATTTATGGCTTGGGCGTCGGCACCGGCACAGCTGACGGATAATTGACTCGACCAGGGGAAAGTGAACTCAAGATCGAAGCGAGTGGGTTGGCGGCAGTGTCACATAGTTAGCTCTCATCCGCCCGCTCTCCATGCCACTTTTGGAAACAACAAGCCATCTCTCTCTTCCTTATCTCTCTCTGCTCTCGTCTCACCTAGGTGCGCTGCGCAAGAGCGCCACGTCCGGATGTGGAGTCGCAAGCCTTCGGCCACCACATGAAACACATGAAACATATGGGAACCCGACCGAAACTCCCGGAGTTGTCCCCAGCAGTTGCTGCGATTATCCAGTTGGGGAGACCACGAGGTTTACTCTAACAATTGAACTTGACGACAAAGAGGATCAGACATAGCATAAATTCAAAACGCTGCCTTAATCCAACGCGCGCACTGCCATCCGAGGATCATTATCGACCTCTCCCTCTTCCTTGTTGGTTTCTTCCTTCCTACATCCGAACCTCGCATCAAGGATATCCTGAGGTAGGGTCTCTACATCCTCGCTCATGAAGAACTTAACGTTCATACCCTGCAGCCACTCGGTCACTGTCTTCCGCACCTCTGGGGACTGGGGAAACAGGGAACTTGTCTAGATTTTCAACAGGTTTTCCCGCAGCACATCGACCCATTGACAGGTTTAGATCCCCAACCGGTGATTGTTCCAGGCCCACGCAGTGTGCGATTTCTTCCACTGGTCGCCAACCATACAGATGCAACTGTCAAATCGAACTTTTTCAGCGCATACATCTGTATCTAGTTGGAGCGCTCGACCCTACCATCGTCAATTCCATTTTCATGTTTAGGTTCATATCGTAGTCCATCAATAGCCCTCGACCGTTACGTGCGTCGATCTTGATCAAGGCCGAGCTCGCGCCAAACCCTGGGCCGCCGTGTTCTAATTTGGTCGCGTATGTTGCGGGACGGTCAGCGCTGCATTCACCTCACCCGCTAAGGAGAAAATACGGCTCACCGACCATGGCATCCATCATCACGCGAGTCATATAGTATGAGCCCTCAAGAGACTGAAGATTCTTCGATGCGAGTTGCTCTCTTGGTTGTCCAGTGCGTTCCAGTACCATTCTCGCTGACTCAAGAGGTGTAGGACGGTGCAGTTTACAGAAGGCTACTTGGCAACACTCGAGGAAAGACAGGACAACGTCGTGAACTGGCCGTGAACGTTAAACGCTTTGGATGTCAGTGGGATCGACTGAAGCAAACCAAATGTGGGTCCAGTGTTCCCTTTTCTGGAAGGAGCCCAGGTCATCCAACGGTGTGCGATTAGGGTTATTTGACACAGCACGACATTCTATGTTGCAGGTGTACGATAGAGATGTGTTCACGTCCACCGGCTTCGTAATAAGACTCAATAAGAGTACCCCAGCCCGCCGCCATATGCATTACCTCGTCGGTACTGGCGCGCCTGGTGCTGGGTCGTTCGCGGTTTCGAGTTCGCTAGTATCACCTCGCCGTTTTCGTCGTACTCTAGCTCAGGTATCCACCTCTGTCGTCGGCATGGTCTAAAAAGCGGGGGTCAGCGTTGAACGTTTGCGGCAGCGGTGATTGGAAACTAAACTTGAAGTCCCCGGGCATCTTAACCGGAGGATCGAAGTGTAACAGCCCCCCTTTCTTCGGTTCTTCAAGGTAAATGATCGTGTCGGTGCTGATGTTCCCGTGAAGGTCACCACCGGACTTCTTGTAGTATATGAAGTGATCTATTTGCCAAAATAGCCACCATCAGTGAGGTGATCCAACCGACATCATAGGGCTCACCGAAGAACGCCTCTACATATACCTCAAGCATCTCCTTCTCCTTAAGTTCCGTGATCTTGACGAAGGCGGATTTGGGCTTGGGTTTGTTTGCCGATGGCGCGGGATCCGACCCAGACAGAACAGCTGCGGCTTCGGATGTGCCCTCGCCTAGATCCATGTTAACGTCCGTGACCCCTGCATCGTGGGTTTTAGAACGTTGGTCCATCGCTTCCTCTCCCGTTATGTTCCCATTTGGAACCTCTTCCAATGGTTGGCCCTGTTCGACCACTTCGGTGGGTGCAAAGGGTTGAGTTGTCCCGGACATCGATAGGTCAAGATGGGAGCTCCAGGTGAACAACGTCAACGCTGAACGGGGATGGCCACCACGAGATGGTCACGGATCGCAGTGCTTTCCCTTTTCAGGAAGCGGCGAAGCCCACCATAAGCAAGTCATGGGACCCACTTTTGCTGAAGATCATGACATGCCCAGGGTTTTAGAATTTGAGATCTACAATCTACATATAAAACAGAGGGACGAGCATAAAGCTTACTGGTTCTCACTCTATTGGCGGAGGCCTTCGGTGTTGTACACCTGCTTGGTTTCTAGGGCTCTGTTCTCGTCGAGACAGAAGCTGAAAGGATTGACTCTGATGGAATTCCAGGAAGATTCCCTGCGCCCATACCATGCCCCCACCCAAGATGGACTTGGACCAACGTAGTACCGTTACAGCGGGATCGACCGAGTCCGCCCACCTACTTCGACCGACGAACGTTCCGATCTGAAAAATCGGCGATCAGCTTCCGAAAAGATAGTTACCCACAATCAATCCCGCCCCCGAATATTTAAAAAGCGAAAGAAGACGGGGAGGAATGATGTCGGGTACTTCAGCCTCAGGGTTCTCCTCTCCGTTTCCCATCGCCACGGTTGCGGGTCACCTCTCGCTAGACGACATCGCAAGCGCTGCTGCTGACCGCGACTACGAAACGCCCATCCTCCGATTGCTCTCGACCAGCAAAGCCAAAGGGTACGACACAGTTTGTATACCCCTGACGAACGAGAAATGGGAGACGAGGTGGAAGAAGATGTGTTTGTCCCCTGAGGACGAGGCGGAGAAAGACGACAGTACTGAACGGATTTCCGAGGCGTGGAGATCCAACCCGGTATTCTTGAGGGAGGAAGTAAACGTTACCCGGTTAGGTACGCGGGGTCAATCCTCGAAAACCCACCTTTGCACTCATTTTGGAACGGGCAGATGAGGCTGAGAATACGATTGTTATGTTATCGGATTGGCTCGAGCTCGATTCTCAAGACGAATGGGTCAGGTACGATGCGGAAACGGTACCAAGCCTTCCCCAGTCATTTTCCCGTCGGGGCTTCCTAACGTGATTATCTCAGGCACTCATGCAAGAGTTGGCGTATGCCTCGTATCTGAATGTCTCAGTTGCTATCCTCCCACCACCGCGGAACCGGACCCATGTCCCCTCATACGCTCGCGCTATCCAAGCGTGCCTGGACAAGATACCCTATATGCATCTGTCCGTCCGGGTACCCGTGTATGACCCCTTGGTGTTCCAACTCGTAACGTCCACCCCACGACCCGGTTCACCTTCTCCGAGCATTAGCTCCGACTCGATTTCAAGTGGTACCTCTACGGCGTCCTCCAAATCGATGAGTTTCCCGCATACCACGGAGGAGGAGTTCAATAGTACATGGGAGATGTGGGATGTGATTAGGACCATTTGTGAGAGTAATCCCCGGTTGAGTTTAAGTGAGGTTTTGTCTGAGTGGGTGGTTGCATGCTGACTTGAAGTGTTTGCGTTTAGCCCTTGACTTGACCCCACCGCTGCCTTTGACTGCCGGTGTCTTGGATAAATGGCTCGCAGAGCCTACCAGGCAGATCTTCCTTCCCGCTTCCACATTCATTGCCAACGCAAAAAGCTATCCAGTGTTACCAAAAGGCACACAGTCGTTCATTCGCGATATCATGAAGGTGAGCGTGTAGTCCAGACTTTCCGTGGTACTTTTCGTAGTTGAACACTTCTTCAGCTGCAACCTACGATCATCCTTTCAGGGACCAACACCGGTCAACACACCCGTGGCGGGGAGAGGGCATATTCTCAATATATTAGGCACCTTGAGAAGACTAGCCCAGGAGTGCAAGCGATGCAAAAACTGGGGACTGTGGAAAACTTTGCTATTGGATACCAGGATTATCTGCAAGCGCCACTTCAGGTTTGTAGTCGCCGTCTTTGTGTTGTTCGTGGACTGTGATCAGAATAGGTGATATTGTGCCCTTGTATCGCCCTTTTCAGCCCTTGGCGGATGACTTGCAAAGCACGACGTATCAGACCTTTGAACAGGATCCTATAAAGTACGCCAATTACGAAGAGGCGACTTTTAGGGCTTTGCGGGAGTGGCCTGAAACTGATGATCGAATGTGCGTGATCCTTGTGGAATTACATTCTACCTGTTGCTGATCCACCGTCTAGACTCTTGTGTATAGCGGGTGCGGGGAGAGGACCATTGGTGGCTCGAGCACTCAAAGCAATATCACGAGCAAAACGGAAAGCGTTCATCCATGTTGTGGAAAAGAATCCAAACGCGTTTGTGACGTGAGTAGTTCACCTACGGTAAGACCGAATTGCCTGTCGGCTAGGTTCTTATTTTGTCCAAGGTTACAGGAAAGGCAGAAAACGGAATGGATGGACCAGGTTCAACTCCATTTCGGTGACATGAGAACGCTGGAGTTACCTGAAAAGGTCGATATTCTGATTACGGAGCTTCTGGGCTCGTTTGGAGATAACGAGTTGAGCCCGGAGTGTTTGGATGGGGCAGTGAGATTTTTGAAACGTGAGCGTATGCGTAACCCACCTTATTTACCCGGCTTAATTTTCACCCCAGCTAATGGCATTTCGATACCATCGTCATACACTGCACATATCGCACCTCTCTCTTCGACCAAGCTGTTCAACGAAGTCCGGGGTCATGAAGGTTTGAAGAAGTCTGAGACTCCCTATGTGGTGATGTTCAATGCGGTCAATATTCTCGGCGGCGAAGGCGGAGACGGAGACACTGGACCTCGGATTCAGGAATGCTGGGAATTTGTGCACCCGGTGAAAAACGTCGTGTTAAATGAACGAGGTAGGAGAATCAAGAAGTTTCCTGGTGCATTGAAGGATTGCAGCTGACCCCTCGGCTGTAGGACTCCCTGTGACGAACAGCCACAATTCCCGGTTCGCCAACCTGAACTTTCATATCCCCCACGCAGGGGTTTTGCATGGTCTCGCGGGTTATTTCGAGGCGGTCCTGTACGGGAACGTCGGGCTCAGCATTCATCCGCAGAGAAAAGATCACATTTCGAAAGATATGATTAGCTGGTTCCCCATATACTTCCCGTTCAAGGTGAGCTTTCCGTTCCATGTGTCACCCGGAAACCATTCAAAACTCTTTATAGGATCCGTTGTATCTCCCGGGGAACTCGGAGCTGCACGTATCTATATGGCGACTCACGGATCAACAACGGGTGTGGTATGAATGGTACGCTGAGGCGTTTTTACCGGTAATGATACCGGTGTTCGACTGGACAGCCGATCGTGTGTCGACGAGCCTCGCTGCGGCTTCGACACCTCTCATCACGCCGAGCCCTACAATTGACGCTTTGGACGTGCCGCCAATCGTCAATAGGACGGAGATTCCAAGAATGCCGGACGGGTCATCAAGGACGGAGACTCGGCTGGTCAAAATCGGTCAGACCGCGTTGCACAACCCTGGTGGGAGAAGCAGCTGGATAAAACTGTGACGTGATGAATGGAAAGACACCAGCGTAACTCGTTCTCTGGGTTCTCGTGCTTCAATAAATTTTTGTATTCGAGCTTTGTAGTGTACTGGGGACTTGAGAGGATTTTTGGGAACAAAAGACTGGATTTGCTGTGAATTTTGCCTCGCAGTTCGTGCGATGGTGGCCTTGGGAACCACCGGGGTTAAGGGAACTCGGAAACGCAGTGACCTGAGTTATTCTTGGCTGCCCTTCGGCCGGGAGATCAAGCGGAGATTCAAATGGTTGGCTTAGTACTTTCGGTTGTGGAGCAGCCTCATCCCTTTCTGTTCGTTACAACGACGACCACACCCTCTGTTGTTTTTCTATCCTCCCTCCAGTCCAGCCATGAAGTTCTCAGTCACCGTCGCCACCATTGTCTCTCTCATTCCCACCGTTCTCGGCCTGACCATTAATACCCCGTAAGTTGTTGTGAACGCGTGATTGTTTCTGGAGTCGTCCGCGTGCTAACGTGTCATGGCTCTTACAGAACCAACGTTGTTCAGTGCCGTGAGTAGCATATACGAGGTCTTCTACTTGACTCTAAGCGTTCCGTTTGCTCTTTTTTGTCTTGCAGAACCCATTCTGTAAGTTCGAGTTTCGCACGTCCTTCGCTGTCACTCTTTCGCTGAGATTTCTCCGACAGTCTTTCCTGGGCCGATGGAACGCCCCCCTACTTCCTTAGTCTTATTCCCGGTAAGTGACTTCTGTCGAGTTCCGTGGGTAGCGCGGTCTCTTAGCTGTCTCGAATTACCAGCCGGCCAGGTCTCTGCCACTCCTGTGAGTGATACTTTGATGCCAAGGGAAATTGTGGTGTTGACGCTCTTGGCTCGTTAGATCAAGTCCTTCCCCACCCAGACGGGCACCTCTTTGACTTGGACCGTTGACCTCCAGGCTAACACCAACTTGTGAGTATTTGTGGATATTGAGTTTCTCATGTTATCTTTGGCTCTCAACTGATCCCGTTTGCAAATAGCAACATTGCTCTCAAGGACAGCACTGGTCAGACTGCCTACTCTGATATCGTTACCATCCAGGCCGGCAGCGACAGCAGCTGCCTCACGAGTGGTTCCAGCAACGTCAGCTCCCCTCCTAACACCAACACTGGTAGTGGTTCCTCTCCCACCAGCACTGCCACTGGAGGCGGCAACTCACCCGCATCTGGTGGAGCGGGAACGTAAGTCGTTACGAGGCGCTAATGTTGAACGAGGAAACTGAACCATACTACCCCCTTGACAGCTCGACCAGAACCTCGACTACTTCCACCCCCTCGAGCAGCACCGGTAGCAGCGGAGGTGCCAGTGGTCTCGCTCTCAGCAGCTTTGGTGTTGCTGGTGTCATCGGTGCTGTCGCTGCTTTGTTCTAAGCGGAGACGAGCAAAGGACATTTTTTACCAGCTTGCGAAACGACTCACTCCTTGTTCTATTATACATCACTCTTTTCTTTGGAGACACTTAAGTTCTGACCGACACTCGATATCCATTGGAACCTTTTCTTACTTTACGTTGTCGATTGTTGTTCCACTCTCAATACACATGTGTCTTAAAAACTTTGAGCTCGTGCCCGAGGGGTGGTGTGCTGAAAGTCTTCGCAACCGGGGGTCGGCCCTGTTGATGACGATCACGTGCGTATGGGTGGATATCGCGGGATTAGGGCGAAGCTTTTTACGTTCTTCAGTTCTGACGGTCATTGTCCAGTGGCATTTGACTGTCGAGGACGAACCCGTCTGTTTGCTTTCCTATCCACCACCTCCACCAAACTAACATTGGTCCATCCTACTCTCTCTCCAGCCTCAGACTTACGACTCATGTCATCTCAAGAACCCGTGATCGCCGTCTTGAACGAAACCTCTGAATCCGAGCCTTTCGATTCTTTCGCAGTTCCTCCATCAGAGGACCTAGTGGTGAAGGATACCCCTACCATTGTGGATTCCGAGCCGGCCGAGCCTGCGACTGAGTTGCCAGCAAAGACCGTTCAAACCGCCTCCGACGATACCCTGGCCACTCTACTGAAGCATAACACGAATATACCCGACCCTACGCCAACGAACCTCAACAGCTCCGTCAATGAGGCTAATGACACGTTTTTCGTGAGTGTTGAACTTTTGAACTTTTCTTTTTCTTTTTCCGCTCCGGAGTTGAGAGGATGTCACTGTATCTAATGTCCTATTGACACGGGCTTTACGTGTTAAGTCCGATTCTTGTCTCGTGCCCTCGTACCCCGCGTTCTTTCATTTATATTTGACCTTTGTGAAAGTGTGGGAGTGCGTGTTTTCTGATATGAATTGGTCTACCGTCAGGTTAATGAACCAGATCATACGCTAGTCCCAGTTGAAATTCAGAAGGTCGATGACGCGAATGAGGTCGCTCAGGAGGCTAAGGCACCGATCAAGGACGCAGCCAACGGTGATGTTGAGGGTGACACCTCTTGTATGTCTCAGGGAGCGGATTTGGATCTTGCGGATCAGACTCTCGTGGAGGGCTTGTCCCGGGATGCGGATACTTCGGTGATCCAGGAAGTTACCGTGAGTGCTATATTCTACTTTTAGGTCCATCCCTGTCTGTTTCTTGTCTGTGGTTCGACGCTTTGCCTCGCGTTTTTCGTTTCTCTTTTGCTTCCGCGTTTTTTGGGCGATCGGGTGGGATCGTGTGCTCATCCAGATGTTCCGTTTGTTCCCTTGTGATAGGACGTTCCAGTCAAGGTCTTCGATGCGGATGCCGAGATGAAGATCGTGGTCGAGGATGATGAGGACGATAGGATTCCTGAGCCCGTCGCTGGTTAGTTGCTCCCTGATTGGCTGCTGGGATCGATTGATCGAGTTTATCCTGCAGTCCCCGTGAATGACGTGGAAGAAGCTATGGCTCCTGTCCCTGAAGTTATGGTGTCCTTCACTTTTCCTGTTGAGGAAACTCCCGTTCCTGCCAAGCCCGAGCCCAAGGTAGAGAGCAAGCCCGAGTTTGTTGATACGGGACTCCCAATCGTTGAGCCTGTTGAGGTCGATCCGATAGATTATGAGGACGCTGAACCCGTGGTAAGCCATGAGATCGGCTCTTCCTCACACCAGTGTTTCTTAACTGTCACTCAAGGTCGATCTAACCAAGGACGAACCCGTTCCTTCGGAAGGTTTGCCATCCCTTAGATTCGGTCGAATAGTGCTGCTCACGCCTCGCAGAACCTGTTGTTGAGGATGAGGAAGCGATCGAGGCTGTGTTTGACCCCTCTCCCATATCAAATGAACCCGCAGCGGAGCCTGCCTGGTTGAAGCCTGTGGAAATAATAGGCGATGTCCCTCCTGTAACCGAGGACGCCTTCCCAGAGGAACCCGGGCTGGTCATTGCTGATCTTAACGCAGCCAAGGAAGTTGAACCACATGCGGCAGAATTGGAGGTTGCTCCTGAACCCATCGAGATCGTTACCATGGTACTCAGCGTGGCATTTGTATGTTTATTCGTGGCTGACGAACCCCTACAGACCAAGGAAGATCCTAAGCATATACCTGAAGAGTCGGCTAAAGTTGCAGAGCCCGTGGTCGAGGTTGAGGATATCCCAACAGCTGAGCCCAAGGTATGGTCCAGAGTCTCTTGTACCATATTAGACCGGTTTGTTCATCACTGCCCTTCGATAGGAGATCGCCCCTCCCGTGACCGAATCCACCTCTGAGCCCGTGATCGAGGACCTGGGCGGAGCCAAGGAAGTTGAGGAACACGCAGCTAAGATCGAGGTTGCTCCTGTTTTCGGTTTCAATGTTGAGGTGTGTACAACTTGAATGGTTGAGGGCGAATGTCTCAAAGGTGTAATTATGTCGTTCCAGGAGGAGCCTGTCAAGGATCCTGTCTTCGAGGTCACAGAGTTTCCACCAGTTCCAAATGAGGATGCACCGTTACCCGCAACCAACGGGGCCGGTCACCCTGACGAAGAATTGGCTGAGCCTGTTAAGGAAACATCGGAGGTTGTCGTTCCAGAGGTATGTGCACGGTGACTGAGATGTAGTTTTTATAGCGGCTCACTAGATACCAGGAATCAACTCGGAGCATCCCTGGGATATCTGCGCTTGGTGAGGTTGAACCGGTTATTGAGGAGCCGGAGGAAGCCAGGCCTCCAGTGCAAGGTATGACTAAGATGAACCTTCATGAACGGCGCGTAGGCTAAATCATCGCTAGGCGAGGAGGTCTATTTCAAGGTTGAACACGCCCCTTCTACGACTGAGACTGCCGAGTTTGAGCCAACCGAACGGGCTGATGACCCCGAGCCAGTCGAGGAAGTTCAGGTCATTGAATTTGAGAATCCTGAGGAAACCCTTCTCGAGGAGTCACCTACCCCACAGCCTGTTCCGGAACCCTCGAACGGGGTGGGGGAGGTGCCAGTGGAAGCGGAACCCGTCGTCGCGACACCCCTCACTTTCGTTGTCCCAGAACACGTGACGGAGGAAGTCGTGACAGAGGAAACTCGAGCCGTCGACCCCGTCAAGGATATCACTCCCGACGTCATTGCTGAGGAAACGCCTATCGTCGATGAGCTTGAGGTGTCCACTCCGGAGCCCCAAGAGAAGATTGAAGAGTCCACTTTCGTTGTCGCTGCACCAGCTGAAAGTCCAGAACCGGCTCCTGAGGTGACTGAGCAAGAGGTTCCTGTTTTTGCTGTATTCGAGCCTACCGTCGAACCAGCAGCCGAAGAGGGACCCGTTTCAGATCCTCTCGAGCCCGATGTCCTCGCCTCCGAACCTGCTTTGGGAGAGGCTCCTCCCGTCGAGTCCGAGTCTGTGGAAGAACCTCAAGAATTCGAGGCTGCTCAACCACCTGTCTCTGAGGAGAAACCTTCTATCGATGAAGTTGAACCGGAAGAGGCTCCACCTGCGACTTTTGACCCCGTCGATGCTGCCCAGGACATACCGGCCCCGGATGTCCCCCAAGAGGAAACGAAGCAGGTCGAGAGTTTCTGGGCGCCATCGTATAGTGTCAATTTCCAAGGTGGCAGTTTGGATACCACCCTGCCTGCAGATGAAGAGGTTCAATCCATACCCGCTCCCGAACCACCTGTGGAGGAATCAGTCGCAGAATTCGCCCCCGCACCGGAGATTGTAACTCCTGCTGAGGTCCGTGCTTCCAATGTTCCACCTTCACCTTTGTGGGGAATTGACCGGCTTTCCG
>Ga0307512_10004272_pt1 | contig 15770 bp, 14 predicted proteins | sample 14_EM_MG_FD_200267 | JGI IMG/M metagenome (GOLD analysis project Ga0307512, IMG submission 200267) | Populus trichocarpa ectomycorrhiza microbial communities from riparian zone in the Pacific Northwest, United States - 14_EM | ecosystem: Host-associated > Plants > Roots > Unclassified | place... | reverse complement strand
CCACGCTCCAGTTCAGCGCAGCGCGTGACGACCAAACGCGTCCAAGGCTGCTAGGCTCCCTGGTAACTAAACCCCACCGCCCCTCTATCCCACTTCCTCCACCACAGCTCATCCCCACTCTGCGCATTTCGCCACCGACTACATATCGCAAAACCCCAAACTCCGAACCAAAATAATGGCGCCCCCAACCTCTCTCGCAATAAAAACTTCGGCGGTCTTACGGCTGATAAAGGAAGAGTCTCTCTACCACAAAGAGCTAGTTCTCGAGAAGAACCGGCTGGCCAAAATGGAGGCGGACGGTGAGAGCGACGAGTACGCCATCAAGCAGCAGGTGCGTAACACGGGGGGTGGGGAGGGGGAGAGGGGAAGGGAGGCAAGAGCGAGACGGAAAGCTGATATATTGTGCACCGGATAGACCAAAGTCGTCGAGGAGACGAAGGGTGTCGTGCCCACGCTCAGAGAAAAGCTGTCGACTGCTGTGGATGTTCTGGAGGGAGAGCTCGTAAGTGATCCATCACCACCAACCACCCCCGCCCACCAGTGGTTAGGGGATGGATGTTAGCATGCTGCTGCTGCTGGAAATGGTGATAATAATGATGAGTTCAAAAGGATGCCGCGACCGACGAGGAACCTGAGGCCAACAAGGAGAAGGCTCGCAAGGCGGCCGAGGATGGGCGGAAGACTTTGGCGGCGGATCTCTGAAAAAACAAAAGTTGAAGGAGATGGCGTCTGTCTAATGCGCGATGATATAGGAACGCGGGAATGAAATCAACTCCTTTTTTGTTTGTTTCTCTCGTCTCCACGACGAAAGAAGGCCCGGAGTGGGTTCAAGCTGTGTTTGTGCGGGAAAACATGGATATTAGTCAAATAATAATTGGGCATCCTGTCCGCTCATCGTGACTGGGTAGTTGCCCATATTTATATGTCTCATCTATCGAGTAGTTACCTATACATATCCCAATGGGCCGCCGTTCCGTCACGGAAGGCTCTGGGAAGCACCCTGCCTGGGGAAAATAGTATCTACCAACCCACAAGGCGATCAATGGCCGGAAAATCGTGAAGTCAATGAAACAAATTGGTACTCTATTGCCGCGCTGGCCTCTCTTAGCGCGGTAGGATCTCCCGATCCGGTAAACTTAAGCGTCTAATATGTGCCTTGACAGCAGTGAAGTATGTAGTTATTATGTAAGAGGTATCGTGTATTACGTTACGGAGGAGAGCGTTCTTCCAGGCCCCGCTACTCTTTACGAACTTTGACAAGCCTCACCCCCCATCCACAAGCGGAGCTAAGGATTTAAACAGTGTAGTTATATACAACGTATATTTGCAGTTGTTCTATTCCGTACCATAACAGAAATGACTCCGCCTCTTGGAATCTAGTACTCCATCGCATCCTCCAGGATTCCCGTCAAAACCTCCCGTTGCCGATCAATTTCCTCCTCAAACGAGGGCGCCAACATGAGCACACGTCTCTGCGGTAGCGTAGCCTCGACGATCCCCTCGATGTTCCCGCGCCCATATCCCAACCTCTTGATCCCCATGGGCTGGCCTCCCAGCTTTGCCAGGAACTTCTTGATCGCATCGCTCAGGACCGCACCGGCATCTTCGGCTTTCGCATTTGTGATGTCAACACCGAATAGTTCTGCAGCCTGCAGATGCCTCTCTGGATTCGAAGCGGCGGTGAAAGCAAAGACTGCAGGCGCGGTAACAGCTACGGAGACTCCGTGGGGTATCAAAGGGTAGTCAACTTCGTAGCCTGCTTGCCTGTAGCCAGGATTACCACCGGAGATTCCGTAGGATAGACCGTGACAAAGATGTACACCGGCGTTACCAAAGCCTACTCCAGCGAGCGTCGCTCCAAGGAGCATCTGCGATTGCGCTTCTTCGTCAGATGGGTCGTGGACTGCCCGACGGAGGTATTTGATGGTCATCTGTAGGGCTCGGAAGGAGAACACGTCACTGATAGGATTGGCGCCCTGGTAGGCAGGTCTGCATGGGAGTTAGCCGCAGCGGCCGGAGGGAGGGATAGAGAAATAAACCGGAGGATGGGGTTTGCAGGGCGGGGGATCCGCTCGTTGAAGGGAATTGCGGTGTAGGACTCCAATGCGTGGCAGAGCACATCCAGACCCGTGGCTGCAGCCACAGCGGAGGGCATAGTGCGAGTGTTTAAGGGGTCGCATATACCGAGCATTGGCTTCAGCGCGCGATGGGCAATTCCCGTCTTTGCCTTTTTATCCACAAGATCGCTGCAACTAGTCAGCAGCAAAAGATGGACCGAGTAGGGGTGGGGCGGACAAGATAGCAGTTCCCGTAGTTTCACTACCAGTTCCAGCTGTTGTGGGAATACAGATGAGAGGCTTCAACTGCTTGGTAATCGGCAGTCCTTTCCCGAGTGGAGCATTGACCTATTACTCGGTTAGTAAGTAAGCCCGCCTCTCCCTCTGCAATGATCACCTACGAAGTCCAGAAAATCTGCCTCTGGATAAGCCGTGTAGAGATTCACGATCTTCGCCGTATCCATAGTGCTCCCGCCTCCAACAGCCAAGAATGCATCAACCGGATGTTTCTTCCCAAATTCGATCGCATCTTTGACACTGTAATCCTTCGGCTCAACATGCACTTTATCATAGACCTCATACTTTATCCCCTCGCTTTCCAGCGCCTCGATTGCAACCTGCATGGGGCGTAGCTGGGCAATGGTACTGTCTGTCACCACAAGCACCTTCTTCGCACGAATGTTTTTGAAGTCCATTCCGACCTCACGAGTCGAACCGGGGCCGAAGCGAATATTCGACGCTTTTCCGCACCCTCGAAATCAGCACTTTCCAATGCAGCTAAGCGGGGGAGAGGAAGGAGGCATCTAGCTAACCGGCCATCTCAAATGCATACTCCTTCTGCCGTTCCACCTCCATTCCAGGCGACGCCATAAACCTCTGCGCCGTCTTCGCCGCTCCGGCGAAGCTGTGCGGGTGCATCGGATTGTCGTGACACGGACATGACGGCGGATGCGACTGGATCGTGCGCAACGCGTTAGTTGCTCGTGTGCGAGCCGTAGCTGCTATGCGTGACAGCACCATCGTTGCGTATTTGCGTGTAAGAATTAACCGGTGGAGCGGGGAGAAGTGGGACACTGCAGCTTGAGGTGGGTTTTGCTCGTGGCCAAACGGCAACTGCCTCTTATCTATCACATACTTGGTTGGGTGTGGGGAAGCTCCGGGTATGGATGTCAGCAGATCCTGGGGGTGGTGAAGCGGGGCCCAGTGAGGGTATTCCATTCTCTCGGATGAAGCGGGTGAAGAGTGGAATACCTACCTAATTGGAACACTCATTCATCCTACATAAGTAGGCAGCTTATTGAAACATCTGTCTATGTCACCTGCAGCCTTCGCTTGAAGATAATGCCCTCGAAAGTTTGGAGCCAGTCCAGTCTCACAGGCAAAGTAGATGTAATGGATATGTGCTGTTTGGAAGAGTGGGTATAGATTGAAGATCATCACATCAACGAGGACAATCGTATTGTAGCATTCGTGTGTACGCCACCGGTAGTCCAACTGGTCTCGATTCACTTCACAGGTCACGGCCTATTGTTTTGTATACCCTCCAGGACAATGTGGATCCGGCAAACGCACAAATCCCCTGCGGGTGGTATGGTCTATAACCTAGGTATCATAGGCCATGTTCGACGCCAAGTTTAATATCTACTGCTCGGCACCGCTGTTCTTGAGAGATGCATTCTGGATGACCCTATTTTCGCGATGTCAGCTTGTTACTCCCCCCCTCCTCGGAATTGAGACATACTCGATCCAGTAGTTATCCGGATCCAGAATAAAAGCCACGGTCTTCATGCGACCATCGGTCAAGCGCTTCCTCCAGTCGACATTGAGGTCCTCAAAGCGTGCGCATGCATCTTGGAGGCTGTCAACAGATATACAGATGTTCTAACAAGAGTTAGTGGCAGCGGTAGGGAGAGGGAAATAATGAGTATCCGAACGTACGCCGAAGCCCCGAGGATCTGTGTTACCGTTATGGTAGGCAAAGTTGGGATCGGTCTCTGTGCCGTAGTTCCAGGTCAATTCGACCAACTACAAACGTCAGTTCTACTCGGCGGTGGGCGGCGGGTAGTTCACTCACCCCCTCCCTTCCCGCCAGCTGCTCCCTCGTTACCTCTCCACTCTCGCCCTGCCGACGGTATCCAAGGAAGTACAGATTGAACCCGCTGTCCGGAATCTCCATCGTACGGAGTAGACTCATCCCGAGGATGCACCTGTAGAAATAGAGGGACTTTTCCACATTTTTCACACGGATCATAGTATGGTTGAACCTGTAGGTCTCGAGATCGGTCACCTTCGCTTCGGGGTCACTGTCCGCCTGTCCTATGATCTCAACCCAATAGCCGTCCGGATCCAGGACAAATGCGATATCCCGCATCATTCCATCGGAGAGCTTTTTTTGAAAGCGGACGGAGTTGGATTCGAGGCGGGAGCATGCAGCTTCAAGGTTGTCGACGGAAAAGCAGATGTGGCCGAAGCCTCGGCCTGGGTCGGAGTTGCCTGAGGCGACTTTGTAGTCTGGGTTGTTTTCGGTACCGTGGTTGTGAGTGAGCTCTAGGACAGACTCGCGGTCGGTCCAGTGATTGCCGGCGCTCTCCGCCTTGGGGCTGTCAAAGGCGAGGAAGTAAAGGGAGAACTTGGCGTCTTCAAAATCGAGCCTGGGTTGCGACGGGGATAAGTATATAACCTCCAGGAGGGATGCGGAGTGGTACTTGTTGATCACTTTCATACCGAAGTTGTCGGTATAGAACTTGACTGCACGTATTACCCATTAGTATTGCAGTTGTAATGCTATAGGAGCGAGCGGGCGAACGCACCACTAGCATTGGGATCCTTCACCCGCAGCCTGCCAATCCACCCAGTGTCAGTAACCACAACCTCCCTCATCTCTACTTATTCTTGGCTGTACATTGTGTGATTCATCTTGTAAAGTGAGGTGTTGGTCGAGTACGCCATCTTTGCTATCGTCGTCGTAGTTGCGATTTTGGGTCGGAGGTGGGACTGAATGACACGGAGTCTTAGGAGCAGTGGTAGGAAGGGCATCGCGATATATGTATGTAAATCAGGAATGCGGGGGATGGATGACGTTGGTCGCGCGGCAAGTTCCGACGGAGTTTACTACATAGGTATCCATCGATTGGTAAATAAGGTCTATGGAAATCGGTATCTCTGGCTAGAGGGACAGGATGGGATGCCTAGACAACCCATCCGAGCGGCCATCTCTTGTTTAGCCAGGCGGGCTTTCTTCTCCGAGAGAGAGCTCACCTCGGCTTATGGATAGCTACAGCAAAACAACATCGGCCAGATCAGCTCTCGCCGATACACGGCACCGACAGCCCGTATTAGAGAAAATATGATATCATTTCGGAACCCTTACTCGCCAGCAAAGCAAAGTCTAGTCACACCGAAGGAGCAGAAGCAGATCACAAAGCCGTCTACGTGACAAACAACAACAAAAAAGACCCTCTCAGAACAATATACTATTACCGAACGCACACCTCAACTCCAAACGAAAGCGCTTCCTCATAGGCCCTCCGGTAGCTCGTATCCGCCGAGCTCCTTTTCGAGGTACTGCACCAACGCCTGTGCCTGTGTCTTGAGCAGGCCCAACCCGCCTCCCGCAACCGCCTTAACACTCGCTGGTCGTGCGCTTCCCAATGCACCTGCGCTTCCCGGCACCCCATTCCCGCCCACACTTCCTTGGCTGTGTGCACTACTCCTAGAGCTGCTGTACCGGGGTGTATTTGGCTTCGTCGGCCCGATGAGACACAACAACACACGCGGCGCGACGAGGGCTATGTGCATATTGTGCTCGTCGAACTCGAGGGTAAGGGTCTTCAGCCCGTCGTCATCTTCAATCGTGGAGGCGTATGTGCTCCAGATGTTGGCGGCCAGCGCAGCGTTGGTGCGCGCTTTCTTCGCGTCAGGGGCGATTGGGGAGGTGCCGGTTGCGAGGAGCGATCCGGAGGGGGTGAAGAGTCTGCGAGGGAATTAGCATTCTGCGAACGGGGGAAGATGCGAGTTTTGTTGGAGGACGCACAGCGCCGAGGAGACATTGGGACTGATGGATTGCGACAGCAGTTGGGTTAGGGGCTTGGTTTTGAGCATGGTTGCGATTGGGGGCGTGTGCGTGTCGCCAGATGTCCGGGAAGTGGCGGCCAAGACCGAACCCTTCGAGCTTCACTTCGTCGGAGGTGTGTGGGTGGCGAGCAGCGGGAGTTCACCTGTGCTTTGAATATGTCTTTACGCGCTCAGTCGAGCTCTTGGCAATTGGTCAGCAACAACGGATAGCATGTGTAACCCCGACATCGGATGAAGCTTCGGCAGATCATCCCACAGATATGATACCAGCTACATATCTGCGATCCGTGGAGACGTAAATAGAGTACTTGGGACCATCTAGAGTGCAATTCGTCCTTGTGGTAATGATGTCATTGATCGCATGCGACCTTGTCAGATCATGACGATATTAAGTATCTGCAGTCCTTTCCAGTCCGCCGTCCCGACCTCGGTCGGTCTGCTGGCGGCCCAACGGAACTGGGGTCGGGAATCATCACATCTTCCGCAATCAATTACCAAGCAATACTGATTCGTGAACCCATCAATTACTGACACTACTGCTACGGTCTAATCTCAACGTCGCAAGCCATCCAATCTCACAACCTCCCCTTGCCTCCGTCATCCTTAAACTCCAAACTGATACTGTTGACACAATGCCGCTCATCCGTTGGCGTGTTGAATCCCTCTCCCTTGAAGACGTGACTATGTACCACCATGTCAATCAGCCATCATACCCTACTCCCACACCGGTGGATCAAGGAACATACCCAAGATGCCCCCCACAGTTCGCACACAGGATCTCTGTGCGTTTCACCCCGAACCTCCCGTCCTCCCTCCTCACGATGGCTCCCGGAATACCCTCAAAGAAGGATGGCCATCCACATCCGCTCGAGAACTTGGTAGTGGCCTTGTACAGCGGGGTATCGCAGCCGGCGCAGTTGTAGACTCCGGAAGACGGTTTGTGGTTGTTGTATTCTCCGCTTCCGGGGGACTCAGTCCCTTTTTCGCGGAGAATCCGAAACTGCTCGGGCGAGAGTGTGGTACGCCATTCGTTCGACGACTTCTGGACCGGGAATCTGGAGGTGGCGGGGGCGGAGGTGGACATGTTGGCGCCCATAGAGGTGGGAAGGATGTGACTGGTGGTGTTGGTGGTGATAATGGGACAGATGCTTCGGTGCCGTAGAAGACGACGGGCTATGAGCGTGCGCATCGACGTGGAATATATATTCGAGTCGAGGTTATACACCCGACTACCTAGGTACCTATGTATTTGAATTGCGGAGTAGTTAACGTGGGGCCGATGGACACATCCGCACTGCCACAGAGATTTGGAATCCACCACGTCACTATATATCATCGCCCACCCATCAACGACAAATTGGTTATTTTTGGTTTCCGATTTGGTAGAGACCAAAAAAACGATCGCGACAAAATTTGTAATTGCACCAGCGGGGGATTACTTGGAGGTTGGCAATTAGGTACGATGAACCGTCGTCACTCGGTATCGGACCACGGCAAAGCTTCCGGCTCTGTTCCTGGCTGTGCCCCCCTGTCAGTTTTATTTTTTGTGGAATAGAATGTAGAACCGCGCGTGATCACGTGGACAAATATACCTTGATGTCAATGTCTCGTATGTATCCCGAGTGCTTGTGTTGTTCAGGAACTAGACAATAACCCGGACGCAGAAGGTTAGAGTAGATACATTATATTTCCTTCCTCGCTTCGTGAATACTTCTGTATGTATCGCAGTCATTTCTTTCTTCTCAACTTGAATACAGAACAAACTGGCACCAAGACAATCATCTGTCCAGCCAATCAACCCATCCCCGTCGTAGAGCCCAGCCACTACTTTCCATTCCTGGTCCGCCCGTCCTCCAAAATTCGTATCTATCCATACTCTAGAGTACTTGCTTCTACCTCTGCTAACAATCGCATCCCATCGCGCGACCCCAACGACCCATCCTAACCACCACTCGCAAACATCCTTCCTTCCCCCTCAGCTGAAGGAAACCACCAAATCCTCCTCGACCCAATCTTTCACCCCGTCTCCTTGTATCTTGCTTCTGTTCTCTTTATGCGCTTGCTTTAGAATACAAACCTCTTTCTTTATATCGATCGAAAAAGCGAAAACACAACAAAACTTCCTTCTCTACGGAAAACGATCGCCAATTCGTAGCCCGTTGTTGTGTGTTATTGTTTTTGTGGTCGTGTCTCCTAAGCATGGTTCACGCGTGAAGTTCGTTCCGACCGCAGCAGAAAAGAGGAGACCTTTCTAAACGGTTCTTTTTGCATCTTACACGAAACACACTCACTCCACCAAACTCCACTGTCGCTTGGCCGACGATGGCCTCACAGGTGTCTTCAATTTCGCAGGCTAGCGCCACAATGACGACGCACACGACGGCCACGACGGCCACGGCTACCAAGAGGGCGCCCCTCTCCAACAACCCGAACGCCATCAACTCGCCGTTCCAAATGGCGGGGTCCACGACTTCCACAAAACGCTCGCGGTCCCAGAGCGGACAAAAAGACGTACCACCTCCGAAAAAACAGGCCGTCGATATCAATCCAGCCATCCTCCGCACGCCTGTTCGTCGTTCCCGTGCGGAATTCGGAGCCTCTGGCGGTGGAGAGAACGCTGCTGCGAAAGCAACTAATCCTTCCAAGAAGGCTCCTGTTCGCTCTACGCGTCCGGCTGCTACGGCATCACCGCTTTTCGCCGATGTCGCCGGCCGTGGGCGTAAGGTCGTGCAGGAAATCCCTCCCGCAATCGAACGTACTGAGCGTGCTCGCAAGCCTTCAAAGGCTGTTGTACAGCAGATCTCTCAGGCACCCGGTGCTGACCAGCAGACGTTGGATGTTAGAGCCTGGCAGAAGCACTATAGGAAGGCTTTTCCAGGATATGTCTTCTTCTTCGAGAGTATTCCGCAGGATGTCCTGTTGAAAGCACAAAAGCAGATTTCAAACTTGGGAGCGGTAAGTGCACCTAGCTGTCTAGATGGGGTTGGATCGCAATTCTCTGATGAGAGACGCTGAATTTGAGGTGAACAGACATGCGAGAAATATTTTTCCGCAAAAGTCACCCATGTAATAACTAACCGTACGCCGCCACACGATAACACTCATGCTACTACTACGTCAAAATGGAACTCGCGAACCACTGTCAATCCAGCTCTGATAGATCAGAGGGCAGACACACGCAAGGGTGGACGTGGCGGAACCGATATCTTACTCAAAGCAAGGGAGTACGGCATGAAGATCTGGGCTATGGAAAAATTGGATCGCGTGCTCAACGTACTCTTTGGATTCCCCGCCGAACGACCATCGCTGACGGCTCCGAGCCGTAAGGATACGCCCAGCCACTCGAAGTACGTGGAAACGCAGGCCAATGTCGACCTTTCGCAGCTGCTGCGCAACGAGAGACTCCATGGTCCGACCGACCGTGATCCTAGTGTGATTTCTAAAGATTTGCATTACTGGAAAGGTCCTTTCATCTATATTCGCGACTGGTTTGGAGTGACCCGTCCTATCATCATGCGGGAATATCCCAAAGTGCAGCAGCGGGAGGATGGCACGTGGCCACAGTTCCGGAGTGTTAGTGGAGGAAAGTGCCCTTTCATTGAGGAGGCAATTCACCAGCGACGGGATAGGGAACGTGGAATCAACAGAGAGAAAGTCGAGCAGCCGAACGCAGTTGAGAAGGAGCGGCCAAAAGTCGCTGCAGTGGAGGCACGAAAGGAAGTCAAGCAAGCGAAGGAGGCAAAACCTGTGTCTAAGTTGGTGGAGAAGCAGGTCGAATCAGCTAAAGAAGCGGCCGCTTCAAAGGAACGGTCCCCTGCGAAACCACGTGCCAACGTTGGAAGGAGCAAGCGTTCCGTTGCCGAGCTCAGTGCCGTCAATGCCAAGAGTACCACTACCCGCTCCGCCACCGAGATTCCGAAACGAGGTACTCGCCTTGAGGGTGCCGTTGCCTTCACCGCTACGAACGAGTCTGCGTCGCAAGCTGGTCGTCGTTCCACTACGGAACCTTGTGCATCTGGTGTGCAGCCATCCAATGTCACCTCTGCCATCCGTTCGCACATGGTTTCCTCCCACCTTGATCAGCCTGGCCATCGCGCTGGCACCAGCAAGGAAATCCATGCATTGCACAGGAAGGTCGCTGGAAACGTATTGTTGGGCAACTCGGTAGGGAAGTCAGCAAGTATGGCACGAAGATCGACCGACCTCCTTGCGAAAGCTGCCGAGAACGAGTCCAAGGCCCGGGGTGTGGAAGGACGCTCAAGATCTCTCAAGCCGGTATGTGGGGGTGCTGGACTCACGAGCCAACGAGTGGAGCGTGGTGGACGTGAGGCGCAGGCGATCAAACAAAAGTCCAAGGTGGAGCCGAAGCCCGGCTACTGTGAGAACTGCCGAGAGAAGTTTGACGATTTTGATGAGGTTAGTTGGTGATATTCGATCCAGTTTGTTTTGCTAATTGGTGGCTGTGCCAGCACACTATGTCGCGGCAGCACCGCAAATTTGCGACCAACAACAAGAACTGGGAGGATCTCGACCAACTTCTCTCGCAGCTCCGCCGGCCAGTGCTGGGATCTAAGCGTCATCACTGAAAAGAACTCAACTACTTCCTGTCTCGAGACTGACAATACCACGACTCCGGCTTCTTTTTGAATCACTAATTCCCTTTTCCTTGTTTTCCTTGGGATTTTCTTTCTTTGCTTTCTCCCGTATGTTTCTGCTTGGCTGTCCGCATCATTCACCGGAAATTCCTGTGTTTCGTAGAGGTCGCGGCGGGGGGATCGGGAGGGGACAAAGGTGAAGGTTGCACCTCTGCTTTTGTATGATACGGACTCCGACTATCTGGGCCTTGGTCTCCCCAAGTTCTAGATATCGTTCTGTTCTCCCATTTGGCAATCTGAAGGTGGTGCTTTTTCATTCTTTTTTTGGTGTAGCATGCCTTCCTGACGGTGTATTCATCCACAAATTTTAGTTTGTGTGTTGCATGTCTGTGGTTCGTGGGGCGGGCTAACCAGTAAGGGCGGGCCGGGGCGGGGACGGAGTTCGTGTAAATAAGGGTTCAGTGCCGGGTGGGGATCGATAATTTTTCGAATCACTCAGTCATTCAAGGGAGTCTGTGCGAGGTTTGTGCTGTTGGACCTCACCACGTCTGACTCAGACACTCAGACATTTTATTCCAACCTACAGACCGGCGAGCTTTCCTTTAGTTAGGGCAGGTGACTTGACTTAATATGAACTTTATTCTGAGTAACTGTCGATACCCGAATCCCGATTTCGTTCTCGATGCCTGCAGCGATCCGCTGCTTCGGGTTTCTGGCCTCGACCGTCCTCCCTACACTTTGGGGAAAAAAATCGAGTAGAGAGGGTAACCAAGTGATTGTGGAAGACGTACATATGTACATAGGAAGCGGAGTTACTCATCTAGATACTCACGTAGGTAACTGTATTGCGCTCGATACATGTTTTCTGAGTGTCTGACAAGCAGCGGTGTGAATATATGCCGTACTGGGTATGTAGTTAATTGCCACAGTTGTCACTACTCAATTCAGTGAACAAGCGACAAAACAGTAAGCTGCCAGGGTGTCCTCGCTGGTGTTCGTCGTTGCTTGGCGACCTACTTATACGTTCTACATCTACATCTCTTTCTCTTCTCAAATAGTCGTCTCGTTCCTTTTTCCTCTCCTCTCTATAATCAATTCGCACCAACTACTCCTCCCATATCACGGCCGCCTCATCGTACAGGTTCAAGTTCTTACCTGTTCGTCCTCCCCCGTCCCCCACTCCGGCAGGGTGCAATTGCTTTCGACAGAAGAGCTAGATTCTAACTTCACTTGCACATCATATAGGGTCTTTTACCTCCCTCCAATCCGAAACTCATCGCCAACCAACACATAAATTCCATCCTCCCTACTCCGCAAGGAGAGGCTCTCTGTAATCGCAAAGGCTTCACTCAGACGTATACTTCCCACTTCCGCTGAATACAATGGCCGAAATTGCTGTCAACGGACATGACAATGTCATTTCCGCTACCGTTGACGAGGGTACCGTCAACATTCCAGCCGATGGTGCTCCCGCCGCCGAGCAGATCGAGGAAGTCGCCCTGACACCCGCGCAGCTCCGGCAAATGGCCGCGGAAGCCGCGGAAACCGCCTCATCTTCCAGCTTTGACGAGGCCGCCTCAAGGAAGGAATCCAATCAAATCGATGTCGCCTCAGACACTGCATTCCCATCGCTCGGTGGAGGACCTTCGAAGGCTTCTGCTGCTCCTGTGGTGTGGGGTGCTGGCACGGGTCCGGTCCGGGCTGCGGCTACCGCCGCAAGGTCGAATTGGTCTCCTGCGGTAAAGAGTGCTGGCGGCCAGCAGACGGTCTTCACACTTCTCAGGGAGGATCGCAGGCCCGCGGCGGAGATGAGGAAGTCGGTACAGGACCTGGTTCGTGATGTTTCGCAGAAGACGAGGACCAAGATTGAGGTCGCTACCAATATCAGTAGAGGGAGTTCGACGTATGTCATCTCGGGAGGTTCTGCGGATGATAGGGATAGAGCAAAGAGGGAATTGAGGAGAGAGATGACGGCTACGGTGAGCCTTAATTATATTGATACTCTGGCGATGGGACTGACGATTTGCGATTAGATCACCCGACGAGTACCTGTTCCTGCTATCACCCGGCCATTCATCATCGGAAAGGGTGGATTCAAGATTCAGGAACTTCAGCAAAAGACCCTGACTAATATCAAGGTTCCCTATTACGATGCCGCTGATACCGGAGCTGCTGAGCACGAGGACGAGGCCATGATTGATGTTGTCATTGAGGGCGACAGTGAGGGCTGTGAGAAGGCTGCCGAGTTGATCACACAGGTTGTCAAGGAACGGGTATAGTTTCACTACCACCATAAATCCCAGGAATCCACTTGCTGATTTTCATCAACCAGGTTATTAAAATCACGCGGTCAATCGCTGCTCCTGGCAAGTTCTACCCTTTCATCCAGGGCGTAGGTAAGACCGATATTCAGAAATGGGAGGAACTTGTGGACAGAGTCATCGTCCCAGACTTCTTCCATACCTCTTCGCCGGCGCCCAATTTCAGTGAGCCTTCCGGCCCTATCCAAGTGATTGGTGAGAAGTCGGCCGTAGAGCAAGTTGTTGCCCAGATCAAGCAGACGATCAGCTCGCTAGAGGCCGAGGAATACCCCATCCGTGGCACCGACATTGGCGTTTCCCAGCCGCAGCTCCTCATCCGAAACAACTACCAGATCATCAGGGAGGTGTTTGCCGAGACTGGCTGCGCTGTCGTTATTCCCCCTCCACACGTCGCCAAGGCCTACATTGTTGGTCCTTCATCGAACGTGGCTGATGGACTGAGTGCCGTTCTGCGCAAGTTGGAGGCATATGTCACAGTCACGCTCGACCTGTGCAATCCTTTCAAAAAGGCACCGAACGGAGCCAAGATACATGCCATTGACGTTGTGCGACATGTCCAGAAGACGTCTCAGGACAAGAAGATTGAGAGCGATTGTGATGTTCACATTGCCTACCCGGCCCACGAAACTTTCTACGACCTGACAAAGCCCTGCCATATTACCATTATTGGCAAGAACAAGGACCAGACTGCTGCAGCTACACAGGCTGTCAAGATGGTGTTTGGAGCATACACGCCAAACCGGATATCTGAGATCGAGGTCGAGCCGCTTTACTTCAAGCATATCCTCGGTAAGGATGGAAAAGGACCCAAAAAGATAGCTTCAGCGACTTCTGTTGAACTTCTTTTCCCACAGGATCTGGAAGATGATCGGATCGCTCTGGTTTACGAAGGCCCGTCTACAGACGAAGTTGAAATCTCTGAAGCCTTGGAGAAGGCAAAGGAAGAGATACGTGAGATTGTTAAGGGTCAAGTCGAAATTGTCAAGAAGGTTTTGGATATCCCTCAAGAGCTCCACGAGAAAGTGCGTGGCGAGCGAGGCACAGTCATCAATGCTCTCAACCCCAGTTCTGTCTCTGTCCAGTTCGGTGCTCCCAAAGCCCGTTTTGGACGGGCTGCTCCAGAGGCCGATTCAGGTGTTGAGAACACCATAACTCTTCGTGGACCTCCTGCAAATGTCATCACTGTGGCTTCGAACATCGAGGCTTTCTTGGAAGCAACCAAAGGACAGGATATCCCTATAGTTGTCGCCGAGAACTTCGAATACCCCAGACAGTACTCCGGCAACTTGATCGGTTCCAAGGGATCCAATATCAACAAGCTGAGGGATGACTTAGGTGTTGACATCCGGCTAGACGACGGCAACGGCAAGATTACAGGTGTTCAGGTCTGTGTCGATGCTGCTCGAAAGAAGTTGAATGCCCACCTCAGGGAGCTCGAGGATAAGGCCGTCATCACCATCAAGGTTCCCCAGCAGTACCATGGCGCCATCGTCGGCTCCGAGGGCTCCACAGTGCGAAGGCTGGAGGAGCGTTACAACGTGCGAATCAACTTTCCCAAGAAGACTGAGGATGACGGTTCTCGCCAGGGTCCTGATGAGATTGTCGTCCGCGGCAGCAAAAAGGGCGCCCAGGGGGCTAGTCAGGAGATCACCGAGCTCTGGAAGTACGAGGCTGACAACAACCACACTGCCACTATTACCGTGCTCGGTAAGTCTGTTGGCTATATGTTCAAGAACGCTAGCAAGGACATCAAGCGACTTCGTGATGAGACTTCGGCTAGGATCGCTTTTCCCCAGGAGGACGGGAACGCGGATCCCGAGAGCACCGTTGAAATCCGAATCCGTGGTACCAAGAAGGATGTTGACCATGCGAAGACTGTGCTCTCCGAGATTGCGCAGAATGCGGAGAATACCACTGCTAGAACGATCAGCATTGAAAAGAAGTACCACAAGTTCCTAATTGGCCCTGGAGGTATGACTTTCTCCCCTTTCTCTGGTATCTGGCGCACATAACTGATTTGTTGCAGGTTCGATTCTCAGGGATATCGTCGTCAAAGCCGGTGGACCTGATGACCGCGCTGCTCTGGCTCGATTGGTCCGCTTCCCTAACCAGGCATCCGAGTCGAATGACATCGTCGTGCAAGGCGCTACCGACATCGTCGACAAGATCGTCGAGTCCATTAAAAAGATCGTTGCCGAGAAGGAGAACCAGGTGACCGAAGTCTTGCAAGTCGCTCCTGATAAGCATAGGAAGCTCATCGGCCGCGAGGGTATCATCCGGCGTGAGCTCGAGGCCAAGTTTGGTGTCACCATCGGTATTCCTCGTCAGCGCCCCGGGCAACCTCAGACAAACCCGGATATCACCATCACCGGCATGCCTTCGGCTGTCGAGGACGCGAAGGCCCACATCGTCGAATTGACCGAGGAGCCCGAGGGCGAGACTCTACAAGTCCCCCGCCGCGTTCACCACGCCATCGCCGACGGCGGCTTCTTCAAGCAGCTCCAGCGTGAATTTAAGGTAACCGTAGACCACAATGGCCTTCCCCGCCCCGCGAAGCCTGAAGCTCCAAAGCCCAAGGCTGCCCAGGACATGCCTCTCATCACCGACGAAGCCGATGAGGGCTGCGTCTTCTGGGAAATCGTCGAGAACTCCACCTCCGCCGACGACGAGGAGACCTACCCGTGGGTCCTCCGGGGCAACAACCCAGCCAACGTCGCCAAGGC
>Ga0307512_10004271_pt1 | contig 15770 bp, 18 predicted proteins | sample 14_EM_MG_FD_200267 | JGI IMG/M metagenome (GOLD analysis project Ga0307512, IMG submission 200267) | Populus trichocarpa ectomycorrhiza microbial communities from riparian zone in the Pacific Northwest, United States - 14_EM | ecosystem: Host-associated > Plants > Roots > Unclassified | place... | reverse complement strand
AAAGGTCACCCATTACGCCTAGACGATGACTCCCCCTGGAATCGGTGATTTGGATTCTCGGGGTGCGTGACAAGATCTTATTTATCCGAGCTATGTACACTATCATAACGAGTGCACTGGCTCTAGGCGCTTCTTCTCCGCAAAATAAAGACACAACCATCTGTGCCGTAGTATACATACAATTAGCATTGGGGCCAGACAGGCCCGACATACTATTCTGTCCCCCAATCAATTAATTGTAGGGGAACCTTCACAATGAGCAGCAAGAATTAAAAAAAAAAAGGTGCTTCAAGACATGGAAAAGCAGTATTTCCAACACCATGCCAAAGAAACAGAGTCAGAAGCCTACGGAATAAGCAGGCATCGTAAGCAGATCACTCTTCCCACCTCTCTTCCTGTCCGCTCCGATCCACCCCCTTTCCCTTGTCCTGGCTCGGGGCCTCTTCATCCGACCCAGTCTCCGTAGGTCGCGGAACCTCCACCAATTCCATATCGTCTTCCGCTCCCCTCCTGTCTTCGCCCGTCAACAGCCCCTCAACCACACCTCTCACCTCGCTGCCCCGCTCGCGCTCACGTTGCAGAACCTCGCTGTGCAAGCTTCTCAGCGCGCCCACCTGCGCGGACAGGGGGAACATGCTCCCCTCACCGAAGAGGTTGAGCCTCTCACCCGTCTCGGAGAACGAAGCCGGAGTAGGAACTGAAAAGACAGACTGTCTAGCCGTCTCCTCGAGATCCCGCGCCGCCTCGCGCATGCGTCGAACCGCATCGTCAAGTGCGTCCATGCGCTCCTCGAGCACTTCGGCTGAGCGTGAGAGCTGTACGTTGTCCTGAAGTGTTGTTTCGGTTGTAGCTGTGGTTGATGCAGAGGGGGCGTTGGCTGGCCTGCCGCCCATCGCAGGTCGACTTCCGATATCCGTCGGTTCGACATCCGCGTGTGTGGCTTCAGTGGTGGGCGTGTGAAGCGCGTGGAAACCCCGCATGCTCTCCCCGTGACGCTCCTCGTGGACACTTGAGGCATCAACGGGCGGCCGTTCCTGTTGTGCGACAGGTGCTGAAATGGTGCCGCCCAATCCAATAACGGTGAGCGGAACGACGGACCAGCCCGGTGGAAGGACCATTCCCACTGGTAGACCCGCTTGCGGAAGGGAATTGTAGGGGAGGTTGGGAGTCAAATTGGGGACGTTATGGAGCGGGATAGGTGGGAAGTTGGTAGTCGGAAGGCTTGGCCTGTTTACAGCATTTGGGTTCTCAGCGGTGGGAATGGAGGGAATGCCGGCGGCGGGAGTAGTTGCCGTTCCGGGCTCGGCCGGCGCGGCTGGGCCTGCCGGCGTAGCAAAGGGAGAAGTAAGCCCGAGATGACGCCGCCTTAACTCCTGGGTAAATTGGTTGAGCTGTTCTCTTCGCCTTATATTCTCTTCGTGCAGCATTCTGGTACGCTCGCGTTCTATCATGAGTTGGTTCTGGAGGATCTGCTGCTCGAGGGTGTACGTTGCTTGAGGGTCGGTCCGTTGTATCTGGTCCCCAGCTGGACCCGCAATTCGCGGCTGTTGCTGATCGAGCTGTGGGAATTGAGCGCCAGGTTGGGGAGCCTGCTGCTGCTGGGGTTGCTGAGGCTGTTGAGGCTGCTGAGGTTGGTTCCCTTGGTTCTGCGGGCCTCTCATCAGATCGCCGAAAGCACCTGCATCTATCCCAATCTGTAGGTCGTTGAACGCCCATGGCGCTTGGAATCGAAGTTCGTTTTCCTGTGCCATGCCAGCTGGACGATTATTGTGGGCGTTGGCATTCGTGCCAGCAGGATTCTCATCCAGTACCGGGCGACGACAAGTAGGGCACCGCTGCTGCCGCTCCAGCCAGCTCCGTAGACATGCAAAATGCAGGATGTGGCCACAGGGAAGTTTCTTCGGCCGATGCCGTTGATCCTGAGTTCCTGCCCCTCGACCGCCGTTTCCGGGCACTCCTTCTGCCGACCAGGGGCGCATGTCTTCGCGGCAAATGATACAGACGCCTTCGCCGCCAATCTCGTCGCTGGTAGCGTCAGGGTACCGCGAGTCCATGTGCGCCGTAGCGCGCCGGTATCGAATGAAGTCACGGATGCGGGTAATGAATGAACGGAGGGTGAGGTACACATCTCGTATGATGTGTAGCGGGAGGCCGTACCAGGTGAGAACAATGGAGAAAAAGGAGAGGTAGGTGAGGAGCTTGAGGAAGTCTATCGCATTGGTTAGTGAATATGTCCGGGGGTGCATCACCGGAAAGCACTCGAGCCGAATGCACCACAGGTTAATATGGCATACCTGTGTAGAGCTCGGAGTAGAAAACCCAGGTTCCCTTCTCTTCCCACCCACCAACATCCAGCTCCTCGTCCTCCTCTTCCTCCTCTTCATCGTCATCTTCGATAGCCTCGACCTCTTCTCCGGCCGCACGCCTTCGCTCGTTCTCCTGACGTTCAGCCTGTCGCCGCCGTCTCGCTGCCGTACGCTCAGCGGCTCTCGCCTTTTTCCTCCGTACTGCCTCCTTGTACAGGATGTACTTCTCCACCAAGCTGATGGTGTATCGTGAGAGGATTCCACTGGAGGTGATCAGGAGAATGGCGAATTCGAACGCGAACATCACCTTGGGCAGAGATCAGTCAGGGTCCTTGCGTTGAAGTGCATCAGGCGGACGTACCATCATGTTTGGCTTCCCCTTCTCCAACACAGCGGTGATGGCATGCCATACCATTCCCCCACAAGCAACACATAGTAGCACTAAGCTGCTCGCGAGGCGTACATGGAACAAAATCGGACGATCCGGTGGTTGTTGTTCCATCTGGAAGCCCATCCATTAGCATATAGGAAGTGCACAAGGAGCAATGCAAACCCACGAATTCGACCCTTCCGCTGCCAATCCAGCTAAAGCACTTGACAAACAGCAGGACTCCAAACATGACGATAAACCTAACGTCGAATTCATCGCGGAAGATCGTCATGGCAAGGCACGTCTCCGTCACCGCATACCACGCCTTCTCGTAGATCTGTTCCACCTCCACCGTACGCAATGGTCCGTAGAAAAGTAGCTGGAGGCCATGGCCTAAGATGATGGAGAGGAGGACCAAGATGTTGGTCAGGACCTTTGGTTTCGCGTTAGTTGGTGCCGCATCTGATGCGAGGACGGGTGGGCGCGCGCACCATCAAACAAGCGTTGGACTGAGCGAGGTAGACGCATGCTGAGTAGAAGTTGGCGCGCTGATTGAAAGCCGACAATACGACTCCTATCGCGACGACAGAGCTCGCCTGCAGAACATCTGGGTGTCAGCCAAAGTTAAGTGATAGCAGAGGGAGGCAGAAATATAATCCCGAGACCAATAAGCTCCGAGAAGTTCAAGCTCGGTGTATGCGCGCAGGGGGGAGGAGTAGGAGCAAACGTACGGCGCCATACACGGCGAGACGCATGGTGAAGAGAACGATATCCTTCTTGCCGTATCCTGACGTCAAGGAAAACCGAACGCGGTGTAGACGCGGAGAACCGATCTCAAAGGGGTTTGCGGGTAGTTGTGGCTTTGGGATGGCAACAGAGAATTGTCGGTTGGAGCGTCAAGCTTGAAGACAGATTGTCATGTCGCGCCACATCCGATGAGTCACGTGACGCGACTACATGACGTCAGCCCACTCAGACTGCCAACGGAGCCGAGGCTGGTGGCGGCCTCTCGCCCGTACACTTGAAAATGGGTTTTCTCTGTCTACAGCATATCAGATGCCGCGCTTTCGATTGACTTCATATGAACTCTTGGCGGAAACCTCCGAGGCTGAAAATCCCTGAGACACCAGCGGCAATAGCTCGGTCTCAGGTCTGCTAAGCGTTCTCTACGCCCCCTCTTCCACTCATAGTAGCAAGTGTTACTCCGATGCGTCGAATATGTACATACGGTATTAACTGAGCGTATAGAGTAGGTGTATAGAATCTAGTCTCATGTGGGCGTTCAAGATGCGACACCTGATCAAGATCCGAGCATGGGATGTTAGGGACTCCATCTATCTATGTAGTCTGTGGATGCCACGATACTGTAGTGCGGGATCCAACTAGGACAGCTACTTGCCGAGGAAAGCAAAGACTAGAGGCGGAGATACAAACAGAAAAGGACATCCCCGCTCTTGTATCGGTTGCTTCACATCTCAGCGAGTGAGTAGGAGCGTGGGGAAGGGCGGAATAATGGAAGGACCACGTTCCAGAGTCTTTTCCGCAGGCGGCAAGCACCTCCAGGCGAACTTCGATCGCCGACTACGATTCCGACCGGAGCTTTACTTGATCGGTTTTGTATGTCACATCGATGATCAATCCAAATGTCGTTCCCGACTGCGACTCCCCCACACAATCTCTACGACCTGCAGCGGAAACGTAAGCGGTTTACTTTTGCCACTGCGGGCTGCGGAATCGCCTCTACCCAATGCCACGCGCACCTGTGGCCTGGTGGGGGACGTACCTACTCTGTCGGAACGAGGGATTAAGCCCAAGAGGAAAGGATATGATTCTTCTCGATGGCGTCCGCCGGGAAGCTAGGCCGAGACACATCCACAACCCCGCTGCGAAAAGTCCTATGTATTGCTGGGGCACATGGCTCTTATGTATGTAGCAGAGAAATGCTCGGATCTACCTACCCAGGTCGAAGGCAGTTGGTTGCTCTCTCGCAGCTGGTGAGAGCGGGTGGACGTCTACTATGGCTGCCGTATGATACATACTTAGAATACTGCAACCCCACCGGGTTGTCATCCAACAGGTGTTTCTGCCATACCTAGAGTACATGCCCGCCAAAGGAACATTCGACAGCCGGAGACATGTTTCGCTTTTTGGTGGATGATATCCTAACTAGTGTGTGCGTGTGGAGTTGGTGCGTGCGTAAGTGCTCTGCACGGGTAGAGTAGGTATCCACTTATCGGTCCCGCAATATGCGGGGATAACGAAATCTATATACATACTTCATTCGCTATTTGAATGCTTGATGTGTGTGCTATAGATTCTATTTATCCCGGATAGCAGGAGCTATCCGAGCCCGTCTCCTGGTTGCGGGAATCCGCATGCCATCTATTGTGCTGGGATGGGGATAGGGACACAGGCTACTTTGTGACGAGATCTCGAGATCCAGTGCGACGAACAGCCACCTGCTGCGATGGGGATACATACCTGTGTACGACAATCCGGCTCGATCTCGTGGAGATTCGTCACGCATCTCGGAGAAGGAGTGGTGTGGCGGCCATTGGCCCCGAGTGTGCCGTACAAACGGGCTACATACATATCGCCATCCCTCCCTCCAGCCTATGGAAGCCAATGCACGAGCCTGGAGTTGCTCCTACGGCAGGACCGCCTATACTTGGTGCCAGCTTCGGGTGATCTTGTGGTTCTCCTGCAGGGGGGGATGCAGCACTTCCCGACAGATCAATTTTTTTCCCTTCTGGTGGTGTTGTGCTGCATATTGCAGAGGCGCGCCTAGTGGGGACCCTTACACTTTTTTTCTCGATAATATTATTATATCAACCTCCAACCAAAAAAAAAACACCTCCATCTTGAACAACATGCTAGAGTAGAAACCCTCAGCTGGCTTTTCGCTTTTATACATCTTCTATCTCCCTCCACCTCGCCCTTCCCTCTCCCACTGCCACCACTTCTCCGTCACCGACCTCGCTGCAGTTGCCATCCCTCCACCTTCGTTCTCACCACTTACGTTAAATCCTCAGGAGACCCTAGATACCTTGGCCTCGTTGCTGCCATCAAGGTTCCCTCGTGTCCGTTCCTCGTTCCGATACGCGTCAACGCACACGATCAGCTTAGTCTTGGTGAGTGACCACTCGATTTCCACACGAGCCACTGGTCAAATGTCCCAGGGACTGCGAGACACGGTGGTTTGGACGGGGGTGTCTCCTTCTGTCCACAAGGCTCCGCCGAAACGACCGTCCCTCACACTTGTAGCGCAGAATCCACCCCCCTCCTTCCTCGTCTTCCCCTCCATACCCTCGTCAAATACCTGTCACGGCCCCTCCAGCGAGTGGCTCTCCTCGCTGTCTGTTGTTTCTTCCTTTTCTAGCCACCTTTCCTCTGCATCGCATCCTGAGCCTCACTCCCGACGCCTGCACGCCTCCCCTTGAGAATCTTGCGTGAACTATCTGGCTGACTCACACCTCCCACACACCTTCAGCCTACAGTTCTACAGTTCTAGTTCTCACCTACTCTCCCTAAGCGGAAACATACATGGCTACCGTCACCGAAGTCGTCAAGGAGTCTCTGCTCGGAAGCGAGCATCCTGAGCTCCCGTCGGAAGAGAGTAAGAGACTCTTCAACCTTCATGCGACGCACAGAACTCCATCGGGGGATCGAGTGATGGCCAAGGATGACTTCATCAATGCCGTTTCTCCACCCGGCACCGACTACCACAAAATCCAGCGCGAGCAGTATGGAGTGCTCTTTGACGTCGCCGATCGACGAAAAGAGGGCTATCTCACCCTCAAAGAGTGGGCCGCATTTGAGTTCCTGCTGGTGAAGCCCGACGCTGAGTACCAGATTGCGTTCCGGTTATTCGATGTGGAGGGCACAGGAGTTGTGAAGTTTAACGACTTTGTTGAACTTTACAAAAAGTACAAGGGGGAGGATACCATTCCATTCAATTGGGACAGCGATTGGGCCGCGCTTTACTTGGGCGGTAAGAACAGTCGACACGACCTCACGTATGCACAGTTCTCACAGATGATGCGGGCTCTCCAGGGCGAGAAGGCCCGACAGGCGTTTCGCAAGTTTGATAAGCAGGGCTCTGGCTTTGTTGAGCCGGAAGATTTCCAGCGCATCATTCTGGAGACATCGGGACACAAGCTCTCCGACCATGTTTTGGAGAACCTTCATACGCTGAGCGCTATCGGTACTGGTGTAAAGGTCAGTTATGCCAGCGTTCGCGCGTTCCAGAATGTCATCTGTGAGATGGACACGATCGACACTATTGTGAGAAGTGCAACAACCAAGTCTAGTGATGGCAGGATTACCAAGAGCGACTTTCTGAATGAAGCTGCGAGGATCACCCGATTCTCTCATTTTACCCCCATGGAAGCCGACATTCTTTTCCATTTCGCTGGACTCGACAGCATTTCGGACCGCCTTTCGTGGAAAGAATTCAGTCGCGTGCTTGATCCACACTGGAGGGAACCCCAAGAAGCCACCTACACGGCTTCTACTGGTTCTACGCCCACTATCGCCTCCATCACCCATGGCGAGGGCTTCTTCGGTCAGGCGCTCGAGTCTGCCTATAATTTCGGATTGGGTGCCATTGCTGGTGCGTTTGGCGCCACCGTGGTGTACCCTATCGATCTTGTCAAAACCCGCATGCAGAACCAGAGGAGCAAGGTTGTTGGAGAGATGATGTACAAGAACTCTTGGGACTGCGCTAAAAAGGTGATCCGTAACGAGGGATTCCGCGGCCTCTACAGCGGCTTGGGACCACAGTTGATTGTAAGATTTCGGTGTTTTGTAGGGGAAGAGGACTGCTTGCTGACATCACAACAGGGTGTTGCTCCTGAAAAAGCGATTAAGCTCACGGTCAACGACATTGTAAGAAGCAAGGCGACTGACAAGTACGGAAACATCACGTTCGGCTGGGAGATGATTGCTGGTGGCGCTGCTGGTGGTTGTCAGGTTGTGTTCACCAAGTGAGTTCCTTTCAAAACGAAATCTGCCGATTGTCCATTAACACTGGACAGCCCTCTGGAGATTGTGAAAATTCGTCTCCAGATTCAAGGAGAAGTTGCCAAGAACGTCGAAGGCGTCCCACGACGATCAGCACTCTGGATAGTTAAGAACCTCGGATTAGTTGGTCTCTACAAGGGTGCTAGCGCATGTCTTCTCCGGGACGTGCCGTTTTCGGCGATCTACTTCCCTACGTACGCCCACCTCAAGAAGGATTGGTTTGGCGAGTCGCCAACCAAGAGTTTGGGCATTTTCCAACTTCTCACTGCCGGTGCCATTGCTGGAATGCCCGCCGCTTATCTCACCACCCCTTGCGACGTGATCAAGACTCGCCTGCAGGTCGAGGCTCGCAAAGGTCAGACCAGCTACCGTGGTTTGGTTCACTGCGCGACCACCGTCTGGAAGGAAGAAGGATTCAAAGCGTTTTTCAAGGGCGGCCCCGCGCGTATCATGCGTAGCTCCCCACAATTTGGATGCACTCTTGCTGCGTACGAGCTTCTGAAGACCGCAATACCTTTCCCTGGAAAGGCCACGGACCAGAAGTCCCTGGCCGGAGTGTCTAGGCCCATCAAAGACAGCAGCCCTCTGAGTGCGATTCGCTGCAGAAACGCTATGAAGATTCTCCTGGTATGCTACTCTCTCTTGTCGTTGTGTGAATGAGTTTATATTGACGAATAACAGGACTTGGACCACAACTTCGGTCGCGTCAAGTTTCCACAGACAAAAGAAACGTGGGGAGCCCTGTCTGGCGTGAAGAAGGATTGACCACATCACGAGCACACGCACATATACCCTCTCTTCTCTCTTTGGGGTCCTTCCTTTTCTCTGTTCGGGAGTTTCACGGTCTCTTCACAGCGGTTTCTTATACTTATCTTCGATTCATGCGTTGGTCTGGGTTTGTTTTTTGTACAGTGTAGTTGGGTTCGTTAGGGCTTGATAGATATCCTGCTTTCATGTGTTTGGCTGTTGAGTGGACTTGTGGCGGGGTAATCCATGCTTTGATATCTTGGTTTTCTTGCATTGGACGGGATGGATGTTTGCTAGCTTGGAGCGGTATAGAGGCTAGACGGCTGGTTAGATGGGAGCAAGCAAAGGGTAATTCTTTAGAGGGCCGTGAGCAAGTTGGTGAGAAGAATGGTACATACACCGTCGTGTAAAAGTAGGTGGAAATCATTGCACGAATAGAGCAGTGTGGTCTGAACCCTCAATCCGCGGCGTTGAGCCAAATATCACTCTGACCCCCAAAACGCAAACGGGCCACTTGTTGGGAGTTCCAACACCATTCCCGTAGATACTTTTGTTTCCTTCGCTTCCATCCTCCTCCTATACGTCGACGTCTTATCTCATCACAATGCAGCCTAACCGCACTGCATCCACCTCCGCCGCCCACTAGCCGCAACAAGCACCCCCGCTCCAGTGCCATCGCTGTTAAGGAGCTGCAATGGGCAAAGCGGTTCTTGCACGTGTTGGATCTCTCACCTCGGACCCGGCCTCCGGCGACGAACCAGACAGTGACAGCCCTCCTACATACTGCGAAGCTCAAGCTCAGCAGCGCGGCCCCCCGGCTGCCGCTGGGGAGCTGAGCGCCGACAAGCTCAAAGACGAGGTTACCAAGCCCCAGGGAGTGATCCGGCGCGGAATCGAGAAGCGGCTCAGGTGGAAGCCGATCCGCGAGAGCAGCACTGCAACTTACTCGTTCGAGGGTAGTTACCTGCGCCAATCCCAAGATCGTTCGAGGCTATGATTAGCCTCAAGGGAGGGGGCACGCTTAGGTTAAGAGGCCTGTATCTTTCTGAGAATGTTACCCTCCATCGGGGCTGGGTATACAAGCGGTGCGGGAGGTGCGGGAAATATGGAATGTCGTCGGATTAGGGTTTAGGGGAGTGGATACATACTGCTTAGTCTCGACCTACCCTGTGTCGTGATGAGATTGAATGATGAGTGGTAACTGCAAGGAAAAGGCTTCTTGTTGCGCTTTATGGGAAGATGGGTGCAACCCTAGAACACGGCAGCAGAAGCACCATCAAACGCGTGCGCAACTAGTTATTGACGAGATCAAATTACCCCCTCCCCCCAAACCCTACGCCGGTGCGGCCACCGCTCTGGCCTGAAGCTAAGTACATAGCAGGACCGGCCAGCTACTATGTATCAAACGCCTCAAATAAACTTAAGCGGCGAATATTCACCGGTGGCACGACACGCCCGGTTCGGGGTGTCGCTACGGCATACCACAGTCTGTACCCACTGCCACCACCGGTCCCGGGAATTCATGGGTGATACTTGGCGCCCCAACTGAGTATCTACAATACCAGCCGATGGCATGCATTAATTGGGTATCGGGGTAAGTGGTTCCCTCCTTCAACGATTCCCCGGGAACATGGGTATTCGGTGAGCCGTAGTAAAGTTTCGCTGGAAGCTGAGCACACAGCAAGTCAGGGATACCTACTTCGGGACCTTCGTCGGAAATTGCTCCTGGGCAGCCAGGAGGAATGGGGGAAGGGAGTATACAGTCCTCGCATTTCAGCACCATCACAAGCTCCCGCAATTCACCGGTCCAGTCCGCACTACGCATCTGAGCATCTCACGCCAGCTTCCGCATTCCATACTCCGACCTAACCGCGGCGCCGGCGGCGAACTCGCTGTGGGAGCCCTTCCTGGACGCCAGCAACAACGAGGCGAGGAATTACGAGCGGCTCGTACAGGAGCTGGGCACGCAGGTGGCGCGCGGGTGCGTCGAAGACCAAGTCCTGCTTAACGGTGGGGCCATGGCGGTTTGTTGTGGTGCGGACGAGACGGTTTGGACGGGTGGTTGCGGGCTCGAGGGAACTAAGAGTGTATATGACTATCCTATTAATTGATACCTAAGTATCTGGGGGCTGTTGATTGTTGCATATGGAATCACTCGGATACAACACGCGAAGGAGACCCGGTACCCATTCTGCAGAGAGCCTCTAGGCCGCATGCATTCATAATCAACCCGACGAAAGGTCTGCAGAGAACCTCGCACCTAGTTCCATTTCATTCGGTATCCCTCAAGCAATAACTTGACTGATCTTGTACTCGACCTGCACGCCCTTCTCCGAGACCAAAAACCTGCCTCCAGCCACGAACAGGTGATTCTCGAGGTGCTTGTACTTTTCGCTGCCGGTAGAGAACTTGGGGTTCGAAAAGACTTGTCCGAACCCCACCGACTTCGCATCGGGGGCACCGGTGAAGACCTTGCCGACCTCCTCGTTGACGGTGATGATCCCGTTGTAGCTGAGGTTGATGTGGTCGCCGTCGTCCGTCTTGAACAATATGCGCACGTCGAGGCGCAGGTGCTCGCCGTCGGGATCGCAGTAGATCCAATCGTTGCCCGTGATAGCAGTACTGTTCAGCGCCGGCTCGATGCCGGGCTCCGTCTTGAGGGCCGCGCTGGTGACGTTCTAGCCTCCCAGCATTAGAAGTGGTATGTACGTCGAAGTGGAGAGAGGGGGAGGGTAAACCCACCACAAAGACCTGCGAACCGCCGACGTTGAGCGTACCTGCAGCAGAGCATTAGCGAGACTACTACCGACTACCCAAGCTCCCGAGGAACGGACCGATAGGAATGCCTTGCTCGATCGAGGCCTGTCAGGAACAGTAGCAATTAGCATCACACTCCACTTCCTTCCCGATGGGAGCATACCAGGCAGGTAGCGAAAGGCTTGAGATTGGGAAATCCGGACATTTTTGTGTTTTGTTTTTGTTGTCGTTTTTATTGTTACCGATGGCGATGGAGTGGGAATGGGTAGATAAATAGCTGACGGAGTGTGGGGTAACTGGTAACAAATGCGGCTGACGGGTGAAGGTTAACTACTCCGCAAGGATGCCTGCGGGACACCTACACAGACTACATATATACATGATATGTACATAGAGCACCGCCCCCAAAAGCAAGTAGATAACGTTCAACACGATTTTCGCCTAGCATGGCCTTACGCTTTGAGGTTGCTGTTATACCTGTAGATAACATGAATGATAGTTAGTGCGGATGCCGAGTTCCCCATGCTCACTTCATCGCTTGCCCCAGTGCTAAATATAATGCCATCCACCATCACCCTGCATGCATCTTCGTATACCCAAGGCCTCCCTTTTCGCCTGTCAGCACAATTGGGACCGCGGTAGGTCGACTCAACTACATAGGTACTCTACGGGTGCCAAGTGAGGTGACTGATGCTAGTCTTTCCTTACCAAGGACCGGCGGAGTCAGACAGTTGGAGTTTCCTGGATAACCTATCCGTATATCAAGGGGGCGAAACCGAGGTATGTGCCGCTGCGAGTATGATCTCAACCCAACGGCGGTCTTCAGTTGAAGCTCTAGTACGAAAAATTACTCAAGGGCAGTAAGGTTCGGGCTGCAGCTCCACCTGCCAATCCGGGGGCATTCATCGACGACGAGGGAGTGTGTGAAGGCCCTACAGGGCAACATCTGGCGGACGTGTATCACGATAACCTCCGCTGGGTCGGTATCTTCCAACGCTCCAGCTTGAGGGTGTCTATTCATCTCAGCTTTCCTTTCGCCACTTGCCTCCGCGCAGCAGATTTGCGTCCAGGCGTAAGGGCGTAAGCCACACGCAGCTCTCGCACGTGCAATACAAAGCCATCACCAGCGGCAGAATCTCCAGGACGAGCCTGGGTAATCGAATCAGTCAATATCTCTAACGGGGTTCTTCGCCTTGATTGGCTGCTCACCGGCACGTTGAGCAGTGTTGCGCCGATACAGCCAGTGACCTCCCACAATACCACCCAACATCCAACGCATCGTCGTGGTTGTGGCCAGAAGCTTTTTCAAGTGCGGAGGAACTGGAAGGGAGAAATCTCCGATGAAGGAGACAGTCAAGTGGTACTTCTGCCGGCGGTAGTCTAGCGAAGAGGTGGCGGCCATAGTTGAGGTGAGCCGGGTGAGAAGAAGTCTATCAATCAGGCGGAAGGGTGGGAAGTTGTAAATCTCCTAGTGGAAGGAGATATGAAGACCGCGTCTCAAGCACTTTGGCCACCACCCGGCCCGTCCTCACTTTTTTCAGACACCTATATTAGTGGGTGCTACCTACAACAGAACACAGGCCTAAATTGATCGTTTCGTAGCGACCGTCTCTTGATTAAGGCCACTAGGCTAACAAATATCATAAGGGATCACTCGCTTGCCCTCAAATTGCAGAGAATAAGTCTGTGAAGCGCTCTCAGGACTTGCGGGAAGCGGAGTCTACAGTAGCGGAGACCCAGTGGCAGAGTAGGGAGCGGTGGGCGTAAGCCCAGGTATCTGAACACCTGGCCGAAGAGAGGTGCAGTCCCGCTGTACTGGACTTCCCAGAAATCACGATTATGGGGGGAGGATAGTTCCTAGGGAAGCCGAAGGGAGGGATAGCGGATTGAGTCCAAGATAGTGAGAAGAAATATGGGAAGATCGAATGAGTCTTGGGACAGTGAGTGTCGACTGCTGCTCAAATGCCCAGATAGTCAGTCTTCTGACCAAATGACCGACCTGCTTACAAACAAACATACCAATCTGTCAATAGGCTAGGAGATGTCCTAGCTTCCATTGTCGTACAGTGAAGACGTCACCGGGGAGAGTGCTGTGCATACAAAGCCCCAAACTCTCCCATCCGTCCACAGCACCGGACAGTCCTGCTACATTCCATCTCATCCCACATAGTCTCATTCCTTCGTCTTTTGTCGTTACTATCTCAAAGTCCAACCTCAATCTCACTCAGCCATGCCGCTGCTTGCTCTCCCCGCAGAGCTACTCCTTGAGATCATCGGCTTCGTCACCGGATGGGCCGACTTGGGAAACCTCCGTCTGACAAACCGCCAGCTCGCCGCTTTCGGCGAGCCGTTCCTCTACCAAGCCTTCGTCGTCAAATGCGGCTGTGTCTTCACCCGCGCCATCGAGTTCGGCGAGATGATCGACGCCAACCCTGCCCGGGCCAGCAGGACGAAGGCGTTTACCTACGGCTGGATCATGCCGCACACCCGTCGAGCCCTGCGGTTCCTCTTGCGGCTGCCAGCCCTGCAGCATCTGACGTTCAACTGGACCAGCCACTGTAGCGCCACTGGCCTGAACATTCTGCAGTCCGAGGTCCCGCTCGGCAAGCCGCTGTTCGGGATCAACTACCTGCTTCCCGAGGAGTGGCCCGAGCTTCCGACGGTGCGTAGAATGACGATTCGCGGCGGTGTGTTCTGCTTTAACGGCCCGGCGGCGGTGATTTTCTCGGCGCCGAACGTCGAGTTCCTGCACTTCTCGCACAGCTCGTCCCTGGTCCCCAGTCCGTTCTACGAGGCCGGCTTCGCGCGGCCGCTGCTGGCACTCACGACGCTGCGCATCACGGACTACCACATCACCGACTTCTGGCTCGAACGTCTCTTCCGGAACGCCCCGAACCTCAAGAGGCTCATCTACGAATCCGAAGCCAAGTTCCTGCACTCCCGGGGCTTCGCGAAGATGCTCGGGATGCTGGCCGGCAGTCTGGAGGAGCTCTACATCCGCAGGCCCGCCAGGTTCGAGGGAGAGATCGTGCTCGAGGGGTTGAGGGACTTTAAGAAGCTGAGACTGCTCGTCGCCCCAATCGAGTTGCTCAACGATTTAGTCCACGGCACCAGTCTGGTGAAGCCATTCCCCCCGCACCTGGAGCGAATCCACATCCTTGAACCGTTTCCGTAGAGGGGTGCAGAAAGTGGGCGTCGAGTGAGCTCCGGTAGCGTGGGATATGGTTCTTTTTCTTTTCTTTTTTTTTCTTTTCAATACATGCAGTTTGGTTCGATTGTATGTAATGGGGTTGGCTGGAGACTTACATGTGTACATCGATGATTTTGAATATTGATGGGATTGGCGGGAATGACGAGGAACATTTTTCTTGCAGTAGAACGCACCACTAGTAGAATCCTCACCCTTGCAACCATCTACACGTCGTCCGCCATTTAAATTATGTATAGAGTACCTATGTACGATACCCGCCTCCACGGCACCATCACCCTTCAACGCCCGTCCACGAGGAGGGCGTCGGGCGCGGTAGTTCCTCCTCCATCTCGACCTTCCCACCGAACGCTTCCACAACTCCAGCTAGCACCTCCGCCGCGGCGATCTCGAGTCTGACCCGCTCACCGGCAGCCCTGCCGTCCCCAAAGAACGCGTCTTCGCCCCTGACGCCGCCGATGTTGACCACGGCGAGGCCCTTTCCGGCCTTCTCGGCGTCTCTGACGAGCCTCCACGCGGAGTAGGTGGCGAGACTAGTCCCGACGACCAGCAGCGCGTCGGCCTCCCGCACCAGCAACTCCGCGCGCGTCTTGACCAGCGGGTCGACGCTCTCGCCAAAGAAGGTGACGCACGGCTTCACGACGGCGACGACGCCGTCAGCGCCTGCAGCCATCACGGCGCCGTCCCGGTCAACCCTAACGGCGCGTCCGGCGTCCCTCTCCAGACACACGGGGCAGGCGGGGTATCTGAACCGTGCGTAGTCCGCGCCGGGGAGGTCGACGTCGCCGTCCGCATTCATGCGCAACTTCCCGCCGTCGGCGTCGCGCAGCAGTTCCGCCCACAGCGGATTCAGGTCTTCCAGCCGCCGCTGCCATGCGTCCCGGGACATGGCCGTGCGGCAGTGCAGGCAAGCGACGGAGCGGAGGAACCCGTGCAGCTCGAGCACGTCCGGGCCGACGCCGTGGAGGGAGTCCACGTTCTGCGTTACAACGCCGGAGAGCGCGCCGAGGACGCGCAGGCGGGCGACGGCGTGGTGGGCGGCGTTGGGACGCGCGCGCGACGTCGACGGCCAGCCGATGAAACTGCGCGCCCAGTACCGCTGCCGCGACAGGTGCTGCCCGCAGAACTCGTGGAAGAAGATCGGCCGGTACTGCCGGTTGAGTCGGTACGTCCCCGATGCTCCCCGGTAGTCCCGTAGGCCGCTCGCGACGGAGATTCCGGCGCCCGTGATCAGCGCTATTTTCTGGTGCCGTGGGTGCGCGAGGAAGGAGCTCAATGCCGACACTGCGGTGGGGAGAGAGGTCGCGCAGGGTGGGTGGATCGTCGGCGGGGGAAACGGCGCTGTGTACGGGATTCGTGG
>Ga0307512_10004269_pt1 | contig 15775 bp, 17 predicted proteins | sample 14_EM_MG_FD_200267 | JGI IMG/M metagenome (GOLD analysis project Ga0307512, IMG submission 200267) | Populus trichocarpa ectomycorrhiza microbial communities from riparian zone in the Pacific Northwest, United States - 14_EM | ecosystem: Host-associated > Plants > Roots > Unclassified | place... | reverse complement strand
ACGAGGGGAAATGTCAGAATAATGGGCGTCCGGAGATGACGGACCGGAGGTGGCGTCCGGACATGGCAGACCGGAGGTGGCGTCCGGACATGACGGACCGGAGGTGGCGTCCGGACATGGCAGACCGGAGGTGGCGTCCGGACATGACGGACCGGAGGTGGCGTCCGGACATGACGGACCGGGGGTGGCGTCCTGACACGACTGAGTCCCCGAGCACCGGCTCGGGGGGGCAGTCTTCCGTCCTTTGTCCCGACGGCCTTCCTACATATAGAGAGATCTTGCACCCGCATAATACTGTAATACAATCAGTTCACAATCTTCACCTTTTATCGATCCATATATTCCAACATTGCGGTTGGCCAGGAATCGCGGGAGGGGCCCGTGGGAGATTGGCTGACCTGCCGCTTCCTTGGCCCACGAGTCCGCCTTCTCTTTGCCCGCGATTTCTTTGTGTGCCGGACACCACCGGATCTCTATGGTGATGGTTAGCCTAGCCCGCCGCAGCGCCGCGATGTGCCTTCAAGCCTGGTGGGGTAGTGGTCATCACCGTGGGCATTCGGTGACCCCACACGTTCTGAGGTGACGGCTGGCCGAATATCCGAGTGAGAACCGGCTCCGAGGAAAGTGTTTGCTTGGAGTACACCTTGCTTACTATTTAGATTTGGCGCTTGTACCTTAGGGTTTGTAGAGGACACGATTACGTAAGGCACAAACTGTCACGTGCGAGAAGAGCATCTTTGGTATTTGGGTTTCTTCAGTTCTACACTCATCGAAGTCTACAACACAGTCGTGAGTAACTCAAACGACCAGTACCTGTGCACCTTCTGTATTCTCATCTAATATGACATTCAGACGGATCAAACTCCTATCATTTTATTTCCATCTCCAAAGCAAATCGGTAATATTTCAACAATGTTCCGTCCGTTCACCTGATGAGTCCCTATTGCTATTTCATCATAGAGGAAGTATTCTGCGCAAGACAGTGTGCATGTCAAGTATATTCGTGGATACATTGGTCGGAATGTGTTGCATAATTTTTGAACGAGAGTCGAACACGAAGCACGATATTGAGAGGCATCCCCATTTCGAGTAACAATTGGCGATGTTTACGAACAAACTGCGGTGCTCCACCGACCGTCTTCACCAGAGAGGAGTGAGGTTTACAACACTTGCCAATCCGGTTAGAAGGAATTCTGGAATGAACCCAACTGATTCACCTGCCAAGCAGCATCCCCTCGCCTACGAAGTCCCCATCCGGTCGCTAGTATGAGTTTTCACCATGATCTACACAATAGGAGTGCACGAACCACAGTGTCGATGAACAGCTTATCAACCTCAGCATCGCCACTATCTTCGTCTATTACCGAAACCTCCAACAAACATCGACAAACAGACAACTATGAGAATTCTCCGACTGTAGAACCTCACCCCTTCAGCTTCAACAACAATTCCACTCCGGTATTATGTCAATGTGGTTGTGGCCAATTGTCATTTACGAAGTGTAAAGCTTACACAAACAACAAATGCCCAAGGTGGCCGAAACCCACTCCTAAAACTAAACCAATCCCAGAAGCCAAGATGAAGGTGGAAAGCCCAATTCCTAATACGGCCCCCACCGCTTGACGTACGACCTCTTGGATGCTGTGTTGTTGGTCAACCCAGCCTGGCTGCCTCCGACCCATCTTCGTCTGCCAGCCTTGTTCTCATCTCCCGCCTGCGGCGCAACCTGTAGCTTGCTCGCGTCTGCCTGCCACCTACGGGTGGGTAACGGCAACCTCTTCGGATCGGCCCATCTGGGATGTGCACCAAGGTTGCACCTGCGAACGCTTCCCTCCGGGCCATCGCCAGCAATGCATCCATTGGGACAGAGTCCGGCCAGATAGAATTTGCAAATATCCGGCTCTCTGACATGTCTTCGCGAACACCTTGGTCCAAGCTCACAAAACCCATTATCGAACCTTGGACACCGCGGGATTTTTGATAGAGGGTCAACGTGTCTATACAGACAGTCGCTGCCGTTGCCGCAGGTCCCTTTGCGGGAGAACCTGTTACACTCTGGCATCTTACGGAGATTGAACTCGTGTAGGAACTTGCAATTGTCACCCTTCATGCATAGTCCGTTGATCCAATGTTTGCACACAGGGATGCCGTACGACCTAGACGTAAATATCGGTCGGATGAAGTGTTTCGCGCGACATGTACTGCCACGTGGACAGTGGCCTTGCAAATACATCGGACATGTCGGGCGCCGTGGGTCGAGGCCAATTCCGTACTCGCTCCGGAGGAAATTGTTGATTTCGAAACGGTTCACCGAAATTCCACAAGAGGTAGTGTTAAGGATGATATCGGCAAACGAACTACGACCAGTGGAGTCCTCACGAGTTGGATACCCAGTCGCCAGCGTGTCAATAGGAGTGAAGCTGCCAGCTGGGAAAGCGATGCCATATGTCGAGTAGCTTTGATATTGGCTGGCGCAGGGAAGCAGATGTGGGGTAATGTCGTGGCTCGGATGTGGCGTGTAGCGGCTACCTGGGTATGGTGAGACGGGAATACCAGGATACTGTAAGGTATAAGTAACCGGGTGTGGGGCAGCGAAGCTAACTGAAAGTGATCAGGAGAAAGGACTTGCTTTAGGGCCATTGTTTCCGCGAAACTCTTGCGGCTCGTGCGGTCTTAACAGCAACGTGGAGAAGTCGTCTGACGCTGCAAACGCTTCGGGGCGCAATTGCCGATTGCCGACGGGCCTCGCATTTGGTACGGAGAAGCAACCTGAAATGTTGGCGGCAAAATTTTCAAGAAAGTGAAACCGGCCTGTCGGGGGATATTCACAAGGGTAAGGGTCGGGATGCGCGGCAACCGTGAAGAAGAGATGTTCGAAATTGTGCGCCATGGTGCTGGTAGCGGTGATTTGTCGACTAACAGGCACCGTGAGCACACGGGGATTTCGAATTCGCGGCTGTAGTGTATACTCGAAAATGGGGTCTCTGAACGGCTGCCGGGAATGACGAGCGGGTTGAGCAGAGATAGGCAAATCGGAGTAGTGGCCGCGAAGAGCAAATGACGAGAAGTGGCGCTGGTCGGGGGATGGCCTCCCCTAGGTCTCGAATGAATTAAGGGTGGGTAGGTTGGGGATTTTCGTGGAAGGTGGTACAAGAGAAGAAATAGTGAGAGGCCGATCAATCTGCACTCCCGAGGCACCCCAGTTGTGTAACCACGAATGTTTGGGTACCGATACCTATTATTACTGACGAAATTATTTTGAGGCGGGAGTTGGTGGCGATCCGTGCGTATGATCAGGACCGAGGCCCACGGACTGCGGCCAATAATGCCGAGGCCGGCGGAAAGATAAAATAGTTGAGCGAAAGTTGCAAGCTATCTCTGATTGCTTATATGGAGTGCAATACAGACAAGCCGATCGAGAGAGGAGAAAGGACGTCAACGGTTATCCGACTCCCAACATTACCCCCCATTAGAAGGCTTGGAACCGTATTCACTCCTTTAATTCCGAATAATATTTATTTAAAAAGGTTCACTAATTCTTTTCAACTCTCCAGAAGCCTTTTCAATTTCTGTTCGCCTACTATTCGGGACTCGTCGGTACCATTTAAGTTAGATTACACTGCACACCCTCCAATACTTCGTTACTTACAGAGTGTGGGCCTCAACCCCGATTTCCTACCCGCACAGGACTCTCATATATTCCCCCCTTGGCACAATAAATCTCTATTTTCAGACTCATTGTCGACTATAATGAGCCTGGATGAGCGCCATTAATAACCTCGATTCCTGCAACGCGGGTTGCACGCACGACTGTCATCCACCTTTCCTATTTCAATCCACGCCACCGAACCTACACGTCACGATGGACATACACATCCATTGTATTCCGGATTCGTCACACAGTTGTGCGAGAGAAGTCTGAAGCCCTCGACGCACAGTTGCTGCAAGAGGAGGAGGCGGAAGCCAAGGCCGACGAGGAGAAGGACCGCCTGGTACTCCCTATGTTTACCGTTAGGTCACGACTCAATAGCGGTAAGGCAAGGAACTTGGGGGTATGAAAGACGGGTCAGAAATGGGTGGCCATCAAAATCATATCACCTACATTAAGGTGTGAACGACGCGGAGTTAGCAGCCGTTGCGAGCGCACTGGAATCGGCTTCCCGACAACCAACAACTATGGAACGGTCCACAATCTTCACAAATACCCGAGCTGCCATCAGATGGATGGATCCGATGACCCTGGCCCCGGCCAGCATTATGCACTGCGGACGAGGAAGCGCTTGTACACGCAGCGGAGGGCCCGGCCTGGCGTGACTATTAAATTCCGCGGTGTTCCGAAAACAAGTGGATCGACGAAAACGAAATGGCCGACGGATGAGCAATCACCCCGACGAAGGAGCCTGCTGCCTGCTGGGTGGAATGGTTGAACTACCAGGACCGGGAGGGGGTACGCGCGATGACTCCAACAAGTTCTCTCGCGGATTCAAAGCTGGATCCCGCGGGGGAACAGTGCGTTGTGGGCAGTAGCTGAACGGCGAAATATAGAACGCCGAAAAGCCGATGTCCGCACGCAACGGTAGATGGGGGTAGCAAGAGGCTCGCCTCGCGGTTCTACCGGGTGGAGGCGGGACACTGGCTCACTGGTTAGCACCACCACAGGACGAAAAACCGGCACTACCCGCAGTGATGCCAGTTGCCGGGTACCGGACCCAGACTCGGGAGCACCACTTCAAGGCCTGCCTTTGTAAATGGCCCAACCAAAAATCATATGGCTAAAAATCCGGAAGGGGGCTAGGAAGTGGAAGATCCGGTGGAAGTTCCGATACATTCTGGCCGGGGCTCTCAACTCTTTGGCCGGCTCCCGGGCTGCTCGCGGGCTGAATGGACTGTCTAGTCTGGGTGGCTATTTCTAATGATTTAGTCAGGCTGGGATGGGCCCGTGGTCGGACAGCGGGCGCCCACGGGCAAAGGTTAGTACTAGTGGTAAAAAAAACTATTTTCATACATGGCAGGTCCACCAGCTCTTCTCCAATTAACAATTTTGTTTAGATGATGCTGTTCGCGTTATCTTCCGAGTGTTCTTTCGCCTATGTTCGGTTCCCCGTCGGTAGAGTTGGTGACCGAAACCTTCCAGTAATATGTACGTTGCGAGCAGCCCAAACCCAAAACCCACCCACAACCTAAGAAATTCGGACCTACTTTCCCTTACAACTCCATTATTTCTTCTCCGGTTAAAAGAATTTTTTGAATAATCTCGATAGGCTTATTTTTCTAGTGCTCTTCTATCTATAAGGTTCCTGCGGTGGCGCTTGACGATATTATTTTCGTATAGTATAACTGGCTATTGCCCGCGATTAGCCACTAACTGGTCTAGGTACACGCAGTCACGCCGCTGAGCCCGTCACGTCGAATTGCGCCATTCAAATGCGCGGCCCGGACTGGACTGTCGCAACTGCCCGCTGTATGCTCCACGAACTACCAGACTATGAATCCACCTATGGATCAAGTAATCCACACCCACCTGGCCCCGCCTCAAGTCCCGGAAAAGTCCATATATCATCAACGGCCAGCTCCACCGACCGCCACCACCTTTACCTCTGCCCTCCGCAATTACTGACATGCCTTTCAAAGCCGTAGGTCCATTCCGAGGTTGTCCCCTCTTTCACTCCTCTCCAGTCTGTGCTACTTGAGGAACCGGTAATCCTCGACGCTTAGCTACGGCAGGAGGAGGAAATGGAGGCGAAAGCAGAGGCAGAGAGGATCAGACCCCGACTGACTATGTTCACGGATGGGTCACAGCTCGACGGGGGGCAGTCGGGTACTCGGTGGTGTGGAAGAAGGGCCTAACCTGGGCGGGCGCCAAGGTGCACATGGGCAGCAACCAGGAAGCCTATGATGCAGAGTGCGCCGCTCTCGCCTACGCTTTGGAGATAGAAACTCAAAGGAACACAACTCCGGAACGAGTCAGAATCTTTTCGGATGCACAGGCAGCCATCAGACGGATGGCATCAGACGAGCCCGGGCCAGGGCAGAACTGCGCAATCGAGGCTCGAAGGCACATCGCGGCTCTGCGGCGGGCTGGAGCAGGTATCACTAAAGAGATCCGGTGGTGTCCTGCGCACAAAGGAATCGCGGGCAACGAGAAGGCAGACGAGTGGGCCAAGTAAGCGGCAGGGCGACTAGACTCCCACGGGCTGCTCCCGCGATCCCTGGCAACCCTCAAGAGGGAAATGTCGGAGAAGAAGTGGGTGGAGGCTAGGCGATGGGCAGGAGGCCGCACCTCCAAGACGAAGTACCGCATGCCAGAGAGACAAAAGCCCGATGGCGCCGTGGCCGGCAGCACCAAGAGAATTGCCTCGAGGTACTTCCAGCTGAAGACAGGACACGCCCGCACTGGACAGTACCTGCACTGGGCCAAAGTTCGGCCCCATGCCCAGTGCTGGTGGTGCAAGTGCCCCTCGCACGCGAGAGACCACCTGTTTAAGGTGTGTCCGGAATGGAAAATGCAGCAGAAGGTTCTGTGGGCGGAGGTGCTGAAGGAGACCAAGAGGTGGAAATGCAGGTGGACTGTTCGTGACCTGCTAGCCGATAGGAGATGCGGGCGGGCAGTGCTGGACTTCCTCTCCTCCACGGATGTGGGAAGGCTGGCGCCGCCGCTGGCAGAAAAAGGCGACGCCGGAAGTGAGGTGTCTGAGTGGGAGCTCCGGGGGCATCAGGAGCGGCAAGAGGAGCGGGAGGAAAAGGCGGAGGCGCTGGGTGCCGAGGACGAGATGGGCGCCGGAGAGGGACTCCCACTGTTCCTCCCCACACCCTATTTCATGGCATCGGCAGGCGAGGACTAGGGGGACGGGTCGCACATTTCCTTCGTTCTTTCCTTCGTTAATTTCCTAGGGCGCGTCTTCTCTCTCTTGGGACAGGCCTGGGCGGAGGGCAAAAAGGGGAGCTTGCAACGAGCCGCCACTGCGCGGACTGCGGACAGGAAAAACTGGGCAAAATGTACGCCGCCATGATCTATATAGGTCGAATGCGAGTACGATTAAACAAAAAAAAAAATCTACCATTTGTACCGCAAGAAAGTGTGAGATTGCAACTGGGCCTACTGACAGACGTTCCATTTCTTACTAGCTAAAACAACAAGAACTTTCTACCGTAGCTAACCTGACCACTTCGTTTTTCCCCACCACAGCACACTTGGTACGTGTTCTGCTTCCTGACCCACTTTACCCCTTGAAATGAACAACTGCCTGGTGTAACACGATCACTTATTGGGACCACCATCCATAGGGTCTTCGCCGGTACCTGATTTGCGCTTCTCACGCTGGTGTTCGTGTTCTTTGGAGATTTTCTGGCTGCGGATAGCGTGCCATTCGATACCCGCCTGTACAGCAAGGACGCAACCTAAAGTGTCGCTGAGTTGCGAAAGGGCTTTGCGGAGATCGTAGTCTCGGATTGCGGTGTTCTGGTCTGCCGGCTGCAGCTGACAGGAGATGCTGCGGATCTCATCGAGGAGATATTGACGTCGGGAAATGAGCTCCTCCAGCTGCGGCTGCTGGGGAGGTTCGGGTGCGTCGGTCATTTTGGGGAGATTGGTACGGATGGGTGATGGGCGGTGGGGTGAGCAGGAGGGGAGGTGGCTTTATAGATGCTGGAGAACGCGAACGTGGAAGCAGCTTGGGCAATAGTTGTGCAAGTTGGGCTGTTGGCAGATCTGCTGGAATGAACCACTTCACAGCCGGTACATACGGTGCCAAAAAATGGGGTGAAATTGATTCCTTGTCTACGCCGAAGTACAATCCAATTTTGTGAAGCGCTAAATTTGAACAGAAAGCCTGTTTGATGTTGGATTCATACACATTAAGTGCATAATGGAATTATTATTCAACTCGAATGCCATTTCTTCCTATCATGGAATTCAAATGAAGTCCGTGTTGATGAGGTGTTCAACAGGAATTTTTCGGGAAAGGTAGCCATGAGAATCCCTAACCAACACCTGATCAACTTGAAATTCATGATGAGATTATCTTTGTGTCATACAGTAATTTAGAAGAAGGTGGATTTCTAGCAAGAAGGATTTCATGTAATTTGGGATCGCCACCGGATTACCACATCATAAATAGAAGTGGATTCCACGATTTTCACTATCAATAATGTGTTGACTACGCGTCGTGTGCAACGCATATTACCAACCAGTTGGTATTAAGTGTTCTCACCTGTTTGATACCTTGTTGATCTTTGATACCTTGTTGATCTGCTTGGAACCTATTCCTTGTGGCACATTTGCCGCGTCGCTGCTTGGAGGCTCGCCTATCACAACCAGACTCGGGAGCACCTCCTCAAGGTGTGTCCGGAGTGGAAGGCCCAGCAGAAGATCCTGTGGGCGGAGGTGCGGAAGGAGACTAGGAGGGGGAAGGACAGGTGGAAGATCCGAGTCCTGGCGGATGGGAGGTGCAGCCGGGTAGTGCTAGACTTCCTTGCCACCACGGACGTGGGGAGGCGGATGCCGGCTGAGGGGGAGGACGCAGTGAGCGAGGTCTCGGAGGCGGAGCTGCGGGAGTGGGTGGGGGTTGTAGAGGAGGCAGAAGAGGACTAAAAGTTTAAGAAGATTAGGGTTGTGGGAAAGGTGGAACCCGAAAGTCATGTGATTTTACCTCACGCATGAATTCCCATCACTAGTGTGGTGAGGTCAATTGAGGCGGTCGAACCGTACAATCTTCACTTCGTATCCTGCGACGAAGGAGCATCGGGTTGGTGGTGGAACGATCATGCCACGTCTTTCCTGTGATAAAGGAAATGTTTCACAAGTTTCCTGACTCGCTGCTTTGTTTCCTTCGTTTCCTTGCGTTCTGTCTACCACTTCATTGCCCGAATACCATATCTTAATCTGCTCGGTGTTTGATGCTGCAGCTGTTTGGGTTCAATGCTGTGTCTCTACCTCTGTTCTTCAAATTCTTATTCAAGTTGATGCAAAGGGCGATCAACTGCAGAGTTAGAACAAATCCGTATTCCTTGGCTGTTTGTTAGGTGTTGGCTAAAGGTTCACGCCAATAGGTGTTGACGCAGAAAACATGCCGTACTGACACGGAGTTAGGCCAAATACGACATTAACACCGTGTCAATTTTTCCCCATTTTTTTGCTATAGCAGCTACTTATATATGACATAATCTTTTCCTCTAGAAAATTTCAAGTTATGCTGCATGGTTCCAGTACAGATACTACAGCTCTGCTGTTACTGTCTCGTCGCCCCGCTTCGACCGGCCCCCGCCGCCCCCCGTAACTATATCAACTCTGGACTACTACTCCATCAAGTATAGTTTGATTCCGTGTTCTAATGAACCCAGAATATATTAATTGCAAGTTTCTTGTGAAAATCGGATCAGGCTGAATCCAGTGTTTGGCTTCGGAAGGTATTGCAGGGGTGTTTTGGGGGTGTTTGAAAAACTAGGATTCATAATGAATCCAAGTTATTGGACTCCAGTATCAACACTAGCTTTGTTTAAAGTAGGATTGACTTGGTTTTTTTCTCCTGATCAAGTCAGATATTTTATTACAATAGAACCACCACGGTGCTATGTTCGGTCCAGTAGTGGTGCAGTGGCAGTTTCGCCCCATTTTTTGGTACTGTAATGAACACCACAGAAATGGTAGCTGCGATACTTTGTGAATGCACGACACAAACACCACACCGACACACAAGCGTTATCACCCAAACCGTGAGTTGATTCGTACACTTCAAACGCTTTTTTCTTCTGCCTTGTAACCTCCAGCGGATTCATCTTTTTCTCCACCTCCGGGCGTTGGCGGTGGAACCGTTGGCGGCGCTCGATCTCACCGTACTCTGCGCCGCGGTCACTTTCCGCTCCCTTCCGGGACCGGCTCTTCACTTCTGGCTGCTCCGTATTGAACCTCGGGTGTTACTGGAAGCCGTCGGAATGCTGTAATCTTCCGGGTCCCGCCGCGCGTCGTCAAGTCACCGCTTGTGATCGCGTCTGTTTTTCTCACAAAATATTACACCGAAGTCCATATGTAAGCTCGCAGACAAGTGATACTTGCCGAACGTACAAGCACATGGCGGTAAAAATGCTCTCTGTCCCGCTCGTCGTGTTGGTTTTACGCCGAGTGGCTCGTAAATTCGGCCATTGTCACGAGCGCTGACTCGAAGTATTCCCTGCGAGGGCAAGCGCGTACTATCGCCTACCCTACGGCTCCCGGGAAGAGGTGGGGATCCTTGACTGCGGTTTCTGCGCGACTGGGGCGTGGTAGTCCCTTAGGTAGTGAGCGTGTGGATTCAGCGTAACCGTGAGTTTCCGGACGGCCTCTGCCGAGCGGGCGTAGCCTGGAGCGGTGCGTTCTCGGCGGTACCAATATGGGACTGACAGGTGTGGTTGGCATTGCTAGCTCGGCTGACGGCGCCCAATTCGGTCGTCTCCGGTACTGTGGCTCCAGTGTGGCGAGGGGAGAGCGCAGCGCTTTGCGCGTGCGATATATCGCCTGGTCGGAGAGTCTGTGGACGGAGGTGTGCGCCATGACCAGTGGACTCAGCGGAGAGAGTGTGATTGCTAGCGTTGGCGGGAACGCGAGTGTGTAGCGTTGGGTATCACGGCTGGCAGGGTGCGGCTCCACGGGAAAAGCGTCTTGTACTTTTTCTAGAGATGGAAGCTGGGGGTATGTGACGGAGGGGTTGTGGTTGGTTTTGGGGCGCGTTTGTTTGGACTCGTGGGGGGCGAGAAGATACATGTTGACATCAAATGGTGTGGGATTTTTTTCCAATTCTCGGTCTTTTCTCTTTACAATCTTGTTACGCTTGGGACATGGCTGCAAGAGCTATGGATCTCATGCTGTTCAAGTGTTACAATTACTCAGCTTTTTTTTTGCACATTTTCTAGTTTGGTGAGTCCTTCACAAATCGTCACTCGGTTAACATCAGCCCTCGAGCCCCACCGATTCCCCACCGGTTGAGTGAGGGCTTTAGCTTGTTTATGCTACGAAACGAAGAACTTCGTTTTTTCCCCCTCGCTTTTGACCCGTTTGTAACAACCATCACTCCTCACTCCTTCCTCTCCTCTCCACCACTTACTTCACTATCAAAGATCGACTTTTCCCCTCTCTTCCTCGCCTTCATATCCTTTTTACCTTCCAATCTCTTCTCTTCCCGGTAGATTTCGTCCATCAAATTACTATCCATCTTTCCCTGTGTCCACCCTCGAAAATTCTACGAGTTCGATCAGCAACTACTACAAAAATGTACGGCAACCAGTATGCTGATCTTCCGGAAAAGAGGAAAGAGTCGCCATTCCTCCCAGCGATGAAGCCCAGCAACTTCACTGTATCGGAGTACGCACGTAACCAACCGGGCCACTGCTTCATGCCTGGCAGCGAGGAACGCATGCGCAACAAGCTCGACACCAACCTCGTGGATGCGGGTGCCTACAGGCCCAGAAATCTCCCGGACGGATTCGAGCTTCCGAAGCCGGGCGAGCCGAAGAAGTACCTCCCTAACCCTATGGACTACACGGTACCGCCGGGAACCAAATTCGACTGTCGGGGTATGCCCGTCCTGAGATCCGCTGCCGAGGTTGCGTTCCGCGATCGCCTCCGTGGTTTCACCGACGTCCCTTCAGACGGCTCTCCTCCGACATTCTTCGGCGGCGATGCCACTGCCGTCCCATCGCCGATGTCTCTGACACCCGACTACGATCGTCCCCATGCTATCCGCCGCGCCCCATTGGCGATGCTCGAGCACCCGTGTGTTCCGCTCGAACACAAGCCCCAGACCGTCGTGTATACTACCGCCATCGACGAGGACCCGACCAAGCATGGAAAGCGGTATTGGGCTAAGCAACAACTCAAGAAGATGGTCGGAAAGTCTTCCAAGCCTTCCAAGTACGGACCGACCAATCCTCCTGCCAACCTCGCCGACCACATCTGTCCCACAAACTCCCCGTACTGCCACATCGTCGAGGGAAGCGAAGTCTACTGGACTCCCGAGGCCAGACGCGAGTTCGAGATGCGTACCGGCCGCACCGTGTAAGTTTCTTCCAATTCCCCTGGCGGTGGTTCGCTCGAACCACGTGGCTGACAGTATGGCCTATCCAGCCTCGATATCCCGAGTGCATTGAGGAGGTCACGTGCTCGCACGCATGATCTCATCGTTGACGCAAAGGATAAGGGCCGGAAGGCCAAATATGCAGTTACCAAACGATGGTGGTCGACGGTGGGTACCGTCAGACGGTCGATGCAGAAGAAGAAGATCAAGGCGAAGCAGCAGTACAAGGAAACGCCGCCAAAGGTGCTCATCCAGAGGCTACCGGTGGGCATCCGCGTGGGCGCGAAGGCGTGGAAGACGGAGTGGAAGAACGGTGCAAAGGAGCGGGAGTATCTCAGCCACGCTCGCACCGCAAAGCACCTGCTTCGTCGTCTGCGCTTCCTGGAAAGTCCGGCGAGATTCGCGTGGGAAGTCTTCCGGGAGAGGATGATGCGCCCGAAGATCCAGAAGCATGGGGACAACAAATTCACCAGGTGCAATCAGAAAATGCCAAAGAAATGGAGAAGACGCGGCCGAAAGGCTACTATGGAAAGGCTGTGGCTGGACTGATTCCCTGGTAATAGTCCTCCACAACAAACAGCATACACCAACACCCATGGGATCGGAGGGCCGTTGGGAAAAAAAATTCACTTCTGGTTTGATCTTTTGGTTGTGATTTGGCCCATTGTGTGTTTTCTGGCAGTTTGGGGGGAGCAACAGAACGGGGTGTTTTTTTTACTAAGGTACATTGGAAGCATCTGGCATTGGGGGATCTTGGGTATTACTTTGGTGATGATCTTCCTGTATCTAAGCGGTGCATTGAGAGCTTTGTTCCTTTTCCTGGTTTTCGTCTTTTCTCTTGGATAACCTGTGGGTATGTAATCGAGGTTCGCAAGACATTGCGTATATCTCATTCTGCTGGCTAGAAGCTTGGGTGGCGTGCGCAGAGTCTCAGGAATTTTTCTCAGGAATGATCCCCTTATGGTTGAAGCCGGGCAAGTGACCTTATGGGCATGACAGCGGCTGAGTGTGGCGGCGCTGGGCATGTGTGCCACATCCAAGCGTTCCGATACCAGATACCCCAAGCCTCCCGCCATAGGAGCCCATGATGTAATCATCAGCATCTCTCATCCTCACCGTAGGTGAAGCCCCTCTTGTCGCTGCTTTTTGTGCCTGTATTCCAGCTGTTTCCAGCACATACGCAACGTCGAACATTCCCTCATGTGATCCTTCGCAACCCCTCGAGCCCGATCTAGAACTGATGTCTTTCTAGTAGGTTCTCTATCTTTACCACAGCTCCGGAAAAAGGAAACTTTGGTTTCGGTTTGAGCTAAAGCGATTCCTTGAACGGATGAAGCTCAGCGTCGGAAAGTCACGGCAGCGGTTGCTGATCATGCGTTCCAACCGCATCTTTCGCCGAAGATGCGTCGCCTCGCCGTCCGAAAACTCGACGATGCGCGCGATTACCACCGCGCTCGATGACGCGTTGGCCGCCAACAATACGAAGACGGGAGGAGGAATGCGAATGCCATTGTGCTACCCATTGATCTCGGGAAACCCCTATCAGGACCGATTTGCCGATTGATCCGAATAGACAAGGACAGTTTCCGCACATGCACCCGGGCCATTTCAGTCTCCTGAGGGTGGGGCGTCGCGAACTTAAAGCCCTTTGTCTTCTATGGGCAAACAATGAAATGAACCACCCACGTGCGGCAAGTCGCATCGTTTGTTCTCCCCTCACGGCACAGAATCACACCGTCAGGAAGGTATAAGTCTTTTCCCGTTCTCGTCTGGGTACGCTGCATATACTGGTTCGGAGGATCTAGAAAATACGCAGCAAACATCGCGACGGGAAAAATAAGGAAGAATGGCGCCAAAGGGGAGGCCCACCGGGGGAGGCGGGAAAGGCAGGTCGCTACCCAGGTCGGAGCCATCAAAGAAGGCGGAGGTGACGCCAAAGACGGAAGAACGTCCGACAGCGGGCGCGAGAGGAACGAAGAAGGCCCCCGCACAGAAGCAGGTCAAGGCTAAGAGAAATAAAAAGACGACTGCGGAAGATGACGAGGAGTCCGAGAGTGATGAAGGGAAAGACAGTGCGAAGGGAAGGGAAAAGAACCGGACAAAAAAGAAGGGTGCGGCTCAAGATGCGAAAGAGGCTGCGGGCAAATCAAGAAGCAAGGGGAAGAAGAAAGGGGCCGACAAAGAAAAGACGAGGAAGAGACATGGCCCTTCCCATACTGGCGCAACGCGGGACCACAATCCGTGTTGGAACGATCCGAACACACCTGCACGCACCCAACCGCCCAAACCGCCATCCATTCGAGAAATGAGGGAGATCAATGACCGGATTGCATTGTATATGAAGGATCCGATGCCCCATCGACTGATGACTTACCTGCATTTCAGCCCCAATGCTGCAGAACGGTTCCGAATTTGTGGAGGACCTCTACTTGAACGTTTGGTTAATGACTTGTACGACGAAGAGGTCCAAAGATTGCCGCACACCAGTCGAGAAGTAGATATCGAGGGGCACCCGTCCGCAGACCGACGGAGGTACGAAGAAAGCCGAAGCACATGGCACGCTTTACGGGACCGCTACTACCACGCCACTGGATGGCCGGCACGGAGGAGTTACGGGTGGCGCGTGATGCCAGCCAGGTTGCATTTGATGCTAGAAAACGGGTCTCGGGGTACGACGGAGGCGCAAAGACTCTCTAAGGATCGGCTGAAACTAGCCGGTGCCGACAGTGATGCTGTGCGCCAGCTATTCCAGGACATATTCCTGGAGATTGGGCTGCGTAGGACTCGGAGTTCTTTGATCGATGTCAGTCAGGCCGCCAAATTCCCAGACACATCCCGCAGCCTCAATCCTAATAGAGTCTGGGGATATGGGCGCCAGCCAGCGAGAAAAGGGACGCCGCGGAGAAGAAAGAAATTTCTTTTCGTCGGTAGGAAACGGGGGAAGAAGAAGGATGCACCAGAGGAATCTGACACAGAGAAGGAATCCGGAACAGATGATGGAAATGGAAACACCGAAAAGCAATCCATAAAAAAAAAACCAAGGAAATCTACGAAAAAACAGGGTTCGGGTAAGAAAAAAGAGGAGGAGGAGAAGGAGACACCTCCGACGAGGAGGAGGAGGGAGAGGCCAACCAGAACTGGCACCCAGGGGACCATTACTTTTATACAACCGGGGATCAGGCGGAAGTAGCGACCTCGCCGAATAAGTCCGTCGGCTTCCTCTTCACCTTAGCCTTTTCGGGGAACGTCGGAATAAGGACGCGGGACTGGCACCCTCTTCGGTACGGGCGTTCTCCGCGACAATGGGTACCTGGAGACTACCTCAATCAAGTCTCAAAACACGGGATAGGTGATTAGGGACTATAACAGCACTTCTCTCTTCCATAGTTTATTTTTCTTCCTTTCCCTCATGTATATTCGCTTTTTTCGACGAAGAGGAGTATTGAATGCCGCTCATGTATCTTTTGGGCTAGTGAGTTTGTCAGCGAGGTAGGGAACCGATTGGAGGAAATGCGCGGAGAGCCTGTTGAAGTTGTTTAATTGCAATGAAGCACTTCTGAGAGAGTTTCTATGAAAGGCCGGAAGTGGGAGGGGGGGGGATTGTTCCAGCGGATGGAAAAGCGGTTGCCGAGAGTGAGACGTCAGGTCGTGGAAAGGCACACCTCCGCCACAGCCATTCCGCTATGTACTACCTAAGTGCCTTCAATCAGACATAAAACTGGTAGTCTGCC
>Ga0307512_10004268_pt1 | contig 15775 bp, 11 predicted proteins | sample 14_EM_MG_FD_200267 | JGI IMG/M metagenome (GOLD analysis project Ga0307512, IMG submission 200267) | Populus trichocarpa ectomycorrhiza microbial communities from riparian zone in the Pacific Northwest, United States - 14_EM | ecosystem: Host-associated > Plants > Roots > Unclassified | place... | reverse complement strand
AGCCGATGGAAAGACCAGCAGAAGACGCTCTGGAAAGAGGTGGGAAAAGCGACGGGATGGAGAGCGGGCAGATGCCGACACGTGAAAGTCTCTGAGCTGCTCTCCATAGAGAAATGCGACCAAGTGGTGATGGACTTCCTGGCGGCCACGGATGTCGGGAAATCCCCGCCCAAAACGAGCGAAAGAGCAAGAGCCGGCGGGCAACGGGCGGCGGAGGAGTAAGAGCTGGCGGGCAACGGGCGGCGGAGGAGTAAGGACCGGCGGGCTCTCCTTGATTTCATCCCTTTTCCTTTGTACGATATATATTTGCCACTTCTGGATGCTTTCTTTCTTTTGTCAGAAGGGGACGACAGGTAGTAGGAGTGGAGCTCCGCCATCTAGCCGGCCAGCCCGGAGGCGGAGGGGACTCAGGGGCTGTCATACTCTAAGTAGAGTGAATACAGTATGATTAAAACAAAAAAAAAAAAAAACACAGATAAGGGGAATAATTTCTTTTTTTACACAAAACCACTTTCCATCAAATCTGCATTGCGGACCCTATTTTTATGCATGCACATGCAGGTGAGAAAAGTACATAACATCTACTTAGGTAAATAGATACCAGAAGTCGCTGATGAGATGGAATCAGATTAGATAGCACTCGGATAGATACGAGTGTGTCCCATACAGGAAGTCGATGCGGGTTGGTGCGAATAAGGTGTGCCCTGTGCGCACTGATAACTAGGGTTATTTTGTAGGGGCTTCTAAAGTCGTTATCCACGTTGATATTTATCCGTTCTCTACTGCAGAGCATAATAGATGGTGGGTCTCCCATCGCGGCCTCTACTACCGACCTCATGGATCCTATGCATACAGATATTAATCCCCAACGTCAAAGCTGCATCTAAGCTTCGGTTCATCTTTCGCTTTGTACGTACACCTACGTGCTTGGTTTCCTCTCAATTATCGCCGTTTGATGTCGTCAACATTGTGGTGTACGAGAACATCTTATTCGCTAGCTCGGATAATCCCCACTTAACGAGCGTGTCGGGTGTACTCGGGGGAAGTTCACGTTCTACAGATTATCTATGCATCTTCTCATCGCCCGCTGCCGCATGACACCGAGTTTAACCAACAGTTCATAGCGGCTTGCTGACGTTGTACCCACTCTACATTACCTCTGGCGCTAGTAGTACGGGTGCGTCGACCTCACCGTTGTGTATGCGGATCTCGCTAGATTAAATTACCCACCAGCATCCAGCACCGAGGAGCAGTATAGCGGGAAGTTGAGGAAAACACAAGCACAAAATGAGGTTGTACGCCACAGTCATCCAATATTCAAGTTACGAAAAGGAGTAAAAGAACTATAATGTTGTAACACATGAAAGTACATCGCATCAAACGACAGCAAATATTTCCCAGCCAGGTTATCCATCTTTTTCTACCGGTATAATCAACTGCCTGCTGTCCGGTCAACAGGCCACGCCGAAGTTCACGGGAGCGTATACTCTTGGCGATCACCCGTCGTCGTGTGCAGTGAGTCTAATTGTGAAGTTGAGAGATGTAGTGCCGGCAATCGGTCAGGAAGCCGAAGGCTGTACCACAGCACGACGACTTGGTCTAGATCGAGAGCCGTACGGGAACGGAGTGGTTGTGAGGGTCCGTAGCTTTGGTAATGAATACCATCATTAGTGTAAAGCGGGTAGGCGGAGGTGGAAACCATTCCATCGTAGATGGCTGTTGCGATGGCCTCGGGATATTCGTCGGTGGCCTCGCTGGCGTCTTTAGAAAGTACGTATTCGGTCTGCAGCAGAGCTTGAGGTGTGATATTCTGCAACTGACTGCTAGTGGTCCCAACTTGATTCTGTAACACTAGTAAGCCTTCCACGAAGCAACCGATGAGGAGCCCCTACTTGTTTCCCCTTCCAAAGTCTCCGCCCGAAAACCCCAATAGCAGTAATCAGAACCCCGATAATCGTAACTACTAGTTCGCATACAGCAATAGCATTGTTCGAATTCTCGTCTCTCCGATGGAGTTGTCTGGGTGAGATCGGTGTGCCCTGCGCAGAGCTAACAAGTAAGAAGACTGAAATTATAAACGCTATACAGTCCAACCGTGTTAGCTGTCGGTAGCAGCATTCTGCCCGTTTGAGTCCCACCCATGGAAAGTTGTGAAAGCTGGAAAATACGTATAACTGCAGACTGTGGTAATATGGCTAGCAACGGCGAGGATGTCTTGCGAGATTAGTGCGAGGAGTCGGGAGAATGGGAGTGGGAAGGTGGGAAGTGGTGAGTTTATTGTGGGTGGCATGGGATGGTCGAATTTCGTTTCCATTTCGCAAGATCGCCAACAGCATGAACCAATATAATCCAATAGATAGCGCTCAGCCTTTGACTCCCAACGAGTTATGGTCTAGCGCTAGTAAGACCTGCATGCAGTCATCGATAATCGTATCAGCGTGCGGGAAGGTTTCGTGCTAACACGTCACGCCCAGTCTAACCATACAACAACTCCAACACCTTGATTGCCCAGCCTCATCCTGCGCCCGCCCATTGCGCGTTTTTGCTTATTTTTTGGCTGCCGTCCGTCCAACGAGACATCGCGTCGGTCCTCGGATTCCGTCCCCACATATGTCGTAATTCACCCTAAGGGTTTTAAATCTGAACTGCGGATGCAAGAACGGGCATGAATGGATAAGATCCGGCGGGCGACTGGGGTGTGGTGTAGGGTTTTGCCTAGTGGAAATAACCCAGCTAAGGTAAGCCACCACATCGTAGTCGTGATCAGCCGCTAGCGCCGGTGCCGCTGCGACTTAAATACCGAGACCGCGGCTCGTGTGAAGTGGCCAGATACTCATGACGGGCCTGATAAAGTATGCGGCCCTCGTCAAATTGGCCCTGTGAAGTAGCCGGCGCATAACTACCTACGGATGTAACGGCATAGCTTGGTGTCGAGTGGGGGACATAATTAGGCGTTGCACGGCTAGATGCGTGCGCATTATAACCGCCGTATGCAGGTAATTACCCGAACCAGGGTGATCATTGTGGCCTAGGATCGGCAATTCGAGACTGGGTATCCCGAGATTTCCAGTAAGGATTTTAGCCAATCAAAACAAGGCTGTTGGAGACAAAAATTATATTCTAATTTTGCTGAGAATAAAATAGATGATCAAAGCTGTAAAATGACCAAACTGATAACCGGTACCCCACCGCCATCCAAAAACTCGAGCAAAAACTCCATCATATCACGCCCCGGACCAAACGCTGCATACTGCACTAGCTTGCAGATGTCTCCACCCCATCACATCCTCCACAAATGCGATCAACTCCAGTTAATAGCCCACGTTAAAGTTCGTGGGAGATTGCCTGATATAGATGTGTAAAATGAGTCTGTTTGTGGCTCGACCGGAGTGTTCGTGGTGGATAAAGAAGCCTCAGGTTCCCGCGGGTTCACGGACGGACGGGAATGGCGGCGAGGAGCCGTAGTAATGATAGTGTATACTACCATCGGTGGTTAGTGAGTATATAGGCGCGAGTATCGTTCGATCGTAGGTTGCTATCGGGAGTTCATCGGTGGCTTCGGAAGGTTCATTTGGCGGTAGAGCATACGGTGGGATATTTAGCAACTGACAGCCAACAATCTCATCTGGATCCTGCAACTCAGTAAGCACTACCCGGAGGACCGGATGCAAGAATGTTCTTTCTTCCCCCTCTAATGTCTCTACCTAAAAACGGCTTTCGCAGTTATGAGAACTCCGAAAATAGAAGCTACTAGTCCGCAAATACTAACTGCGTCGCTCGAAATGTCGCCTCTTTGATGAAGACTTGGTCCCGGTGATATTGGTGTGCCTTGCACAGATTTAGCAAGTATGAAGACCGCAACTGCGTATGCTAGATTCCATGTTCCATCGGTTAGCTCAGATGGGTATATCCCGCCGGGGGCCTCACCTATGGAATTGAAGAATGTGAGAGTTGGTAGATGGGAATATACTGTAGGATGGATGATAAATGCAGCCACAGAAAGGATATTGAAACTCAGTATTTCTAGAGCCGTAAGTTGAATAAAGTTTAGAGGAAAAGTGAAGTAGGACGTAGTAGGTATATTGTTGGATAAAGCACCTGACAAGAAGCTCTCGGAGTAAGCTGAATATAAGTAATCAAGACGAATGGATTAGACTTGTTTGTACTATCAGTACGGAGTGGTACTTGGGAGAACACAACTCAACATGGCGTTCTAGTGTAAATCAGTTTCATGTGGGAGGAGGCTAGCGTGAGTTCATGCAGCTTGACAACGATTCTTGGAGGCTGCAAGCATCAATCCAACTCCTCCCGGCCGACGAGATGGAGCAGAACTTATGACACCGCCAAGAGCAACTGTTAGCCGATTGGCCGACAGTGGGGCATTCGCAGAGCTGTCCTAAGTCTGTGCAACCTTTTGGCAGGGATACCCCTGTATTGAACAGGGATGGCCCTGCCAGAATCACTTGTGTGCAACCCCACACCATCACACCTCAGCAGATCTGAAACCTAATTACGACGACAGCCCAGATCTCGGATGGCACTGTGCTATAGTCGATGATTGGGTATATTCACGTGACTTCGGTCTATGACGTAGGTGTAGAATGGTAACCTTCCTTATTCTGAGTAGTCAAAGTGGACAGTCCAATCCTCCGACATACTTCAACCATTGCGTAGGTTACCAAAGACAGCCGTATTTGATACACAACTCACAGAGTTTGTTTTATTCATAAACTCAAAGAGTTACGCTGGCACATGTGCAAGGTAAATGCCAATGATCATGGCGACAGATGAGATTGGCAGAGTGATAAATTAGATCAGATAGCCAGAGGTGGGTAGGTAGGTCTTTCGCAAGGTTTTGCGTTAAACATGTTCTAATCTCGCATATGACAAAACCGACGAGCGACTGTAAACACTCCTGGCAGTACTGAACCACCACACCAAGGTAAGAGAATTCAACGTCTTGCAGATGTAGGCTTTGGAAAAGAAATATATAAAGAACACATGACAGGAAACTCCAGCCTTCCATCCCATAATCCAACGTCGCCCCTCACTTTTGCTACGTACACTATAATCTACCTATAAGCTCTCGTGAAGTACTAACGTCCGTTGGAGAGGTGTACTAGTTCTATTAGGTAAAGAATTTAGATCAAACTGGATCTCTGCCTCTTCGCTGCGGATCATGGAAAAATACCCACCGGCAACGCAAAGATCTTGGTGACAAGATTAATGTTGGTGCGGTGCAAGGGATTTTGTCGTAGCTGTCATCTCGCAGTGACAGCAGTGAAGCCCCGCACCCATACTTGGTACCGTGGCGTGGTCGGGTTCGTCGGCCGCAGTTAGATGTTGCGGTAGTAATGTAGGATAATAGTGGTAGTGGTTTACACTACGGGTACGGGGGTACATCATACCACCCGGCGACAACGGAGGAGAGTGCAGCGGTAGATCGACCGATTGATTCTGACTGAGATCAGTAAGAACTAATTGGAAAAAGCAGTAGTACACTACCTTCTTCACTTTCCGCCTGCTCCAACATTTCCACCCGAATACTCCAATCGCGGCCACTATGACTCCAAGGACTGTAGCTATCAGGCCGGCCAGACTAATAGCGTCGTCTTCTCCGCTCTTATGGATTCCATGGGTGGCAGGTTGCGATGGGACTGCTGCGCTGTGCGCTTGGCTAACAAGTAGGAAGACCACGAGTTTGTTTGGTAGAGGCTCTAATTGACTGAGTTAGCTGCGGTTCATGGTTGTGTTCTGGCAGTCGATTGCGCTGGTAAATTTACCCATGGATTAAAAGTGGGGTGAGGCCAGTGGTAACTGTCCAGGCGTCAGACGACGGCGAAAGGGGTAGCTTTGGTGGGTTTATTGTCTACGGTGAGGAGAACAGCAAGGGATTAAATAACTGCGGGACTTAAATTCTGAATGCGGAGTAGCTAAGAGATTGCTTTGTGCATAAATACACTAAGGAGTTAGTTGCTAAATCCTGTCATTGTTGATGCACGGACTTCTCCGTGTGCATGACGCTGTCAGACAAATGTGGAGGTGATAAATGCAGTCATTGGCTGGATGTGCTGTCATGCACACTGCAAGGCTGATCACTTTTACCGCACTGCATTGCAATCCAGTTACCCGGTTAATGACTAATGATACTCAGTGTTCGAAACCGGCCGGGCCGGGCCGGCTTTGATAGTTTGAGGCCCGGCCACCGGGCTTTCGACAATGCTTGGCCGGCCCGCGTTAGTGCAGGCTTTTTTGGTGAAAAGCCGGGCCGGCTTGCGGGCTTTTGAGCCGGTTAAGAATCCATGACGGTACCAAATCACGTACTGAACACTAAAAATAGCCCTCGAACTAGTGACAATAGTGGGAGGTAACGGCATCCAATGGGGTGTTTCGCCCCTGATTTTCAGGTTTCAGATATGCAGGCCGGCCCGGAGGCATTTGGAAAGGCCGCAGGCTTTCAAACCATAAGCCCGGCCGGCCCCCCTTAGCGCGGGCATCAAAATCACCGGCCCGGCCTGGCCTGTCAAAGCCCGCCCGAAAGCCCGCGACGCGGCCCGGCCCGTTTCGAACACTGATTATACTGGAACAGTTGGCAATATGTTCTACGCATCCTTGTTTAGGATCTACCGGCACCAGCAGTCTACGAGACCTAAGGTCTCATGGAACAATTACTTCGCCTTTGGAACTGGGGAAACCGATAATGGCGTTTATAACCTTATCCATCCGATGTCCACAATGCGGAAGGATCGTGTGGGCGGACACATACCCGCTATCCCCATCTCGCTAATATAACTAGCAAACAATTAATTTTATTCGGCAACTCGTGCGCCATTACCGAAATTCCAACCAAAGAAAGATAGAGAGCAGTGCAAGTAATACGTAGCGAACTAATATGGTGAAACCAATTGTCGGAATCGAACACAACTATCCAGAAAGAACGTCTAGTCTGAATTGTATTCGGCCACTTGCAGCTATGACATACATTTTCCTCCATTCCCTGCCACTTCTTGAAACCAAAAGAGGAAACAAGCAAAGTCGTGACCCCCAACCCCTACCCGAAATAAATCATCATCTCCTGTGTTACCGTCCATTGCCGTTGATTGGCCTAAGCCGCCATATATCTTCCATAATTTGTGTAGACAGAGACAAACAATGAGCCGCCGCCGATAAGCGATGGATTCATGTTCAGAAAAGATTTTGGATACATATATAGTCGTGTAAGCGACGATTAAACATTCGCCGATGTTTTGGGGGACACATAACGGTTGCACAACTCTATGTACTCGTATAACGCGAACTGTTCCGCAAAATTGTCTTCACATTACTTAGTATCTCCTAAACCCTCCTTTAGGGCGGATTTTTTATCATCGAATGGACCCTGCAACTATCGCGCGCTACTTCTAACATTGTGGACCCTCATAGCTTGATGTCGAGCGTCAGAGTCAGTGAGGTCAATAGCGAAACGGCGGTGTGCATGGTTAGTTTTATAACCATATGTACTGTACCGTGAAAACAGCCTGGTGAGAACAGTAATGACTGATATATTGTGCCTGCAATTGCGGATGACACGGCAGCTCTCCGGAAGGGTGTATGTATCTCCAGATCAAATACAAACGGTCGTGGTTAGAATGAATTTGTTTCAGCAGCAGGTCTGTTAGTTGAGATGCATTAGGGGGAAAATAAACCAGATTAGAGCGGTAAATACAAAATAAGTGCGAGGCCTGAGTATGATGTCCTCAGCAATGAGACCTCTTGGCAGTTCCACTTTCATACCCCCAGTATGGGCTGCCAGGCGTCTTCTATGCTAACCCCAGAAATCTATTAGTGGATATAGTAGCCTCATAGCTACTTAACAGACTAAAAGTAGGCTCTATCGAGCGTCAAGGTTCGTACCAGAAGTGTCGGTTTTTCCCGTACCAAATGTCCCAGAGTTGGCTAAAACATAATGAAACTGTTTCGGACGAGCCCTCCATAATGTAACGTACAAACCTTAACGCTCAGTACAGTATCTTAAAAAATTTATTGGTCAGAAAAAAAGAGCATCATCTACGAGTGCTGGTACGGTGTTGAGGAAGAATATCATCGGCAATTTGGGGCTAGATTGTTATTGGGATATATGTATTGTCGGGTGAGGGCAATCGGCGGAAAAGGCCTACATGACAGTGGGCTGAAAATTTGATCTCATTTTTGTTAGATGAGAGAACTCAAATAGAAAAGAAGACAAACAAATCAAACTAATAAAACTCGAACAAGGAAAGATAAAGAATAATGTAAGCCCGCAACGATACTTATATCCGCAAAGAAACGACACAATACACCAGCATTATATGTCCCCACGTCATTTCCCAACCCATTTCCGATCACCGTCAGTATCATCAACCGTCTGTTGTACCCCGCGAAGGAGAGTTAACAGGCCATGTAAAAGTTCGCGAGAGTGTATACTATTCACGACTACCAATCATTATCCAAAGCAAGTTTGATTATAGTGTTATAGTCGGTATTGCACGGACTGATCGCTGCGGACGAAGTTGCACCGTCTGTGGATAATGAAGCCCCGGGCTCCCCCGACTCTCCCGAACAGTGACGAGTTGGATTAGTTCATACGACGTAGAAGAGTGGAGAGGCGGTGAGGAGCCGTGATAATGATAGTGTATACCACCATGGGTGGCCAGCGGGTATGTAGGCGTGGGTGTTGTTCCATCGAAGGACGTCGCGGCGGTTCGCGGGAGTGCGCGCGGCGGAATATCCGTCGACTTACTATCGGCGGTCTCGTCTGGGGATCTATGACCTCGATTCTGTATGGCTAATGTAAGCATTTGCGTGCGCGACCCAAACACTGTACCGGACCCTTTGCTTCCTTCTCCACCATCTACACCCAAAAACTCCAATAGCAGCTATCAGCACTCCTACAATCGCAACCACCAGTGCGCAAAGATCAGCAGTGTAGTTCTTGTCTCTCTTACGGAGTGTTGTGTGCTGCTGCGGGATCAGTGCCGTGCGTAATACAAACGAGCGCGAAGAGTGCGGCTCTGAATGTAATACGCTCTATTTCGTCCAGTTAGCTGCGTCAGTCTGTTTCACGATGATGTTTACCCATGGTTGAAGGTGGTTGAGCCCGGTATTGATGCCGGCGCGCACTATCCCCGATGCGTTGATGGAACAGTAACCTATTCTCCACTCTCGTTCGGTCGTTCTGGTTTGGGTGTTAATGACTTGACAATGACGGTAGAATGGCTAAGTTTGTGAATAATCGCGAGTATCAAGATCACCGCAAGTCTATAGTGAAGGAACGAGCTGGTGAGAGAATCGTTAACGAGGATGAGTGAAAGACGTTATGGAAAAACTGGATCAAAGGGTGGCAGATAGTAAGCAAGAAGGGGAACGACTGGATTCATTTCAGCTCCGCCGCCTACACACCCTAACCCTGACCATTACATCTGGCAACTCCCGATGTTTCGTATATAAGGCTAGCCAACGGTAAGTCGTTCTGCCTCGCATGTATAAGGCTAGCCAATGGTAAGTCGTTCTGCCTCACATGTATAAGGCTAGCCAACGGTAAGTCGTTCTGCCTCGCATGTATAAGGTTAGCTAATGATAAGTCGTTCCAACAAAGTCATAAGTGGACTGCTGATCTATCTCTGCCTAGCGTGTATAATGCCAGCCAACGATAAGTTGTTCCAACAAAGTCGTATTCGGTGAAATCTAGGCACCCCCCAATATATTAGTTTTTGAAGATTAAGCAACAACTAAGGAATACCATAGTCTGGGATCTTACATGCTCTGAGAAGTAATTATAGACATCCTGTATACCTGTTTTGGTAGTGCTTGGGCATATTAGGGGGGCTGGGGACTTGTTGCGGTCTCCACGAGATAGGTATTTCCCGTAGTTCTTTGTAGATTTTTTAGCTTAATCACTGACTCAGATCTCAAGCACAAGATTAGGGATATATAGATATACTCCAAGTAATATTCTCAGCTGCTGGGTCAGAGGACTGCAGTTATGGTCAGATAGAGTATAATTCCGTATGGACACTTAGGAAGCATTCTGGTGGAAATGGGATCACTGTTGCTTGAAGGGGTTGAGAAATAACCTGTCAATTGACATTTCGGGGTACTAAGACTTTCCGTACACGACTGTACTCTCAGCTAGGAGCACGAAATCAAGTACACCTCCGAGCTGGGAGTCCGAGTTTCTCTCTCCCCACTCCGAAAACACAAAATTGACTGCCGCCCGGCAATAGCTTCACAGGTTTGCGATATACGACATCAAGTATTTAGAGCGCATTGAGTAGATCATTTCATGTCTAAAAATCGTCTCAATCGGGCCAGAACTCATGGAATTGACATGGAGTGTTATAAAGAGGGTATTTTCTCAGACTTCCTACCCGTCGAACCGAGTTTATCGTCAGTGGCAAGGCTAACGGGGTGACCTGCATTGTAGTGTCAAGGAAAATATTGTGACTGCATGCAACATCATTATACTATTGCGTGCATTATCCCAGGATATACTAGTGCAGAGCATCGCCAGTTACGAGAATGGCTACTTTCATCAACCTTAGATCGATGGAGAACAAGTCATCGAGTGGTTGGACAAGGTTTAGCGATCCGGTGGTTTTATTGGCTACGTCGCTCGTGGATAATCGACGATGCATCGGGGGTGGGTATCGTTCAAGTTCTGATATGGTAAAGAAATAATGTGTGATTTGGTTGAACTGGCGATTGTTGTAGTTTTGCAGCTTGCATACCAGATAATTAGCTGTAGTTTCTATTCGCGATGAAGACTAAGTAATGCTCTACATGTCTCGAACATAAAGACGGCTTGTCCGCTGAAGGAGTAAAAGCTGTCGCAACGTATCTTGTGCAAACTATGTACAAAGGTAATTCTAATAAAGGATACGAGACGTAGGGTGGGATTGCAGTTCAAGGCTAATACTTGAACCAAGATTTTCGCGTTGAATCTGGGCAAACTACGTCGGACCGCATTGTACCGCAGTACTGCTCGCTTAATCGCATCCGTAATCCCTGCGGCGATCCCTGCGTTTGTCCGTGCGCTTCCCGCCGAGCCGCACCGTTCTTTTGTGTGAGGAGTAAAAGTGTCCGATGTCAGCCGATCGTGTGCAAAAATAACTCTAGAAGTCATTAAATAATTCAACGCTATTTTGACAAGTTTGCATTATATTCTTATCATAGCCGCGACGGTGGTGTTGTTGAGCCGCCGCTGGAATTGAAAACTTACGCGTGCCATCGGCTGGCATCGGAAAATTTTGTTCTTCGAGTGACTAAACTATAGGAATCGGAGTACATCCAGAAGGCTTAAGGAAGATGTACTGTCATAAAGATGTCTTGATGCATGCATGCGAATGAACGTTGCCCAGCCTGTCAAAATATAGATCTGGAAATCGAGAAGAAGTAAAATGAGGCTGTGGAAGCATTTAGAAAATCTTGGAACTGCGCATACGGAGTGTGGGGGTGATACGTTTCATCCTTCGCAGGGGTGTTCAGGGATATATAAGTGGCACGTCTGATCATTAGATGGAGATATGATTAGATGCGATGCATTAGATAATAGGTGATGCAAGAACCGATAAAACTAGCTTTGATCTATATCTTTTCTTATCCATCTACCCTAATAATCGCACTCCTCTCGGATGACTCTCTAGCATCACTGCCATCTCCCCATACAACAAGAAAAAGTAGGAATTGAATCAAATAATTTAAGCCAATAACTGGTACATCAGTACCACCCAAAATTCCGACCAAAGAAAGAGAGACAACACTGCAAACAACAAAAGAGGACATGAAATATGCCGGCTTATACACCCCGGCACTGTTTCCCGACCCTCGCTTTCGTTTGATAAAACCAACTTCTAACTCTCCATATCTAGTTCGGGGAGTGGTGGCGATGCAGCGTGAGAGTGGCCCTCGTTGGTCAGCGTGTGGGTAGGAGCGGAGGTGATTTCATCATGAGGGGCAATGACCGTAGTCTCGGGGATAGCTGAAGAAGCATTAGGTGGGATATGCTCTAACTGAATGCCAACGTTGTCACTCAGGACTCCTTCATCCTGATTCTGTATCACTGGTAAGTATTTCATAGAGTCCTAGGAAGAGAACAGTACTTCCTGCTTTCCTCTCCGGTGCCTCCACCCGAATACCCCAATCACGGTTATAAGCACTCCTATAATGTTGATCACAAGCCCAGTCATACCGACAACATCACTCAAACTCTCGTCCCTCCGCTGGATGTTTGCCTGTCGAAGCATGCTCGGTTGTGCGAGACGAAACAATAGAAGAAATGGGATATATAGTTTATGGTGTATTCTATAATCAAATGAGAAGGTTCGTTAGCTTTCGTCTTGCGTTATTCTGCCCTGGCAAAAGGTTCACTCACGAATTTAAATTGTCTTGGAAATTGACTGGATGATGAGAACCACAGGTCGATTGTATAGGCTTTGGGTGGAATGGATGTGGAATAGGGCGAGGTAGCGAGCAGTTGAGCCCATTGTCGACTGCCATTTGGAAGTATAAATATATTTAGATTCCCAACTGCCATGCCCGCCGAATAAGCATCGCCTAGACGCGAGTAGGTTAGTTAGCTCCCGCATGATGGGTTGCTGTGTCGTAAGCGTTACCTAGCATAGCCCGCGTACAGTGGTCCTGTTTTATCCCCCAACTTCACTGCCAATCGGGAAGGTATCCCCTACATGCTCGGTTTCGTCGGATTTGTTATCATTGATATGCCGACGTTGTTTGGCTGATTCTTGGTAGATTGTGACGAGAAGGGAGATCTCATTTGCCACCCCACAAGGGGAATGGCAACATATCCGAAGTAAGTGAGCGTGTAGGAGATAACTACGAGGCGTCAATCTTCGAGTAGATCGATATTGAAGACATGACAAATTAAACCAACTTTGCGGTATAGGTTACGGATCATCAAATAGCCCAACGACCGACATTCATTAGACCTGTGAAAGAAGCACCCGTTATAGTTAAAACAACGTAACAGTAACAACAAAGGGTCAAAACATAGCTAGCTGTACCCAGGGGAAAGATAAAAAGTTAGCCTGAATTCGCCTTCGGCTCCTTAGGGTGCTCGGTCCCCCGCTGGGGTGCTCGCAAGTTCAACATCCTACCCCCGGTAGATTTTCGTGTTTTGTGGCAGTTTGCGTCCGTTATTTACAGAGTAGGGACAAGGAAGCACTGGTTGCAGTTGCAAGAGCACAGCACAAACTAGAAGTCCAAACAAATATGCACAGCCGAGAAAGTAAAGCTCAAAAGTCCATGAAACTAAGGAGCTGATGAGTCCTTTGTGCGTGTGGGTGGGTTCGTTGTTTGGCTCGATCCTTGCAAGCTCGCCATATTCTGTCATACTCTACTCGGAGTGAAATGCAAACAGCTCAAGATGTTACTTCCTACAGCCGGGTAAATTTTCGTCCAGTGTCCACGTCTTCAAATGCAGGGACAGGGAATACCCATACCGTAGCAACAGACAACAAGGACAAGAAGATCAAACATGTGAAAAAATTAAGTAAAATTTTACTATGCCAGCACATTCGTGCGCATAAGTTTGTGCCAACGCCGACATCTAATCTCACCACAACACCTGAGTAGCGGGGATATGGGAAGATATATATGTCATACCCGCAAAGCAAGTGAATACAATATGATTACAACAAACCTGAAGATAGAATTGAAAGGAGCGACAGCAAATCTGCAAAATGCCGTTTGTGCCAACGACTTGCGACAGATAAATCCTTCTCGGCAAAGGTAGTAGCATAACAGCCAGATATGTATAAAGAGCACGGAGTTGGCGATAATTTTTGGTGTTTACTTTCTCTACTCCACTAATACCTATTTTATTTACTTGGAGCCTGCACTTTGGTTTTTTTCTCTTTCTCTGAGTTTTGACCGTGTTACTGTTTGAGGTGTAGTTGTGACTGTGAATTGCAGCGCTAGCATCGTAAACTTACGCGCGCGATCGGCTGGCATTATAAACTACGCCAAGAATTGCGCACAATTGCGCCGGAGCTACTCTCCTCCGCACCTCAACTTGTTTGCAACTTCAAGCAGGCTAGATAGCATAAGCTCGCCCCGACTTTGTGTGCTCTCGTCGGCGAGTACCTACAGGAAGTCGGTTAATCGGAGTATATCCGGAGCGGTGAGGATATAACGTTAGGCATAAGATGAGGTGTTCATATCTTTAATACGACTTAATTATAATTGTACGAGTAAGAGCGAAAATGTATCCCGAAAATATCCTGTTAGAGCGAGGTTGTATCTAGCTTAAAACTAGTTGGGGGGATATTAGTAGGAATAACCTATAGTAAGTAGTTTTGTCGATAGTTGTAGTGGTGGTACAGTGACGCATAAAGTGGAGATATAGGAAAAGAGTCAGCGGAGGAGTGGTTAACCTTGTAAAATCCAATCAACCGGCCAGTGACTACCTGAAAACCTGTCACGGTTGATCTGTTTCACGGAAAAAAATAGTTATCTGCATAGCGTATCTTGAAAATTTTGAGGTCAAAACAACTTTGTACCCTCGCCGCCCGGAACAGTAGACACCGTGGGCCATAGCAAATTCAACATTCACATTGGAGGAGTATCAGTATCACTTTTACCTAATTAGTGGTATGATTAAATGTAGATCTACCTGTAGCTGTGCGGCACAGAGTGAGAGATTTCACTTAGATTTACCCGGGGCTTACAGTCTCTATTGCTCAACCCTTGATCCTTGATCTTCGCTTCTTGGCACGTATTTTCTCCAACACGACCTTGAAGCGCAGGGTTTAATTCTCGGATTCCACGACAGCTCATTCGGCACCATGACTTTCGTTCGCCCCCAACTTGCACGTCCCTTTAGCCTATATCTCCTACACCCTCGGATTTGGGAATTGATAGCGGCAAGAATATTGATTGTGTGCTCAAACGTCAGACGTTGTGCGGGTGGCAAATCCCACTGAAATCAATTTGATCTGCGGATTGACCACCAACACCGGTACTGCAACAAACGGGATAATATGAGTCAATGATAACTGTTCCAATGCCGGGCATAACCTCCAATGCTTTACTTACAGTCGAAACTACCTATCGAAGACTAGGGAACTCCACTCCCCGTAAGACGCTCATCAAAAATCTTAAGCGATAGTATCTCCTGATAAAAATCATACATTTCCCAGTCGTCGAACTGAGTGTTACTCGGGGCTAAAGGCTTACAACCGGCACTTTATCATAGAAACACTACTACTACATTCACCTATCTTCCAGATGGCCAAGGATAATTGCCGTCTTTACTAAGTAATACATAGCCACCTTCTTGGTGGCATTGCACGTTGTTATCGTAGTATTGATTGGTCGAATAAATACTAAATTTCGTAAACGGGGTCTTGATTGGTTGAATTGTTGAGATGCACTCCGTAGAACCGAAAGATTGTGTAAGGGATTGAGGAGTATCTTACGATGAAAGTTCCGATGCACCAACCGCCTTCCAGGAACACACACCTCCGACAACCACCCTCTCCGCCTGGTTTTGCCAAGCTTTCCCCTCTTTGGGGAAGAGCAGGGTTTTACTTTGGCTTCATCCGTGTGAGTCCGCTCATCTTCGGGTGAGTGTACCTCGTCAACGACAATATCGGTACCACTCAGCATCGACACCCAACGGTAGTCCCTTGTTGGGGTAACTCGCCTTCTTTCGCAACGTTTTATGCCAGTTATACGATAAGTTACGAAATGATTCGACTCGACCTAAACCGTCCTCCCCTCCATCAGTTCTACAGCCCGA
>Ga0307512_10004267_pt1 | contig 15776 bp, 21 predicted proteins | sample 14_EM_MG_FD_200267 | JGI IMG/M metagenome (GOLD analysis project Ga0307512, IMG submission 200267) | Populus trichocarpa ectomycorrhiza microbial communities from riparian zone in the Pacific Northwest, United States - 14_EM | ecosystem: Host-associated > Plants > Roots > Unclassified | place... | reverse complement strand
CCAACCTTTGAATGTGAATTAGTCACCGCGTTGCGACGTACCGGGAGCAAACTTACCTTGTCATTCTCATCCCCCGTAAGGATCTTATCAACCCTCTTCTTCCCCAACAAATAGTCCTCAAGATCATTTGCTGAAGGCCCGCTCCCCGTCGCCGGTGTAGAATACATCCATTCTAGTTTCTCCTGCCGTTTCTTCCCTGTTTGTTCCTCTTGAAGGCGTTGAAGTTCTTGGAGCTGTCGTTCTTCTTCCTTCTCCTTCCGGAGCTGATCAAACTTCTTCTTCTCCTCGAGCTAACGCGGTGGTCATGAGTCACGCAGGCAGGAGAATGAGGGTGGAACGTACAGCTTTCTTCTCTTCGAGCCAGACCCGCTCCTGATTCTTCAACAGGAGCGGGTGCCAGGACTTTTTCATATTCAAGTCGCCACCACCCATCTTGAACTATTCTCACAGAGGTAATGGGCACGAAGCGCGTCGAGGACAGTGGCTTGAGATGGGGCGCGCAGCCGATGGTGGTGGTGGCCGGCGAAGGTTGGGAGTCACGTGCCTCATCGTGTTCACCGGTTACCCTCATCCTCGCAGCCTCTTCACCCCAAGGCTGTGCGTCGACCAACGATGTCCACGGATCCAGACAGGGAGCGATTTCTCGACAACGATGGGCTGGATTCTCCAGCAGAGCCAATGTTCGTGCCTGCTCTCCCTCTGTCTATGCATGACATCCTCCGGTTGACCAACACCAGGACTTTGGCAGCCCAACCCGGTCGATATACGCCCTGACAAAGAAGGAGATTACTCAAGGCATCGCCAACCGATTCGTGCACTCAAGAGTGTACATCATTCTCTATTTGTCTATGACCGCCCTCTCCGTGACGACTATCGCGTTGAGCATAACGGATGGTTGTCCTGGGTTGGCATTCTACATTCTCGAAATCATCATCAACACCAGCATGATTGTTGAAGTCGCAATCCGTTTCGTCGCGTTCGGACGGGTGAGTTGAACTACTCAGAACCGGCCTGCCAATCGCTTATCAAGGAGACTTACGTGCCTTACGGCTGGGAACGCAGCAATTTTGGAAGTCTCCGTTTAACATCCTGGACCTCATCATCACCCTGATATGTGCAATAACGATCCTCGTTATATTCTTCGCCAAGTGTGGCTCCACCAGTAAAGAAGAAGAGCTGTTCGATACGCTACTGCTCGTCGCGCGGAACGTACTTCAGTTCGTCCGGCTGGCGTCTGTGGTGCGGCAGTGAGTGTACCTGCCACTGATCGGCAGCCTTCTGGCCCGTGTGATTGGTCGCTGAACGTTCGTTATTCGGCACGCAGATCCGGGAATTCGATATTCTCTCGCCCGAAACCAATCGACCTGAGAAATGGCCGGGCGAACCTGGATATTGATATCGAAGGTGATGACGACGAGAATGAATTGGGAAGGCCACTCATCAGAGATGGTGTGCTCTTTGATGCGCCGGACCGTCACCCAACTTCGAATGCCGCCAGCCCGATGCCGCGGGCGGTCCAAGCGGCGCAGGAGAGGGGTACAGAGGATGTGTGGGCTGAGCTCGGGTGAGTGAAACGCGAGAGGAGGGGGACAAATGCCATACTGGTAGCCTTTGACTATTTGTTATCCCACACTACGTGGCTATTGACACCGGCGTATGTATTAGATTTGCTTTTCTAGATAGGGTAAATTTCCAGCTGGAAACCCTGCAACGACGGTAGTAGTCTCTGTCTCTTTCCTTAGCGAGTTGATGGCAATCAGACACTCTGGACGTAACCCGTTACTTGAGCAAGGTTGTCCCACGCCCTTCTCTCTCCCCAGAGACAGTGGTCGACACCCATGTCCCACCCCTCCTCCACATAACCTGCGTCTATTTCTTTCCGACGCTTGTCTGTACAGTCTTTCAGTCGACGGCAAGGTCTCTTAGGCACCTTTTGCCGTCTGTTCCAACGTATCTATGAACACCCCATACTTCTCCTCGCCGACATCCAGTCACTGGTGGTTTCGCTCCAAAATTTCCTCAAAATCAACCAAGGCAAAGCCATCAGAGCCCACGACACTATCCCGTTCGCATTCTGCTTTGCGGGCAGACGGACTCATCCCCGATCACCCACCAAAGCCGTCCTCCATGTTTGGAAATTTCACCTCAGCTATCCGTCTAAGGCCCAAGAAGAATGCCCATACAATTGCAATCCAGGAGCCTCCGAAGGCCCCCGCTCCGCTCATTATCCCGCCACCCAACTCCGTCGAGCCTTACGGACCGCTGACGTCGCGACCGTACTCGAAAGCTGTATCTGCAGTTACCATAACCGAGGAGAGTTCCATTGAACCGAAGACGCCTTCGGACATGAATTCATTGTACCGGAAGACACTTGTGGGTACAGACCCTTTCGCCTCTACAACTGGGGTAGTATTCCCCCCGCCCAAAGAGCCTCAGGACTTAGACCAGCTCTCTGTCCTCCCTGATGCACATCTGATCAGGAATGCCCCCATTTCGTCTGTTTTGCCTCGGACAACACACAAACGACCTCACACCGCTAACCCTCGGCTCATTCGAGAACGGTTTATGTCTGAGTCTACGCCATCGAGTCCGCGACCCGTGGCTAGCAGCCCCGCTATGGCCGTCAGGTGAGTCATTTTACCCCACACATCATTTTCCGATCGCCTTTTCACATTCACTTCACAGAACACCGTCGGATGTACTGAATACACGGACGCGGAAGATGTCCATGAATGACGTCCCTGCCCCCAGCACCGCCATCACCAGTCCGGTCTTCGCTGTAACGCCTGGGATCGATGGTCGATCGAAGAGCAAGGGCTCTGACGGGCCTCGTCCACACACTCGGCCGAGGGGTATGACCGACACCACTGGCATACGGCCTTCTTTAAGGAAGGACGTAGACCGACCTTCGCTCAGTCGTCAGCCCTCATTCTCGCGATCCATCATCACACCTCCCGAGACATCACCCCCATCACATGAACTACCCCCCGTTCCTTGCCTCAAATACCTCTCTGTGCCACCTAATTCTGATGGGTCACCTACGGACCCGGGATCTTCTTCTTCCAGTCTTTCGTTCGCCTCCAGCATATACGAGTATGAGCCATTGTCTAAGATCACCCACGCGGAGGATAAGCGTCTGCGGAACATTCGCGATCAGGCTAAAATCCCCTCCGAACCCAGGACGAAATCTCCGACTCGGGTTCTGCGCGGGGCGCTGAGCCCAACTCTCTCCCGACGGCCTGCAACAGCTGACGATCGTCTCGGTTCGCTTAAGAAGATCCCTTCGCAACCATATCTCCAGAGCAAACTCACAGGACGTCCTTCAGAATATCCTGACGATCAGTGTCTGGGCGCGGATGATGTGTTGGGATCGAGTAAGCTCCTGAGGAAGCAACGGTCATTCCATCACCCGCGAGTTCCTGTGCCTCCCTTGCCGCCCCTGAAACACGCTATCTCGTTCACCCCTAGCGAAATCTCCGTTCCACAATCAGTGGATTCACCGAAAGATAAGGAGAGGGACCGGCAGAAGGAGCGGGAGAGTACAGCGTCTCTCTCGAAGCGACGGTTCATGCCCGGATCAATACGCCGAGGTTCTACCTCTCATGCGGCCACCTTTACCTTCGATGATGACACTGGGTCGCTTATCATCCCGCCTTCCGAGCTTGATAGGCTCGATAAGAGTTCACCGCCGCGCTTCACCAACCCATTCGGATCTCCTGGCGTGGAATCAATGATGTTGCCGGCCACGTCGACATTCTACGACGACCTCACAGGCAGCCCTACGACTTTATCTCACTTCCCGCAATCCGTGGATGCCCAGTCACAGGATACAGGACCGCAGCAGATTTTATCTACGGCCCAGCTGCTCAAATTAGAGGAGATGCTGGAGAACGATGAGTCGGAAGTGTCTACGGACCCTCCCAACCGTACCAGTTCTTCGGAACTCAGTTCACCCGTATCATCGTTTTCTCCCAATCCCCCACCCTTTGAGGAGTTTGGTTTCGGCAATCGGTCCCCACAGAAGAAGAACTCGTGGACGGATTCCATCGTCTCTGTATCCACAGTCCTCTCCAGCACAGTCTCGGACAAGATTATATTTTCCGAAAAAGTGGAAACTGGCTCGACGCTCGAGTTCTTCGACCAACAGCAGCATCCAGGCTATCGCCCACGGACGTCTTCTGGTAATCTTACTCCTATGGAGTCGAATTTCTCGATTAAGCGTAGTCATTCGACCTTTGCCTCATCCTCACAGTCGACTATCTCGATGGGGATCGAATCGACCTTTGGCATCGAACCCAATCAGCCATTCGGCGGACTCACACCGCCTCCTCGGCCGCGACCCAAGCTTTCCACGGGCCTGGGGAATCCGAAGGGCTCGGGCGACCGTGGGAGCGTAGTCCACATACAACCACTTTCACCTCCTCCCATGCGACGGACTCCCACATCGGTCTCGACCTCGAGTCGGCCAACGTCATCCAGATCGACCCCTATTTCTTCACAGAAACCTCCACCCCCTGTGTTCAAGAGCGATCCCCCGATCAAGGGAATCATGAAGAAACCCTCCTTCCTTGATATATATGACGATTCAGAGGCCGACGCGAGGGTGAGGGTCCAGGTTGTGATCGGCGGTGACATCCACCAACGGAGTACATCGATATCGTCGATCGACGACAGTTTCCTGGACCTGGGGCGTGAAAACAGCTCATTTGATACCATCAGGACGCTAAGTGTGGAGGGCCCTGGCTAGGCGACCAATACCTCATCAACCATCGTTTCGACCCAGTGCCGCATACGTTACTCCACCTCGTTCTTTCTTCATTTCTCGTTCTTGACACTTGAGTTCCATGCTCCGCTGGCTGTTCGTGTACCACAGTTCCTCCTTGCATCTACCATACCATCGTTATTTTTTGTACTCTTACGCTTCGCTTTCTGCTTCGTCATGGTATGTCGTTCCCTAATTCTGCCCTCCTCTCCCACCCATTCGCTCCCTCTATTTTATTCTTTCCTCTGTCACACCTCCTACGTTCACAGGTTTTACGTCTCCCCCCAAACCTTCCACCACCCTTCATGGTCTTCACTCAAGGTTTTACCCGACTTCAATGGGGTCGAGGGCTTGTATAAAGGTCTCCATTTTTACAAGGATAAAGGCTGTGGAATCATTACTCTGTAAATGGAAGTAAATAACGCGCGTGGACTGCAATTTGTAGAAGAAAACAGAACGCGAAAAGAAAGGCTATCCCGATCTACTCCTCGTACTGGTGATACCCAGCACGCCTCATCTGTCCTAGCCTGTGACGAGCAGCGCCGAGGTCCTTCTCCAGCCTGAGAATTTCGGCCTGCTTCTCCAGCTCCGCCCTCTTGAACTCTATATCCGCCATCTTACTATAATCCACATCTTCCGCCATAGCCTGTTTTGCAGTCACGGCTTTGACCTGTTTTACCAACGCCTTGCACGCCTCCGTCACAGCCTTGGCAGCCAACTCCAACTTCTCCTGCGTCTTCGACATCAGATTAGCCTTGACACGTGAGGCAGCAACGAGCTGTGCCGTTGCAGCCGCGACCTCATTCGAAGCGACGATAAGTTGCTCCAAGGAGTGGGTACCAGAGATCACACCATCGGCGCTCTCAATCAGCAAATTGGTCGCGAACGCGACTGATCGCGCAGCGGAGATGAGACCTTCCGTCCACCTATTATGCTTCTTGTAGAACTGTTGACTCGTGCTGGATCCCTTGCCCTGGGCAACGATTTCCTGCTGACTGTCGGTAGCGGCCTTGATGAGCCGGGCGATAGCGCTCGTGATAGCCATAGCCGCGTTGAGGATGGAATCGTGGACTTGCAGGTCGACAGCGTTGTATCGGGAGGAATCACGAGGTCGGGACATGAGTCGTTGGAGGCGTTCAGTAGCTTCCTCAATCGCGCGAGCGGCACCCAACATCTCCTGCTCGACGAGGTCTCCTAGATCACCGCCGGTCTTCAGAGCGCCGGCCTTTCCGCCCTTCGGCACAAGGTTGTCCACCGTCTCTGATAATCGAAGTAAAGCGCTCCGGACTTCGGAATTGTTCCTCATGGTTATATCTTTACGTTGTGGGGATTGGAGCAGATCGAGTTTGTAGGACTGAAGATTGAGGAATAGGCGAAGGCCGGTGTCTCCAGCATTCTTGGCAACGGACACCAACTTCTCGGAGGCATCGTCGCTGACGAGACGGGTGACACCCTTGGCGTTAATTAATACGTCAGAGAGCGATTGAGCGAGCTCGTTGGCAGTCTTAATGACTTCGATGTGGTCACCGCCAACCTCACCACCAAGGTAGAGAAGGAATACGGTCGCGAATTCTGTGGCATTGTTTGTCGCCTTCTCGATCATGGAAAGGGTGTACTCTGGCGTTGAGTTCAAGTTCCCGGCCTGGGTCGGTGATTCAAGCTCGTAGATGGCCTCGTCTACTTTGTGGACGCAGGCCTGGAGGATAGAGTCTGATTGCCGATCAGTCAACGGAATTCCGGATCGATTGTCCGAGAAAGGCGCCTACCGATGATCTGATTCATCTTCTTCCTATTGTCGAGAATAAGGGTATCGATTTGCGTGTTTGTGGCCTCCATCGTAATGCCTTGCGTCTATGGACATGTAAGACAGGATCTAGTGACGAATCAAGGCATCCTTACCTGTTGAGCATCGGAAAGTTGCTGGATAGTGCTGTCCATTCCCTCCTGAAGGATAGCAATTTCCTGGTCCTTTTCTTCACGTAATCGCTCCAAGTCCGCCGATGAATTGTCCAATTTGCTGAACAAATCATCGATCTGTATTTGTTTGGCCTGTGGAACCAGAAGCATTGTGAGCGTTCCGACCGTGCAGTATCACCTCTCAAAAACCTACACGAAGCGAGTCTTCGAGTTCTTGAATCTGCCTGTTGTACTTCGACAGAACGTGGGAGACTTCGGAGCTCTTGGACCTGGTGGCATCTTCGGCGCGTTCGTTCGCGAAGTTGATCTCCCGTCGGAGCCTATCGAGTTCATCCTTGTGGGAAGATTTCTGCCTGTCTAGCTCGAACCGGGCCTTATCCCGCTCACGGATCATATCGGCCAACTCCAGGTTCTTCGCGTTAAGGTTTTTCTCCATCCTCTCCATTTTATCGATAGCCTCTTGCGCTGAGTTAGCCTTGAGCTGGAACTGCTTAAACTTGGACAACATATCCAAGTGTTCCGTCCGCAATTGACTGTAGAGCTTCGCAAGGGCTTCGTACTTGTTCCGCCAAGAGTTGACTTGTTCTTGCAATTGCTTGATCAAATCGTCCTTGGACGCCAATTGGGATCCGACGTTGACGGCCGCGGTGTTAAGCTCCTGCTCGAGAGCTTTAACCCTCTGAAAGTCCAATTTCTGTGAGCACGATGATTACCAAAGAGAAGATGGACATCGTACTCGGTCATATTGCTCCAGCATAAGTTGATCTCTGTCGAATTGTCCTCTCAGCGCCAGGATTTCTCGTTCCAGAGCGTGAACCTGGTCGGCAGCCTGGTTGTTAAGCTGCATTGTTTGCTGTTGTCTCAGCTGCTCCAATGCTAGCCTCTCTTGCTCTTGTTGCAACAACTGTCTCTGTTCAAACTCGCGCTGTTGCTGTGCCTCGAGTTCAGCGCGTTTCCTCGCTTCCTCCTCCTGGGCCGCACGCAACGCAGCTTGTTGTTCCTCGTATTGTTTGAGCATGCGAGCCTGCTCATCAATTTCTGCGGCACTGGCGACTGGAGTGGCTGGAGGGGGCGTCTTCGCCTTCACTGTGGTGGGACGTGCGGGCAGGTTGGGAACGTCACCACTATCGGAGAGGTTCGGTGGTTCCTACACAAACTGTGGGTCAGGGAAAACCCAAGGAGCCGGCCGTAGTCCGTACCTGAGCGAGTTTGGGAACGTTGATAAGTCCGGTGAGGTATTTGAGGTTAGAACATTCGTAATAGAATTTGCGGAGGTTGTGATGTTGGGAAGAGAATCGGCCTCTCAGAGGTTCGAGTGCGTCGTGGTCATTAGTCCCTTTGGTAGATCCATCATTAGATAAGCCGTCTAAGAAGCACGGGATAAAACCTACGTCTGTGCATGGCTCTTAACATGCTGGTGATAAACCTGTAGATACCCCAACTCTCCTTCACAAGAGGCACGAGCGCGCTTATCCGGCATTCATTGTTGATAGATTGGCCGAAATGGGCAAAAATCATCCTCTGGAATGAGTCTATTTGGTCCTGCAAGTTCATCAAATCTGAAATGGTTTCATAACTGAAACTAAGTCAGCACAGGAAGCGGGGATCCTGGATTGATTGAAATACCCTTCATTGGGATCATCGATCCCCTTCAATGTGATGTATTCCTCATACTCGAATAGACCATTGAACTCTGGCCGAAGACGATGGAACCTGAGTTTTGCCAGGATGAATTGGACGTAGGTGCGAATAAGGGAGCCATAGCCTGCCGGACGATTCGGAGGTCAGAGGGAGCAATCCCGCGATGACGGGATAAACACTGACCTCGGGCAGAATCATGACCGATTGTCCTGGCACAACTCTCTAACCAGCCAGTTTGCCCATGAGCTTCCTTGATGGTCTGTACATCGAGTTTAGAGTTGTTTCAATCGGCAGTGCCCGATGGGACGTACGACCGGGTGTCCTTCTTGGATGACTTTGTGTGCGGTGATCAGGGCCTTGAATGTTTGGACTTCATCGGACAAGATTGGTTGAACGCGCAATCCCGTCCAGAATGAGATAGAGCTATGGTAATCCCAGGTGTATACGATACACTCTGAAAAGCGGACACGATAAGCCGGGAACCGTCTGCAAGCATCACACTACTCACTTCTGACGTGTTTTTGTTTCGGAGCGGACTCTTCGGGGCTGGTGGCCTTCTTGATGTGTACTACCAGTTCACCCTCTGCTTTGTCTTTGTCAACTGGCCGGGTCGGATAGTGGACTTCATCGTCCTCGTAAGGGTTCGCTCTTGGGCGTCCTCCCCCTCCCGAAGGCCACCTAGGGGAGTGGAGTTAGTCTGGGAGGTTGGAGGATTGACGAATAACCTACATTGCTATAAGAAGGAAACTGGGATAGTGGAGGTCACAAGCTGAGGTGTAAGAAGTCCAGTCCGCGCAGCTGGCTTGGGCGGTGTAGGATTGGCTGGCCGATCAGTACAGTCTCGTTATCGTGGGAATCCGCATTTGGTCCTGTCTTGCACCATGTCCTCCACGCCTGCCATCCGATCGACAAAGCTAAAGTTCAAGGGCGAGAAGACGAAGAAGAAGCGGAAGAGAGAGGAGGGAGACGACGGCGAACGGAACGCCAGACGGCGCAAAGATGACGACGACCGCGCCCCGGAGAGTTGGGTTCTCCCAGAGGATCCTCTCGAGATCCGTGGCCCAACGTTCTTGATGCATCCCTCAGACCCATCACCCCTCTGTGTTACCTACGACTCTACTCGAAGAAAGGTTGTTCTCCATACCATCATTAAGGGCGAGGACGAGGAGGAAATTAACCTCATGGACCACACTCCAACCGAGGTATCTCAGGTTTGGGTCACCACTCGTGTCGCTGGTTCACCTACCATCAACTTGCGGACAGGTGTTGGAGAAGGGAAATTCTTGTCCTGTGACGAGCATGGGCTTGTCGCTGCTGATCGAGAGGCTCGGGGACCGCAGGAGGAATGGACACCTGTTATTATGCCTGACGGGATGGTTGCTTTCATGAACGTCTATGAGAAGTATCTCAGCGTTGACGAGGTCGCCGGAGGTGCGCTACAACTACGTGGAGACAGCGAGGAGGTGGGCTTCCGCGAGAGGTTCCGGGTGAAGATCCAGCACAAGTACAAGCAGGAAGCTCACGCTGAAGGGAAGAAAAAGAAGGAAGGTGTAATGGGTGATACAATAGTTGACGAAGCCGCTACGAAGTAAGTTGTCACCTGCTGCACTCCATTACTATCCCGCCTTACAACTCATCTTCGTAGTAAAATTCACCAGGCGTGGGGTGCAGGCAGGTCTGTGACATCTGGCTTAGACAAGAAAGAGGTGGGTGTGGGGCAGTGGTTTACCCGATGAGCGCTGACTTTCCCACTTTACAGCTCAAAGCTGCGAAGAGGGACGGTCGACTGTCGGAAGCGTTGCTAGACCGGAGGGCAAAACTCAAAAGGTCGGCTAGCCGCGTCATCCCTTTTGAGTCCTCCCACTTACGCTCCACTCCAGCGACCGTTTCTGCTGATTTTTCTTGCATTTTATACTTGCACAAGTTTACGTAGCACAAAGGCCTTGATGCGACAATGCAACGTTTCGACCAGTGTGAGAGAATGTCCTTGGAAGAAAAAAGGGAGACATAGGAAGAGTAAAAACTGCGGGGGGTTTGGGGATATTCATCCTGAGTTGGCAACGAGTTGCGGACGATGTCATTATTTGGATTCAGTGACCCGCTCTAAACGTGCAGCGTCAATGAACACGACGAGTGGTGCCGTTTCAAGCGAGGGGCTCGTCATCGTCGCCAATCCATCAGGAATGACTGATAATTGACTTGTTCATTCCCCGTTCGCGATCGATTGCATGGTGGAGGCTAAGGCCTAAGGCCTAAGGTGCGACGGGATAGTCAATAGGTAAACAAACAAATACGAAGCCGATGGGGCATCTGCTTCCAGGTGTTTGCGTTTCGATGACAGTTTCCCACTCCCACTCGTTTGCCTTTTAATTACATCGGGGGCGTCGAGCGGCTCGTCCATTGGTCTCGTGCATGTAGGAACTCGCGATCGAGTTTCCGTAACTGCCGAAGCGGTTGACGCCGAGTTCCACGTGTCCAGGTTATTAGTCAACGTCCAACACCTGCATATCGCCGCCGGATGAGCCGCCACTCGGATCGGAGCCAATTGCGGGAGTATGTGCAGTGGTGCATATTCCGGGTGGCAAGTCGGGAGGATTGCAAGGAGTCGAGCTTGAGAGAGCCATAGTATGCGATCAGAGGTGCGGGTCTCGACGGAGGTGCGAAGACGATGGTTCCCTTCGAATGGGTTCGTCCGTTTCCGGTGGGGGATTGAAGGGGGAAAGTACGGCAAGCAAAGGATCCATCAACCTAGTTGTACGCCACCTGATGTGGAGTTCCGACGGCGAGGGTCAACAGAGGCGCGAGGACTATACAGAGGCTGAGGCCGAGGCTTCATCAGGTTCTGCGGTCGGATTTCGCTGTAGTGATAAGACAGACTAGATGAGGCCTATGGTCTGAGGGACTGTGGAGTGGAAAATAGTGTAGAGAAACGCGACAATTCTCTAGCGATTTTGCCTGACTAAAGCGAAGGATGTTTTACGGCTCACAAAAACAGCCGCGGGCAGAACGGAAGATAGCATTGCGTTCTTCAAAGGGGCGGAGACCGACCAACGGACCGAAGAAGACGTTCAGTGGGAGGTTTCCGAGTCAACCTTCAATATCCAATATTTGTCCATCCTGCGTGTGATACGTCAGTCAAAAGTATTATTTAGTTTGAGCTTATTCTTAAGTGCGGTAAGCCCATCGGCGTCGCGTCATTCGCGGATGTCCTTGTGTCAGGGAGGATCATGTCTGTACTAGTGAAGAGCGTGTGAACATTCCCTATATCTCACGTGACGCGGGATGTGGACACTTAGTATCAGATCAGAGTTCACTAGTGACTAAAACCTCAACGTTCCAACGTTCGACCAGCTCTCCAGATCTGAACGCGAGTGGCCACTGGCCCGTTTCTTGCTTACTCGCAACGAACAGGAACGCGGAGTTGTACCGTCTGGACTGCCACAAAAGGTCACGAATCAAAGCCACGGTCATTTGCACCGGCCACATTCATCCTCGGGCCACCCGGCTGTCCACCCCATAATACAAAAAGCGCAACTCTGAAAGGTATGGATTTCTCATCTCGCTCTCCATCATGTCGACATTACTCAGCATGCCTGTAAAGAATACTAACAACAGCGCCACGGAGTTCACTGCGACCACCCAGCCTCTGAGCGGGCCGAACTGTACAACAATATGGACTTCGAGATGAGAAAATGCTTCGTTGGGCCAATGCCTGTCAGAGACTTCTTCAATAATTTTCTTCCCGTCCAACTTCCCCCAGCACGACAGGGCCAGCTACCAGAGTTTGGGATAATGGCGGGGCTTAGGCTGGAGAGTCAGTTGTATAACACATTTGTACGTTAATTTTCACCATCATACCGATTCCATACGTCTGATTATCACACGCTAGACTGAGGTTACAAACTCGATCTGCAACAGGATCAGAGCATTCAACACATCCAAGAATCCCTCCGGTGAAGAGGACTCAAAATACAAACCGGACATCACTTTCTACGACGCAAACACAAATGATTCCAAGAACCGTTTAATCTCCTTCCAGAGGATGGAAATGTTTATTGAGTTCAAACGCGGAAACACTTCCGATCCCTTCTACAGCCACGATCAGCTACCATTCGAGAAGCTCTTCGAAACGACCTGCGCAACGCGCGGACAGATCGTTCTATACTCCACTCGTCTGCAAACTTACCAATTCCGTACCTGGGCCTTTTCCGTTGGCATCTTTGGGAACATCGCTCGCCTCTTTCGTTGGGATCGCGCTGGAGCGATAGTTTCGGAGCCCATCCCTTACTGCGAGAGGGGGAACCATGACTTGGCCGAATTTCTCTGTCGTTTCGATTTGATGGACCGCGTCCAGCGGGGATGGGACCCTACGGTCTTTGATGCGACTCCAGGGGAGGCCGCGGCTTTCGATGGGGCTATCAAGGCCATTGTGGAGGAAGGGAAGAACGCGTTACTCAAGACACTGCTTGACTCCGTTGGTAATAAAGACAGCTATCCGAGGAGAAGGGTCGAGATCCCCACCCCCGACCGCAAGGGTGAGCGAGTAGTGCCGTACATTGTCGGCCGCTCGATAGCGAACGCGAGGTCTCCCACGGGACGTGCCACTCGTGGTTTCGTAGCGATGTCAAAGGACACTGGGAAGCTAGTTTTCTTGAAAGACAGTTGGCGTCCGGATATCCGAGGGATGTTTGGGGAAGCACATTGGTTCGAAAAGCTGGAGGGGGCGAGGAACATATCTGCATTCTTGCATGGGTCTGACGTCAGATCTGTGGTGGTGAGAAGGTGCGGCGCAGCGAGGACACCGGGTGCTCCCACAAGTCGGCTCCAGTATACCCTCACCGACTGGTACTCGGATGACTTCTGCGGGATGCAGCAGATGATGGGGTATACCCACCACCGGACGGTTCAGTCTGAATTCTATGTTCCGCTGGATATGTTCAAGGATTCCAAACATCTTACCCAGATCATGTACGATATTATAATTGGTACAAGTCTTCTCTCTCTCGTGCGACTCCCATCACTTAATATTTCTCAGCCATACAGGATCTATATAATCGGGGGATCATTCATCGAGACATCAGTACCGCGAACATCATGCTTACTGTAGACGGTGGTGGTCGCCTTATTGACTTTGATTTGGCCCAGGACCAAAATGATGATAGTACACGGAGGTCTAGCCGTGCGGTGAGTTGTGATGTTCGGAGGGATTTTTGAGCTTCACGTCAACTAACCCCTTCATATTACAGGGCACGCCGCGATTTATGTCGACTGAGTTACTACTTAGACCCGAAAAGGTTCACGAACTATGCGATGATCTAGAATCACTCTGGTTCGTCCTCCTCTACGAAGGCCTCCACTTCGTGAAGCACAACAAACCAAGTGGGATCAGGATGACCACTATCTTTGACTACGTGGACGTGTCTCCAACAACCGGGATCTGCACTGGTGGTATGGGGAAATTCCATCTATATTTCAACTGCGGCCACATAGTGAACAGGGTGCTCGATTTCGAAAGCAAGCCGTTCACTGCCCTCGTCAGGAAGATGTATCTGCGTTTCAAATCCCTCAATGCGTCTTACATGGCACAGGACGACAGTGAAACGCCCAGCGCCTTCCTTCAGGATAATTTTAGGAAGCTGGAGAGCTGTGTGGATATTAAGGAACTATTCGAGGAGGCTCTCAGCAGCGAGGAGTGGCCAGCAAGCTGTGACAAGGTACATGATCAATATCCGCCCATCGGACACTTGACGCCCAAGCAGAGGGATACGATTGCATTGTCATACGCGAACGGTTCCCTCGTGCCATCCAGTGAACCCCCTGGGGTGAAACGGAAGAGGGAGGAGGATGACCGTGATCCCCAAGTTCCCGAGACCAAACGCCCCAAGACCGGTCCGCCACTGTGGAAACAGATTTGGTCAAAATGCACCTTCTTGGTCAGAGGTTGACCAACTCAATTTCCACAGTGCATATACTGATGGTCTCGTTGAACGTTGACGCCTTGTATCTATAGAATCTTACACTCATATGTAACTTACCATACCACGGTATCATGTATACATCATTATTTCTGGACCCTTGTGTACTCGATATCTAATTAGAGCAGTGTACTCGATGAGCTCGTTCCGTTCGAACTCTCTCTGGCCCAGGTTGCCCAATTCAAGTACCACAGGGGGGAGTATGAGAACCGCAAGGCTCCCCGCTGGTTGATTCGCTTCGCACTTCGTTTTCCGTCCCAGTATCCCGTTCCTCCCACCTCGGTTGTCATTGATTGCCTGACAATAGTTGCCACCGATCTGGGTTGTAATGTTTCGGATGTCAACAGTGTGGCATCAAACGAAAAGTGTGTTCATACCTCAAAGACGGCTGTCTCCCGGCTGACCTTATGCCAACGCACTGCTTGAACGATTTTTCGCGTTGATGATCGAGAAATACGAAACCATTTCTCAGAAAAAAAACGGCATAGGTGAGCTGCCAAACATGTCCTCCCGCGCTGTTGGATTCTCACAGCTTCCTCACTGATTTCATGCTAAATTTTCAAACTGGCCACTCGATATTTGGAAGCAGTGCTTCCTGTTTCGTTCAAGTATGCGACTGTACGCACGTTCCAATCCGAGTGGAAGTACCTGGGACATGCGAGTGACATAAGTGCCACGATGCAACTCTGGATAAGAGCAGCTTCTGCGCTCCTGTATACGGATGATGTCGGTCGGAGGTGGTTGCCACACTTTTGAATATAGCGTCCAGTAATGGGCTGTCACCACATGATTCATGGTCCGGGTGATTCGAGGCCTCGGAGACGTCGGGTTCATTGTGTCGTACCTGCATGTCGTCCGTTCAGGGTGGTGTCGACCCTGGTACCGTGGTTGGTCGGTGATGTTCCACTTGATCAGGGAGGAGCTGGGTAGGATTGGGGCGGCAGGATACCACACAGACCTGATCCGGCGACCGGATCAGGTCCTTTTGCGGCTGGACCAGGGGAAGGGTATGTCGTGGGCGAAGGGTGGGTATGAAGATCTCAGGAGGGACCTACTGGAGGCAGATGGAAGAGCGATAAAAATCCTGACCGGTACGTCATCCGGTCGTCACCCCTTCGTCTACTGACTCACATGTCCATGTGCAGGATGTCATTCTACCTTCATGTGTGTACTTCCTCTTCCGTGCCCGTAGTTTTTTGTATCACCCAACGCTCATTGTGTCTGTCTGTGAAGTCCTACTAAGTCTCGTTCCATTGTACGATAGCTAATTGTATCTCCTGTGCCTTTGCATGTAGCGTCCCACTCATTTCTCCTCGCCTGAATCTTGGTCACAAACTCGCAGAATGCAGGCATAAAACTGTTTAATTGCGCATAACAATACCATGTCCTGTTAACCAAACCGGTAAAATAGGGGTATTACATACAACATCTGTGGTGATAGTGTTAGAAACATTGGTGTAGATCGACTCGAACGTAATGAA